>ERZ809296.1546-NODE-1546-length-26316-cov-4.243250_pt1 | contig 26316 bp, 23 predicted proteins | sample MGYA00520511_ERZ809296 | MGnify/ENA primary metagenome ERZ809296 (study PRJEB31576, sample SAMEA3212662) | Homo sapiens | biome: human-gut; feature: human gut; material: fecal | place: Sweden | collected 2012 ... | reverse complement strand
GCCGACCGCCATGCCCGCGCCGACCGCCGCGCCCGCGCCGGCCTTTGCCGATCAAAGCGCCAGCATTACGCCCGCGCATCTGAGCAGCTATCATCCGCAGCATACGGGCTGCTACTGGTGCACGCCCATGGATATCACCGATGAGGCAGCCGTGTGGGCCATGCTGACCGCGCCCATTCAGGTGGTGGATGTGGGGCAGAAGGAGCAGGTTGTCCTGCGCGCCGAGCCCAGCGACAGCAGCGAGGGCATCGGCGTGGTAACGGGCGCGTCTCAGGCTGTGCATGTGCTGGAAACCCGCAGCGACGGCTGGTCGCTGGTGGAAACGTATTCCAGCTCCTTCCATGATTCCAAGGTCAAGGCCTGGAACGCCTTTGTAACCGGCTATATCCGCACCAACAAGCTGAAAACCTATAATGTGCGTACCGATTATGGCATGATCATTGACAAACTGACCCAGTCGCTGTATATCTTTAAGGATGGCAAGCTCTTTACCACCCTGGCCGTATCCACCGGGCTGTATAACGAGCGCCAGCCTTATAACGAAACGCGCTCGGGCGAGTTTGTGATCATCTCCCGCGTGGGCGATTTCAAATCCGATAACCTGGTGTGCGGCATGGGCCTGCGCTTTAACAGCGGCGATTTGCTGCACGAGGTGCCGCACGTCAAAAATGCCGACGGCACCAAGAACTATAAAAACTGTGAGCCCAAGCTGGGCTCCCGCGCCAGCCATGGCTGCGTGCGCGTGCAGCGGCTGAAAAACGCCGACGGCATCAACATGACCTGGGTGTGGAATAACATCAAGGTGGGCACAAAGCTGGTGATCTGGGAGGACTTTGCCGGCCGGCAGATGGAAATCCCCGCCGATGAAACGCCGCTGTATTACAATCCGGACGGCGGCTCCAGCTATCACAGCATGGCCAACTGCAAGGGCGTAAAGGACAAGTATCTGCCCCTGACAGCCTTTACCTATGGCGAGCTGGAAACGGGCGCGTTTGCCAAGCTGACTGCCTGCGCCTACTGCTTCCCGCCCCGCCGCCGCGCGGACATCGAAGAAATCAACCGCGTGCACGAAACGCAGTCCCCGGGCCTGATTTCGCTGCTGCTGGAAAACAAGCAGTAAGCGGGAAAATGCCGGGCGCAGCCCTGTTTTGTATTCAATCTCCAATTCACTATAAGGAGTGAAAATTATGACCAACGCCTATTCCGTATCTCCGCAGCAGATTGTCAGCGACGCCGAGCGCTTCCTGCGCGCGCGCTATCATGTGGACTTTGCCAACGCGCATGATTTCCAGCTGCACGACGCCATTGCTCAGGCTGTGATGCTCTCCATCGCCCCCAAGTGGGCGCAGGATGAGCAGGATCTTCGCCAGCGCCGCCGCGCCTGCTATATCAGCGCGGAATATCTGATGGGTCGCCTGTGGCACAATAACCTGTGCTGCCTGGGCGTGTACAACGAGGTAGAAAAGCTGCTCAATCAGCAGGGCGCGCACCTGAGCGATATGGAGGATATCGAGGATGCGGCGCTGGGCAACGGCGGCCTGGGCCGCCTGGCTGCGTGCTATCTGGACGCCGCCGCCGCGCAGAATATCCCCCTGAGCGGCTATGGCCTGTACTATCGCTTTGGCCTGTTCAAGCAGTCCTTTGAGGATGGACGGCAGGTGGAAGCCCCCGACGATTGGACCAAGCATGGTGATCCCTGGTCGGTGCGCCGCGAGGATGAAAGCGTGATCGTGCGCTTTGCCAATTTCTCCGTGCGCGCCGTGCCCTATGATATGCCGGTGATCGGCCTGCGCGGGGTCATTCGCACGCTGCGCCTTTGGAGGGCCGAGCCGGTGGAGCCCATCGACATGCCTGCCTTTAACGACCAGAACTATGAAAAGGCCTCCCGTGAGGCGGTGCGCGCGGCGGATATTACCGCCTTGCTCTATCCGGGCGACAGCAAGCGCGCGGGCAAAACGCTGCGCCTGCGCCAGCAGTATCTGCTGTGCAGCGCCACGGTGCAGGATCTGCTGCGTCAGTGTCCCCAGCGCGAGCGCTTTGTCGAGCAGTTTGCTGTGCAGCTCAACGACACCCATCCCACCATGGCCGTGCCGGAGCTCATTCGCATCCTGACCAGCGAGGGCATGGACTTTGAGCAGGCGGCGGAGATCGCCTTCCGCGCCTTCTCCTTTACCAATCATACCGTGATGCCCGAGGCCCTGGAATGCTGGAGCGAAAGCCTGATGCGCGCCGTCGCGCCCGAGCTGATTCCCATCATCCGCCGCTTGGACGAGCGCCTGCGCGCGCAGGGGCATGAGGGCCTCTGCATTGTTGAAAACCACACCATTCACATGGCCAACCTGGCCGTTGCCTGCACGCACTGCACCAACGGCGTGGCTGAGCTGCACACCCATATTCTCAAGGAGCGCGTGTTTGTCGACTGGCACCGCGCCTATCCCGATCGACTGCAGAACGTGACCAACGGCATCACGCCCCGGCGATGGCTGGGGGTGTGCAATCCCGAGCTGACCGCGCTGCTGAGCGACACGCTGGGCGGGGATGATTTCCTGACTGATCTTGCGCGTCTGGGCGCGCTGCGCGAGCATCTGGACGACGCGCTGATCGACCGCTTTATGGCCGTCAAGCGCCAGAAAAAGGCGCAGCTGCGCGCATATATCCGGGCGCACGAGGATGTGGATCTGCCTGAAAACTTCCTGTATGATGTGCAGGTAAAGCGCCTGCATGAGTACAAGCGTCAGTTGATGAACGCGCTGTCGCTGGTGGATCTGTATAACTGCCTGAAGGAGGACGAAGACTTCCGCGCGGCCTTCCCGCCCGTGGCGGTGATCTTCGGCGCGAAGGCGGCGGCCGGGTATGACCGCGCCAAGAGCATCATCTATTTCTGCAACAAGGTGGCCGAGCGCATCAACGGCGATCCCGAGGTAAACGACCGTCTGCGCGTGGTGTTTGTGCAAAACTACAATTGCTCCTATGCCGAGCGTATCATTCCCGCCGCCGACCTGAGCCAGCAGATTTCGCCCGCGGGCACCGAGGCCAGCGGCACCGGCAACATGAAGCTGATGCTCAACGGCGCAATCACCCTGGGCACGCTGGACGGCGCGAACATCGAAATCGCCCAGCAGGCCGGGCAGGAGAATGAATACATCTTCGGCGCGACCGCGCAGGAGATCGACGCGATCCGCGAAACCTACAACCCCAACGATATTTACCGCGCCAGCCCGCGCATCCGCCGGGCGGTGGACGCGCTGGTGGACGGCAGCATCTGTGAGCCGGATGCGGGCCTGACCGAGCTGTACGACGCGCTGCTCAAGGGCGCCAGCTGGCATCGCCCCGATCATCACTTCCTGCTGCTGGACTTTGCCGCCTATCAGGCTGCGCGCCTGCGCGCTTATATGGAATACAAGGACGAGCCGCGCGCGTTTGCCCGCAAATGCCTGCTCAACATTGCCGGCGCGGGCCCCTTCAGCGCCGACCGTGCGGTGCGTCAATATGCCGAAAATATCTGGCGCGTATAACCGTGCAATTGATTTTCACTTGATCTTTGCATGCTATGCTGAATTGAACAAGACCTGACATGCCGCCAAAGGGAGGGATTCTTCATGCTGTTTTCTATGGTTGCCATTGGCTCGACGGGTGATGTACGCCCGTACATCCTGCTGGGCCGCGAGCTGCAACGCCGCGGGCATCAAACGCGCCTGATCGCATTCGCTCCCTTTGAGGAGGCGGCGCGCCAAGTGGGCATGGATTTTCTGCCGCTGCCGGGCAGCCTGCACCACTATATGGAAAGCCTGATGCGCCCGGGCAACCTGGCCGTTACCTTCCTGCCGCAATTGCAGAAGGCCATTGCGGGCTGCAAGGATGCGCTGATGGATTCCATCCTGACGGGCAGCCAGGGGGCGGATGCGATCCTGTCCACCTTTAGCCTGTCGGCGGTGAACGCCGTGGCTGAAAAGCTGCACATTCCCTATATCCAGACATACTATTTCCCGCTGGATCCCAACGCTGATTTCCCGTTGCCGCTGTTCCCCCAGCTGCCGGGTAAGCGCTATGCCGGGGCGAGTTATCGTATCAGCTGGCTGGCCATCAACGCCTTTGAGCGCCACATGCTGGCCGATTGGCGCAAAGCACAGGGCATCGAGGCTCCGCCGATCAAGAGCGAACCGATCCTGACGGTGGACGGGCATCGCGTGCCTGTGCTGTATGCCATCAGCCCCAAGCTTCTGGAGCGTCCGTCAGACTGGGACGACAATATCTACATGACGGGTTTCTGGCAGGAGGAAAATGAGCAGGCCGAGCCTGATCCCGAGCTGCAAGCCTTCCTGGATGCAGGCGACGCGCCGGTGTACATCGGCTTTGGCTCCATGGTGTCCAGCGATATGGAAAAGATTTTTGACAAGGTGGTTGCCGCCCTGCGCGAGACGGGGCTGCGCGCCATCGTGGACGGCGGCTGGAGCAGCGATATCCTGCCGGCTGAAAAGCTGCCCAACGTCTACTATCATACCGGCTATATCAATCATGGCTGGCTATTCCCGCGCATGCGCGCTGTGGTTCACCATGGCGGCGCGGGCACCACGGCTTCGGGTCTGCGCGCGGGCCGTCCCACGCTGATCATTCCCTTCTGCGGTGAGCAGGCGTTCTGGGGGCATCAGGTGTATCAGCGCGAGCTGGGGCCCAAGCCCATTCAGCGTTCGCTGCTGACTGCCAGCAAGCTGGCCGATGCGCTGCGTGATCTGTGCTGCGATGCGCGTTATGCGCAAAACGCCGCTCAGATGGGCGAGATGCTGCGCCAGGAGGATGGCGTGGGCTGCGCGGCGGATCTGATTGAAAGGCTGATCCGCGAGTGGTAACGGAAACCGAAGCATAAAAAACGGCTGACCGGGTGAAATCCGGTCAGCCGTTCTATATGTCTGCCGCGCTGCTCAGCCGCGTTCCAGCTTGGTGGTGTAGAGCAAGCCCATATCCCACAGCATGGAGCTGGACAGGTACTTATCGCGGATGTCGCGGGAGCCGATGAAGGCCTTTTCGGTATCCTGCCAGGTGACGTTGATATCCTCGGGCTGGGTGGGCATGCCCAGATCGCGCATCATGGCGGCGATGCTTTCGCAGGAGGGCAGCTCTTCATCGATGATGCGCAGGATGTCGTCCCAGTGCGCGATGATCTTGTCCAGGCGCTTGGCGTGACGGGAAGGATCGTTCTTGTGGAACACGGTGTGCTCCTGCAGGATGACGGTTTCGGCGGCCTTGCCAAAGATATCGCGGATCATGGCCTGCCACTGTTCGTCGGTGAAGGACTTGATAAAGTCCTCGGCTACCTTGCGGTCAGGATGCATCTTGCGGATCTGTTCATACAGCTTGAGCGTCAGCAGCGTGCCCACGCCCACCTGGATGCCGTGCAGCTCGTAGGGTGTGCCGCGGTCCAGCGCCATCATTTCCCACAGGTGGCTGAAGTAATGCTCCAGACCGCTGGCGGGGCGGGAGATGCCCGCGTAGCTCATCGCAACGCCGGAAAGCACCAGGCCCTCGACAGTGGCCTGCACGGCCTTTTCATCGCGGGTCTTGAGGCCGGGGGCGTTTTCAACGATCTTTTTCAGGGAGGCGCGCATCAGTTGGGCGATGTTTTCGCAGTAGTATTCGCCGGTGACCAGATTGGAGATGCGCCACTCGCAAATGGCGATGTACTTGGCCAGCATATCGCCGAAGCCCGCCCACAGCATGCGCATGGGGGCGTTCTTGATGATATCGATATCGCAGATGATCGCGCGGGGAGCGCCGTCATACAGGGACACCTTGATGCGCTCGCAGATCATGGAGGAGGAGTTGCTGGCATAGCCATCCATGGAGGGAGCGGTGCCCACGATCAGCTCTTTCACGCCCACCTTGTGGCTGAGCACCTTGCAGCAGTCGTTCACCACGCCCGAGCCGATGCCCATCACGCCGTCGCAGGTGACGTCATAGTGCATTACCAGCGAGCCCATGGCGTACTCGTCCGGCTCCACATGCTCAAAGGGGAAGCAATACAGGGTATATTCGATGCCGGCCTGCTTGAGCACGGGCTCCACAAAGGACCAGGCAGCCTTCTTGGTGTTTACATCGCAGACGATAAAGGGCTTGGTGCAGCCGATGGCCTTCAGGGCCTCGGGGATATGGCGGACGGCGCCGGGCTCGATGGCCAGATAATCCATCTTCATTTCATGATGGCGGCCGCACGCGCAGTCATGACCGCCCTTGGCGATCAGCGTATTCAGGGAAGCATCGGCGAAGTTAATCATTATCACTCACGTTCCTTTGCTGTAATTGAAGGTGAAATTTATCACCTTATCTATTGTATTCTCTTATACGTGCTTTGTCAATTGCTGTCACGAGGATTGAAGAATCATCGGCAAGAATTGCAGAAGTGAACAAAGTCAATCAAAAATGCATTGCAAAACATCGCCCGCCGCGCTATAATAAAGCTCAGACCAAAGCGCGGGGGAGGATGCGGGCATGTTTGAAGAGGAGCGTCATGAGCAAATTGTGCAGCTGCTGAAGGGCGGCCGCATGGTATCGGTGGGCGAAATTGCCAAGCAGCTGTTTGTCAGCGAGGCCACCGTGCGGCGCGATCTGACCGCTCTGGAGCGCGCGGGCGTGCTGCGGCGCGTATACGGCGGCGCGGTGCTGACCGGCGCAAACCGCGACGTGCCCCTGCTGATGCGTGAAACCGAGGCACAGGAGGCCAAGCAGCATATTGGCCGCATCGCCGCCGGATTGGTGGATGAAAACGATGTGATCATCCTGGATGCGTCCAGCACGGTGTACAGCATGATCCCATACTTGAAGGATTTTAAAAACGTGGTGGCTATCACCAGCGGCCTTAAAACCGCCCTGGCGCTGGGAGAAAGGCACATTAAAACGTATCTGACCGGCGGGCTGATGATTGATAACTCCTATTCCATGATCGGCGGGTACGCGCGGGATATGCTGGAGACGATCAACGCCGACGCGGTGTTCTTCTCCTGCCGGGGCGTATCGGCGGACGGGCGGATGACGGATTCCTCGGTGGAGGAATGCGAGCTGCGCAAGCTGATGTTTCGCCATGCCAAGCGGCGTGTGCTGATGGCTGCGCATAACAAGATTGGCCGCGATTATTTTTATGTGCAGGGGCATGTGAGCGAGATTGACGATATCGTCAGCGACGGCCCGCTGCCTGCTTGCTTCTCTCAGCCCGGCGCGGATGGCCGCGCGCCGCAAATTCACATCGGCTAATTGTTACAACTTTTTACATCTTTTTGGATTGACAGGCATAGAATATGCTGGTATAATGAAATTGATCCTTGCTTTTCCATAGATGGAAACCATGAATCCAGAAAGGTGTGAATAATGATGAAGCGCAAGTTCTTCTCTATCCTGGCTCTGGCTCTGATGCTGTCCCTGCTGGCCGGCGTTGCGCTGGCTGACAGAGCCTATCGATTCACCGATAATTACCCCCTCTATGTGGTGGATAGCTACAGCCCCAGCGGCTATTGCTACATGTACGACCGTCCCACCAGTACCTATGGCAACAACCTGGGCCGCTATAACAACGGCGAAACGCTGAAGGTGATCAGCACCAAAACCGGCAACGAGTTTTATCTGGTGGTGGATCGCAACAACCAGGTGGGTTATGTGAACGGCGAATGCCTGATTCCCTACGGCACCAGCCGCGACTACCCCGTGTATTATGTGGACAGCGTGCAGCCCCTGGGCTATTGCTACATGTATGACCGTCCGTCCAGCACTTACGGCGAAAACCTGGGCCGCTTCAATAACGGCGAGCGCTTTGAGGTGCTCAACTGGAACGCCGACCGCAACTATGCCTATGTCTACTCCCTGACCACTGGTCAGGTGGGCTATGTCAACAAGTCCGCCCTGGTCAAGGAGGGCGAGATGGCCTATCACCAGACGGCTACCGTTGACAGTGAAATGGGCTATCTCTACCTGTATGATCGTCCGTCCAGCAGCTATGGCGAGAACCTGGGCCGCTATGAAAACGGCGAAAAGGTGTATATTCTCAAGTGGCGCTACAACAGCAACTATGCCAAGGTGAAGACCGAGGACGGCAAAACCGGCTATACCCAGATGAGCCGCCTGACGCTGAACTGAGCAAATGGCTGTTGACAGCCAGATAGATCTAAAATCATGATATGAAACGTGCCCCTTCCGGCGTGCTGGAGGGGGCACGTCTTTTTTCGAGGAAAACACTTTAGCGATGGCAGTGAAATCAATGCTTGCCAAGTAGATAACAAGCAAGGTGCAACGGCATTATTCATGCACTGTATCATCATTATTATCCATGAAGAGGAAGTCAACGAGGGGCATCGCTTTTATCATCCAGCTATGTAAGCGAAACAGCAAGAGTTGCTTAGAAAAAAGCTTGTTACAGCTAACACGTTAATCAGCGGACAGCGTCTTTGAACTTTGCTTAGAGAGAAGATAGACAGTTGCGTATAGCATAGCTGCTGTAGATTGAGGTGAATGGTATGGTGTTTCAGACAAAAATACCGGGGGCAGTCTTTTTTAAGACTGCCCCCGGTTTGAATATTATTGCTTATTCAGCGGGGATGAAGGCGGGGATTTCGCCGGTGGACACAACGATACCGGATACATAACCGATGCCGCAGGCGTCCGCGTCGGCGTTGGAGCCCAGACGGTTGGTGCCGTGAATACCGCCGGTGACTTCGCCAGCCGCATACAGGCCGGGGATGACGTTGCCGTAGATGTCAACAACTTCAGTTCTGGTGTTGATCACCAGGCCGCCCATGGTGTGGTGGACGGAGGGGAACTGAGGCAGCGCATAGTAGGGGCCGTTTTCGATCTTAACCATGGTCTTGGCCATGACCTTGCCGAAGTCCGGATCCTTCATGCTGTCGATGTAGCTGTTGTGGGCAGCAACGGTGGCTTCCAGATTGGCAGCCTGCACGGCGGGATACTGACCCTTGATGGCGAAAGCGTTGATCTTGTCAGCCAGCTCAGCCAGGGTGTCAGCCTTCAGAACGCGGCCGCTGGCCACGCCTTCTTCGATTTCGTTATGATAGGCGAAGGGAGAAACCACGTCTTCGGTGAAGATGCAGTAGGTGGAGATGAAGCCAGAGTTGGCGGCAGCGTTGGCGCACACGTCGCGGCGGTCGCCTTCGTTGACGTAGCGGTTGCCCTGCCAGTCAACATAGATAACGCCGTAGGAGGGGCCGGTGAAGGGCCATACAGCATACTTATCCAGGATGCCGGTGTTCGGATCGGCCCAAGGATAACGCTGGATGTTGCTCATCTGGGTGGTGTTGGCGCCGATGGCCTGAGCCAGGTAGATGCCTTCGCCAGTGGAGGCAGCCTTGATGTTGGTGGTGGGCAGGTCAGCGTTCAGGTAGGGAACCTGGGTCTCGCGCATCTGAACGTTGGAGGAGAAGCCGCCGGTGGCAAGGATGACGCCCTTCTTGGCTTCGATGGTCTTGTAGCCGTCGGCAGTCGCCACGCGGATACCAACAACCTTGTTGGCCTCGTCGCGGGTGCGGTAGATTTCAACCATCTTGGTTTCCAGCTCGATGATGGCGCTGGTCTTCTTGAGGATTTCCAGCTGCAGGTTCGTGATGTCGGAACCAACCTGGTTCTCGGTCACGTAGGTGCGGTAGCCATAGTGTCCACCGGGACGGGCCAGGGTGTCGCGGATGACCAGACCGTTGTCCAGCAGGATGTTGAAGTATTCGGGAGAAGCGTAAACCATTTCGCGAACCAGCTTGATGTTGCTCATCTGGTCGCCGCCGTTCATGGTGTCTTCGATGTGCTTTTCAGCGGTATCGGGCACCAGGTCGAACTTCTTCTGCAGCTCGGCAGCCACCTTGGAGGTGTAGGAAGCGTACTGGCCGCCGTTGATGGCGGAGTTGCCGCCGGTGGTGGAGAGCTTCTCAACCAGCACAACGGAGGAGCCGTTTTCCACAGCGCCGTAAGCAGCCGCCAGACCGGCAAAACCGCCGACGACGACGACTACGTCGTAGGACTCATCCCAGGTCGCGGGAACTTCGAAGGAACCCATGACGGGGAAGTAATCGGGAGCAACCACGGGAGCGGACTCCACGGGCTTGGAGAAGGCGGCGATGTCAGCGCCGGCAGCTTCCAGCGCGGCGGTCACAGCCTTGACAACGCCCTCGGAGGAGCGGGTGGCGCCGGAAACGGCGTCAACGGCGATGGACTGAGCCGCAACGATGGCAGCGGGCAGCTTTTCCAGCGCGGGCCAGCCGGGAGCGGTCTCATTGTGAGAGGTAACCTTGATGTCTTCAATCGCGGTCGCGCTGACGGTGACTTCGACAGTCAGGCCATCGAACATACCGGTAGCAACGCCGGTGTAGGTGCCCGGGGTCATATCCGCCATGGCAGCGGAGGAGACCAGCATAACCAGGCAGAGCACGAGGGCGAAGAGCTTGAAGTTCTTCATGGGTGTTCTCCTTTCGTTTTCCTATTTTCATAGGAGCGGTCAAATTACGATAATATTATATCGAAAACTTTTCTGCCCGGCGAACGAAAAGCGGAAACGAACCATTCGAAAAACCGAAATAATACATCTTTAGAACAATCTGGAAAGAGTATTCGCCCGACGCGGCGGCTCTTGTATTCCGCATCGCCATGTGATAGTATTAAATAGGAAAATATATCGAAAGCCTGCGGAGGAAATGATCATGAACAAGGCTGTGCAGATCAGAAAGGTACGAGCGGGCGACGAGCAGGCCCTTGCCTATGTGCAAACCGAAAGCTGGAAGGCGGCCTTTAAGAAAATCGTTCCTGCCGATTTGCTTTCAAAATGTACGCAGCTTGAGCGCGCCACCGCCATGTATAAGCGCCTTTTAGCGGAACAGAAGGGAAACGGCTATATGCTGGAACTGGATGGAAAACCGCACTGCATTGCCTGGTGGGATGCAGCCAGGGACGCGGACATGGCGGGGTTTGCCGAGCTAATCTGCATTCATTCGCTGAAAGCCGGCTGGCATCAGGGATACGGCAGTCTGATGATGCAGCAGATCCTTGCGGATGTGAAAAGCGCGGGCTATGCCAAAATCCTGCTTTGGGTGTTTGACAGCAATGTGCGCGCAATCAAATTTTACGAAGCGCATGGATTTGTCGCCAGCGGGAGAAAGCAGTCTGCTTTAGGCGCTGTGGAAGAAATGTATATCAAAGAGCTATGAGATTTCTTGCCCATCCTGTCATCAACAAATCGTCTGTGCCGGCGTGCGCGGATTGGGACGTTATATTGTCCCCGAGCCGCTGCGGCGAAAAAAGCAAAAGGCGCGGCTTGGATGAAGTGCCGCGCCTTTTCTTTTATCGGTCTTTATTGCTCCGTATTCTGGTCTGCATTTTCGCGCATCAGGCTTTGGGCATAGATTGCGCTTTGCTGCACCATCGCCCGCAGCGCGCCCTTGAGCAGCTTTTCCTCGGGCCAGATAATCGTCTCCCAGGCCCAGATGGGCTCCTCCGCCAGATCCAGGCGGACCAGCTTGCCTGCAGCCTCGTAGCGCTCCAGGGCGTACTGCGGCAGCAGCGTCACCGCTTCATTGTGGCTTACCATATCCAGCACCAGCTCCAGGCTGCCCAGGAGCGATACCTCCCTGGGATGAATCCCCTGGTTTTTCAGCCGGCGCATCAGCTCCACAAACAGGCAGCAGCTATCGTGGGGATAGACAATCCGCACCTTTTCAAGCTCCTGGCAGGTAAGCCCGGTGCGGTGCGCCAGGGGATGATCGGGCGCTACCGCCAGATAAGCCGCTTCTTTATATAGGAACTTTTCCTTCAGGCCGGGCAGATGATCGTGCCCGATGCAGTAATAAAAGGCCACGTCCACCAGCCCGTTCTTTACAAAAGAGGGCATGTTGGCGTTGGGGCCGGTCATCATATCGATGCGAACGGCGGGATTCTTTTGCGAAAAGGTTTCCAGCAGCGTGCGCATGCCGCTGCGGGTGTTGATTTCGCATCCGCCCACGGACAGCGTGCCGTCGATCACGGCGTCCTCCACCATGTCGGCCGTCATCTGCTCATACTGTTCCAGAATTTTCTTGGCGTGCGCCAAAAAAACGCTCGCCCTCCGGGGTCAGGGCAAGCTGCCGGCCTTCCTTGGTCAGAAGCGACACGCCCATTTCCTCTTCCAGCAGCTGCACATGCTTAAACAGGGTAGATGGGGAGTATTGCAGGCTGCGGGCCGCCTTTTGATAGTTCAGCGTTTGCGCAAGCTTGACAAACGTTGTCAAATGCTTGGTATCCACCCTTATCCCCTCCTTTGCTGCCTATGGCTAATCAGGGCTCCAGTATCGATAAGATAAATATATATGATTGCCGCTCGAATTGCAAGGGCTTCGCGCTATATTTTTGGAAAATTGTGTTTTGAAAAAAGCCTTGACGCGTCCATTTGAATCAAGTAAAATTGTTATGATAAAAACCACCATGGAGGCTATCCGCTGCGATGAAGAAACTATTTGCCCTGCTGCTGGCGCTGCTGATGATGATTTTGCCCGCGATGGCGGAACAGCAAAAGCTGACCCCTGCCGATGCGGGCCTGACCGCCGCTGGCTATGTGTATATTGCCACCAGCAATCGTTCCGGCTGGTATCCGCTGCCGGAGGAGGGCGCGGACCCCTATGAGGTGACCATTCAGCAGAATGATGCGGATGGCAACGTATGTGAAAATGTGGTATGCATCACCCCGGAGGGCGCGTATATGCTGCGCTCCAACTGCGACAACCAGGACTGCATTGACCAAGGTATTGTGACCTTGGCAAACAAGGATACGCGCATCCTGAGCAACTGGATCGTATGCCTGCCGCACCAGGTAATCGTTGAACTGCACACGGCTCAGGAAGTGTTGGATATGATGCTGGCTTCCATCACCTCGTCTGCCGCTGCGTCTGACAATACGGCTGAATAAGGAGGCCGTCCTTTGAGCAAGCGATCAAACCATGCCGGCGTATACAGCATCAGCCTGTGCGCGCTGCTGCTGTCCATGATGCTGATTGTCGGCTATGTGGAAAGTATGATCCCGCTGAACGTGGGAATTCCCGGCATTAAGCTGGGCATGAGCAACAGCGTGCTGATTTTTGCGGTGTACATGCTGGATATCCCTACGGCATTTATGCTGATGTCGCTCAAGGTGCTGCTCAGCGGCATCCTGTTTGCTGGCCCCACCACCATGATGTATGGTTTTGCCGGCGGCGTGCTGAGCCTTTTGTGCATGGCGCTGCTCAGCCGCATCAAGGGGCTGTCCATTCCGGTGGTCAGCATTGTGGGCGGCGTGATGCATAACGTGGGGCAGATCGGCATGTCCCTGCTGGTATTGCAGGTGCCGCCCATGAGCATGCTGGGCTATCTGGGCGTTCTGATGTGCGTGGGCGCCGTCTGCGGACTGCTGACGGGCGTGTGCGCGAAGAACGTGATGGCGCACCTGAAGCATCTTTCCTGGCCGGGCGCTGCCAAGCGCGGGCAGAGCAAGCCGGGCGTCTGGATTGCGGCGCTGGTGCTGCTGACTGCCATCGGCCTGGTATGCTGGAAAGCCGCCGCTCCGGCCGCGACCGAGCCGACCGACGTGACCATTGTATCGGATGTGCCCGCGCTGGATGGGCTGCCAACGCTGCCCAGAGGAAATTGATATTCGCGACTGCCTGAATATAATAATGAAGGATATGTGATCAAACGACCGCGTATCCTTCATTTTTGTGTACAATTACAAAAAAACGGAGCAGATGTTTTCTGCGGAGTACCGCCATTATGGCAGCTCGAAATAGTCTGCATCCTGCCAGATTTGAAAATAGAGCGTCCGGGCGTCCTGCTCTAATCTTTGCCTATACTCCGCGCGAAAGTGTGCGTCAGGCTGCCCCAAATGCGATTGCAGCGCTTGCGCTGTGTCAACCATTCGCCGCTCATCCGCGGTGAGCATATAGGAAAGCCCCAACTGCAGCAGCACTTTAGAAAGATGCAGAATTTCTTCGTAATCCTCAAACCAGAAGGCTGCGTCGATGCCGTTTAGCAGTTCAAGCGCCGCCATATCCTGAGCTTCAAGACCCATTAGTGGATAATCCTGCACAATTCGCTCAAGCTGCTGCTTGAACTGTCCATACAGAGCAGGGGACTGTGCCTTCAGCAGTACGCCGCACTGCACGCACTGCCACAGATAGCTGCTTTTCCGCACAGGATTCGCCTCGGCTTGATAGGCGGCCCAGAAGCAATCCCGCGCAGCCGCGTCCTCCCGCTTTTGCAGATAACATAGACCCATTTTGAAATGCGCCAGCGTTTCTTTGTAGCCGTGGAGCATGGCTTGCTCAAAATACGCCAGCGCTTCATTCGGCCTGCGCTGCAAATAGCAGGCGTTGCCAAGCGCGGCTTCGTTTTTCCAATGCGGAATGGTAGCAAGGTGCTGCGCCCTTTTCAGATAATATAGGATGGATGGCTGCTTTTTGATCGCCGCGTATTTGCCGCCTCCAATGGGGATGTACAGCGCATTGTTGGATAGATAAACGGCATAGTTGTGCAGCGAATAATAGGAAGGTGCAAAATGTGCAGCTCGCCAGAATAGCAGGCCGGACTGCTCAATTTTGCCGGCGTTAAAGGCGGCGACTGCCTGGACGGTGAGCCTTGTATTCATAACTCCGGACAGCTCCTTAGACATTTTGACAAAGCGCTTCCAGCTGCGTCTGCATCTGGTCGAGCGCCATGTCCGGGGAGCAGATGCCCGTAATCATGTTTCGCACGGCGATGCCGATGATGGTTTCCACCGTATGCTCGTTGATGCCCTTGGGCACCCGGCGCACAACGGACAGCGCCAGATTTTCGGGCACGATGGACAGCCAGGGATAAAGCGCCAGCAGCTCCTGGTTTTCGTAGATGGAGAGGCAGGGCGATATGCCGCCCAGCAGTGTGAAGGGCACGGCGATCTGCTCACTGCATGCCCAGCAGATGAACTCCAGCGCGGCTTCGGGGTTTTTGCTTGCCCTGGCTACGCCCAGAACGCCGCCGCCCATAAGCGGCGTTTTGCCCGGAACGGAGCAGAAGCCAATTTGCCCGGCAATTTTGGATTTGCGCAGATTCTTGATGCCGTAAACATGGTTAATGAACATATTGAGCATGGCGGAATCGCCGCGCGTGAAGCAATCCACACTGGCAGACCACAGGCTGTTGTTGCCGGAAATGTGGTAGGAGTGCGCGTGCATCTCGGCATAGCAGCGCAGCGCCTTTTGCCCGGCCTCGCTTTTCAGACTGGGGCGGCCGTCACCGTCAAAGAGCCTGCCGCCCATGGCAAAAAAGCAGGGCAAAAACTCGCCGCTGATGCAGTCGATGGAATTGGACGCGATGGCCGCGCCATATTCAAGCGGCGACAGGGGATTAAGGGAGCGGTCGAAGAAGCGAAGCAGATTGCAGTACTGCTCGTAGTTTTCAGGAACGTCCAGCTGCGCATGGCAGCTTTCATAATAGAGACGGCGGATTTTATTGCTGTCAAAGAGATCTTTGCGATAAAAGTGCAGCTGCACGTTGGGCGTGAAGGGGAAGGCATATACCTGCCGGTCCACCACCGAGAAGGGCTCGCGAACACCCTCAAGCATGGGCGACCAGATGGACTGCACGGTGTCGCTGGCCGGATCAAAGGGGCGCAGCAGCTGGGGCGCAATGGAGGATAGCCAGGCCGCGTCCAGGCGCAGCACATCATAAAGCCCGGAAGCGCCCATCATGCAGGCGGTTTGATACATATCGGCATAGGGAAGGGCGGCCAGCGTAACCTCAATGTCCGTATGACGGGAAAAATCGGGCAGCAGCTTTTGCAGGGCTCTCGCGTCCGGGCCGTCGATCATCAGCACGTTCAGCCGCGTGCCTTTGGGAATGTTGGCCGACCAGGCAAACTTTGCGGCAGGCTCCTTGGGCGGAATCAGGACGACGCCGGGTTTCTGCCTGCCCATGATCATATCGCAAGCCTGAAGCGCCATCGCTTTATAGTCCAGATAAATTCTTCGAATGGCGTCGGCGGGCTCAATCAGCGCGGCCGGGGCAAGCGAAACGATCAGCGGCGGCTCATCGTGGCGGTAGGCGCATGCGTTGAGCAGCTTTTGCGCAAACGCGGGCGACGAGGTGAAGACAACGTCAGGCTTGGGATCGGCGCTGACGCACGAAAACGCGGCGATATCTGCATTGGCCGAATCGGTATGGTAGCATTGGATGGGAATGGATCTGTCCAATTCGTTTTTCAGCGCGTCGATCAGCTCGGATTCGTTTCTGTGCATAAGCAGGCCGGAGATCATGGCAAGATGCGCGGGGTGGCGATCGGCCAACAGCGCGGCGGCCTGGCGGGCAATGCGCTGGGTGTCAAAGCAGATCAGCGCGTCCGTCGGCTCGGTGGGGCGCACCAGGCACAGCAGCAGCGCCCCGCTCTTTTTCAGCAGCCGCCTGGCATCGCTGCCCTGGGATTGGCAGGTAACAAGCACAACGACGGATACCTTTCTGCCTGCCAGCTCGGATAAGGCGGCTTCCTCCTGATCGGGGATATCATTGGTCAAATAGAGGAAGGAATAGTAGCCAGCCTGCTGCATGTGGGCGGAAAGGGTAGAATACAGCGTTGCAAAGCAATCATTTTGAAGATTGGGAAGAACGATGCCGATGGCGTGGTCGCAGGGCTGGCGCAGCCAGCGCGCGCGCTCATCCATGCTGTAGCCAAGCTGATGCGCAGCCTTTTCAACTTGCAGGATTTTTTGCATGCTGACGTTGCCGCGGCCGTTGAGCACATTGGATACGGTGCCGTGCGATACGCCGGCCAGCTGGGCGATATCCTTGATGGTTGCCATAAAACGTTCCTCCCGGAAGCCAAATTTGCAAACGGCGGTATGATCCTTCCTATTGATTATAACATGGCGCGACCAAAGAATCAATTTGAATTTGACAAAAAACGATAAAATTGGAATGGTTCAAAATCAAAATGGATGTGTTACGGCAAAAAGAAGCCCAAATACAGCATAAAAATTTTTGATAAGCCTTGTTTTCCTATTGACACGATCCATAGATTGCTGTATCATGAACGCATAAAGGCGAACGCCTTATTCAGTATCATTTAAAGGAGGCAGTTTTCTATGAAGAAATTGCTGGCGATTCTGTTGGGCATTACGATGCTGTTTGGCATGGCTGTAACCGGCACCGCAGAAGCGGCGACTGGCGCCGATGTGAAGGGCACGGGCGTGCCGCTGACGATTTACACCAACTCCGGCAACTCCGGCCGCAAGGAATGGCTGATCGAGCGCGCCAAGCAGGATGGCTTTGAGCTGGCTGTTCTGGAAGAGGGCGCGGGCGCTGTGCAGCAGCGTATCATCGGCGAAGCCGCCAACCCCATCGCGGACGTTGTGTACGGCCTGAACGCGATCATCTGGAACGATCTGATTTCCCGTGATCTGCTGGTATCCTACGACGCTCCCAGCTGGGCGGCCGAAGTTTCCGAGGGTCTGAACGATCCCAACGGTTACTACTACGCCATCGTGAAGCAGGCGATCGTCCTGGCTTACGATAAGAACCAGGTGAGCGAAGAAGATGCGCCCACGGACTGGACTGATCTGTGGACCAACGAAAAATTCTTTGGCAAGTATGAAGCCTCCGGCAAGCTGACCGCTGGCACCACCCGCAACGTGATCGCCGGCATCCTGTCCCGCTACAGCGATCCCAACGGCGAGCTGGGCGTTTCCGATGAAGGCTGGGAAGCCATCGCCGCTTATTATCAGCATGGCGTTCCTAACGAAGAAGGCGTTGACACCTACGCGCAGATCGCCAACCCCAACTCTCCCGTGCTGATGGGTCAGATGTGGTCCTCCGGCGTTATCCAGTACGATGAAATGTACGGCACCTCCACCGGCGTTGCCAAGCCCGAGGTTGGCATCCCCTACGCGGTTGAAGGCATCGGCATCATCAACGGCACCAAGAACATGGAAGAAGCGCTCCGTTTCGTCGAGTGGTTCGGCTCTGCGCAGATCCAGGGCGAATGGGCTGAGAAGTTTGGCACCATGCCCGCCAACGAAATCGCTGCGGAAAAGGCTGATCCCTTCCAGCGCGAGCTGTGCTCCATCCCCGCTCAGAACATCGACTGGGCGCTGGTTGCCAAGAACATTGACGCCTGGTGCGAAAAGATCACGCTGGAATACCTGCCGTAAGATAAAAGAACGGGTTATTCCTGGGGCAAGGGCTTGCTATGCCCTTGCCCCGTTTTACATTTGAGACGATAAGTGGGGAAGATCGCAATGATTAATTTGACGGGAATCGAAGTAAAGTTCGGCGATTTTACGGCGCTGAAGGACATCAACATTCACGTCCAGGAGGGACAGTTTTATACTTTCTTAGGCCCCTCCGGATGCGGAAAAACCACCACGCTGCGTACCATCACCGGCTTCATCAAGCCCACCCAGGGCCGCGTGGTCGTCAAGGGCAAGGATATCACTGACATGCCGGTGGAAAAACGCAATATCGGCATGGTGTTCCAGAATTACGCCCTGTTCCCGACGATGAGCGTTTATGAAAACATCGCTTTCGGCCTGCGCGTAAACAAGGTGAATAAAACCGAGATCGACCGCCGCGTCCGCGAAATGGGCAAAAAGGTGGAGCTGAGCGACAAGCAGCTGATGCGCAAGGTGGCCGAGCTTTCGGGCGGCCAGCAGCAGCGCGTCGCCATCGCCCGCGCGCTGGTTAACAACCCGGCGATCATCTGCCTGGATGAGCCGCTGAGCAACCTGGACGCCAAGCTGCGCGTTCAGCTGCGCGGCGAGCTGAAGGAAATGCAGAAGAATTTCGGCATCACCACCGTTTACGTCACGCACGATCAGGAGGAAGCGCTGACGCTGTCCGACTGCATTGCGGTGTTTAATAACGGCGTGATCGAGCAGATCGGCGCGCCCAACGAAATCTACAACCATTCCAAGACCGAGTTTGTCTGCAATTTCATTGGCGATATCAACAAGGTGCAGCCGCAGCTGCTGAGCGAAATTGCCGCCCAGACCGGCGCGGCGCTCGACCCCAAGAAAGCCTCCTATGTGCGCCTGGAGCGCGTACACGTCAATATGCCGGCAGCCTCCGGGTTCGCCTCGTTTAAGGCCAAGGTGGTCAGCCGCGAATACTATGGACTTTACATCAAGTACACCCTTTCGCTGTGCGGCCAGACGGTAAAGTCGATTGAGAAGAACGACGGCACCAAGTATTTTGAGACGGGCGAAGAGGTAAGCGTTTTCATCAAGCCGGACGACCTGATGGTGTATTGAGGAGGCGCGTCTATGACAATCAATATGAGACGCAAGAAAATCAGAATCACACCAGGCAAGGCGTTGATGTTTCTGTTTTTCGCCTGGTTTATTCTGGCCTGCCTGGTTTTGCCGAACCTGAACCTGCTTAAAACGGTTTTCTTTGCGGACGGTAACTTCTCGACGGAGCCGATTCGCAAGCTGCTCAAATCCAAGCGCGCCATGAAAGCGCTGCGCAATTCGTTCATCCTGGCGCCGACGCTTTCCATTACGGTTGGCTTTGTCGGCATCACGCTGGTGCTTTTGACGGAGTACTTTGATATCAAAGGTGCGAACATCCTGCGCCTGGGCTACATGACGACGCTGATTTACGGCGGCATCACGCTGGTGTCCGGCTATAAGTTCATCTATGGCAGCAGCGGCTTTTTGACCAAGCTGCTTGTGCAGGTGTTCCCGAACATGAATACCTCCTGGTTCCAGGGCTACGGCGCGGTGCTGTTTGTGATGACCTTCAGCTGCACCTCCAACCATATGATCTTCCTGCGCAACGCCATGCGCTCGGTGGACTTTCAGACGGTGGAGGCGGCGCGCAATATGGGCGCGGGTCAATTCTATATCCTGCGCCGCGTCGTGCTGCCGGTGCTGCTGCCCAGCCTGTTCGCCGTGACCATCCTGACGTTCATTACGGGCCTGTCTGCCATGAGCGCGCCAATGCTGGTTGGCGGCACGGAATTCCAGACGATCAACCCGATGATCAAGACGTTTGCGGATACGGTTTCGTCCAAGGATCTGGCGGCGCTGCTTTCCCTGGTGCTGGGTTTTGCCACGATGCTGCTGCTGTTCATCATGACGCAGATTGAAAAGCGCGGGCACTACATGTCCGTTTCCAAGGTAAAAACCAAGATCGTCAAGCAGAAGATCACCAACCCCGTCCTCAATGTGCTGGCGCATGTGTATGCCTATGTGCTGTTTGTGATCTATGTCCTGCCGGTCGTGCTGATCGTGCTGTTCTCCTTTACCGACAGCAAGTCCATCGGCACGCGCACGCTGACGCTCTCGTCCTTTACGCTGGAAAACTACAAGTATCTGCTGCAAAGCCTGAGCAACTATCGCCCGTTTGTGGTCAGCATTGTGTATTCCGCGCTGGCGGCGGTCATTGTCGGCGTAATTGTTGTCCTTGCCTGTCGCTATATCCAGAAGCATAAAAAGGCCAGGTCTGCCAGCGTGCTGGAATACAGCCTGATGATTCCCTGGCTGCTGCCCACCACGATGATCGCCCTGGGCCTGATGATGGCCTTCAACGTGCGCCGCCCGTACATGTTTAACCAGGTGCTGACGGGCACGATGGTGATCCTGCTGATCGGCTATGTGATCATCAAGCTGCCCTTCACCATGCGCATGACCAAGGCCGCGTTCTTCTCGCTGGACGACGCGCTGGAGGACGCCTCCAAGAACCTGGGCGCGGGCGAAATGTACACCTTCCGCCGCGTGATCTTCCCCGTCATCCTGCCCACCGTGATGGCCATTGCGGCGCTGAATTTCAACGCGCTGATCAGCGACTACGACATGTCCGCGTTTCTGTATCATCCCCTGAACCCGACGCTGGGTGTGCAGATTAAATCGCTGACCAATGATATGAACAACCCCAACGGCATGGCGCTGACCTTTGTTTATGCCGTACTGATGATGATTATTTCCGCCGTTGTGCTGTATCTGGTTTATGGCCGCGGCGGCAGGGACAACATGAAGGAGTGATCGATATGGCCCTTGGACAAGCGCGCTACGCGCAGATCAATACGCCGCTGAGCCAAAAGCTGGCGCAGAAAAAATGCCTGATCGCTGTGCATCGCGGCAGCTGGGGCGGCAATATTACCCAGAATACCATCGGCGCATATGCCGCCGCGCTCCAAATGGGCGCGGACATGGTGGAATCCGATGTGAACGCGACCACAGACGGCGTGCTGTATTCCTTCCATGACGGCAATGAAAAGCGCGTGTTTGGCGTGGATAAGGGAATTCGCGAGATGGACTCCAAAGAGGTGGAAGCCTACCATCCCATCAACACCTGCAACGAGCCGACCGCGGCGCGGATCAACCGCCTGACTGAGGTGCTGGATTTCCTTTCGCATGGCGAGCTGCTGAATATTGACCGCGCGTGGAACATCATTCCCCAGCTGCTGGAGGTGCTGGATCGCTATCCCAACGCCAAATATCAGGTGGTGCTCAAGGCGCCGCTGAAGGCCAAAGAGGCGTATGAGCTGTTGAACGCCCACCCGGTTAAGTATATGTTCATGCCCATTTGCTACAGCTTTGAGGATGTGGAAGCGGCGCTGAGCTATCCCGACCTGAATGTTGTGGGCTGCGAGATCATCGCCTTTGATGCGCAGACGGATCTGTTCTCCGATGCGTGCATCCAGAAAATCCACGACAAAAACCTGTACGCCTGGGTAAACGCCATTACGCTGGGAGACGTGAGAACCAAGCCGCTGTATGCGAAGCTGGACGACGACGTGTCCATCCTGCAGGATCCCGCGCTGGGCTGGGGCAAGCTGTTTGAAAAGAAGATCGATATCATTCAGACCGACTGGCCCGCGATTCTTTATCAGTACCGGCAAAAAATCCTGGGCGTAGAATAAGACGAAAAACAAGTCCCATTAAACGGCAAAGCCGCGTATCATTGCGTACGCGGCTTTGTTGTTTAATTGCACACTAAATCATCATGATAGCGCCCCTGGAACAGGCGAACGACCGCGCCTTCTCGCGGCAGGCTGCGGCAATCAGAATCCTCCGGGCGGATGCGTTCCATATCCGCAGAATGTGCATTACTGGGAAACGGTATCGATTATTTGCTTCATGATCGCGTCGAAATCGCGGGCTGTGCCATCTGTATTCAGAAATTTTGCATATATAAGGCAGAGCCCGTTGTCAACCCAAATGGTCGAGGTGCAATCTTCACGCCTGCCAAGCTGATAAAAGATGGATGGGAAACCGTTTCTTTCATAAGTAGCTCCAACAGTTGGATCATAAGGCACATGCGTATCAGGATAGTAATTTTCCCACCATAACTCCTCAGGGTAGTAAATTGCAAATAAAATATTGGGGTTTTCCGGACAATGGTATATCATCTTTTCAAATTGCCACAGGTTTACCAGATCCATATCGAAATATACCTTTCCTTCCCATGGATCAAACAAACCGCTTTGAATTAACTTTTCACGATTTTCTATAATCAAATTCAAATTCTCACTGGTGATATACTGCCTATTCACTTTTATGTTTCCGAACATATAGTGATGATATGCAAGGATGACGCATGCCAACAAAGCTGCGATGATCAACAAACGCAGGAGCCAGATTCATATGCGGGATTTTCCATTGAACGCCCTCATGGAAACGCGCACCTCTCTCTTCCTGACCTTTGTGCGTTATTTTGCGCCTTTCTGATCGCGTTTTTGGCTGTGCTGGGCGATCATATCGCTGGCCCAGCCGCGGCCGTTTTTCAGGGAGATATAGCCCGCCACGGAGGCGGTGAGCGCACCCAGGCAATCGACGATGATATCCTTCATGGTATCGGTAAGGGCGGCGCGGCCTACCAGCACCTCGCCGTCGCCGGTCATGAATTTTTGCATGTTCAGGCCCAGCAGGCCGTCAAAGGAAAATTCATAGATTTCCCATACCGCGCCGATGGTTACGGCAAAGCAGAAGGCGAACAGCGCCACAAAGAAAGGGGACAGGTGGATGGGCACGCGCTCGTTGCGGTTGAGCAGCGCCACCACCATAAAGCCAAAGGAGCCCGCCATCAGCGAGCTGAAAGCGTGCAGAAATACATCCCAGTGCGGCACCATGTAGTAGAAGGAACGCACCTCGCCCAGGAAGATTGCGCCGTACAGAAACAGGATATACATGATGTACAGCGCCGCCGGCAGCTCAAAGCGAAAACGGCGGGTCAGGAAGGTGGGCAGGTGAATCACCACGATGCCCAGCAGGCACTGCAGCAGCATCAGTGCGTAATCTGCGCGCGTGCGTTCCAGCGCCTGGGCGGCGGCCTCATCCCAGAAGATCAGGCGGTAAATCAGATAACCAACCGGCAGGATAAAGCTGAGCAGGACGAGCGTGTAAATCACGCGCGTCCATTTTTGCGCGCGGGTTTGGGAGGGCTTCATGCGGACAGCTCCTTTCAGGCCTTTACATGGAAGGTGTGCTTGCACTGGCTGCACACAATGTTCTTTTCGCCGCAGCCGCGCGTCAGCCGTAGGCGCACGCCGCACTGCGGGCACTTAAAGTATTTGTATTGCTTGCGGTTTTTAAAGCGCACGCGCGCCTGGTGCAGGCTGGTGCGCCATTTGTTGGTCTTCTGCAGGTAGATTTCGTTCTCATGCGCGCGCTTTTGCAGGTTGCGCGAGAACATGCGGAAGATCATCCAGCCATAGCCCGCGATGGACAGATAAAAGGGCAACAGCAGCCCCGTAAAGAAGGATACGAACAGCAAAAACAGGCTGGCGTACAGGATCACGCGGGAAAGCTGATCGGCCCCATAGCGGCCGTACATCCAGCGGGTCAGGGAATCTTTCATGCGCTGCCAGAAATTCATAACGGCGGCCTCCTCTATATCGTCACCCATATTATACCACGCTTTTGTCAACCTAACATGAACAAAGCAGGCGAAATTTAGACCGTCGGCGGGCAAGACTTGACCGGCGGGGGCCAAAACGGTATAATCAACACGATTATACGAAGGAGGCTGTTAGAATGAAGCTTCAATTTCTCGGTACCTCGGCGGCGGAGGGGATTCCGGCGCTGTTTTGTAATTGTCCTGCCTGCCAGTATGCCTATAAGACCGGCGGCAAGGAAATCCGCATGCGCGCGGGCGCAATGCTGGACGATGTGATCAAAATCGATTTTGGCCCCGATTCCTATGCGCAGATGCTGGCGAACCATCTGGATTATACCCGCGTGCACACGCTGCTGGTTACGCACTCGCACCCCGATCATTTGGCGGTGGACGAGCTGGGCTATCGCCAGCCGAGCTTTTCTCATCTGACGGATGAGCGCATGCTGACGGTGTATGGCAACGCTGCCGTGGGCAAGAAGATTGCTCCCCGCCTGAGCGCGCGCATCGGCTTTCAGCAGCTGACCGCCTTTGAAACGGTGGAGATCGAGGGCTATCAGGTAACGCCTCTGCAGGCAGTGCATTATCTGCATCGCGAGCCCAATCCGCCGCAGGAGAATCTGGTTACCTTTGAGGGCAAAACCTATTCCCGCATGGAGCAGGCATTCATTTACCTGATTGAAAAGGATGGAAAGCGCCTGCTGTACGCACACGACTGCGCGGGCTTTACGGCCGAAGATCTGGACTTCCTGGCCAGCAAGCGTCTGGATCTGGTTACGCTGGACTGCACCTATGGCGGTAACGCGCCCAAGAGCGTAGGCCATATGGGCTATGCTGAGGATCTCAAGTGCCGTGAGCAGCTGAAGCAGCGTGGCGCGGCGGATGATAAGACCATCTTTGTGGCCAATCATTTCTCCCACAATGGCGTGCGTCCCTATGCGGATATGCAGGCCTTGCTGCCCGGATTTATCATATCCTACGATGGCATGGTGATTGAGTTCTAAATTTGTTTATAGTTACTTTATATTTTCGCGTTATACTATAGACGGCGGCCAGAAAGGGCCGCCGTCCCGGCAAGGAGGGATCACGGGTGTTCGGGTATGTGCTGGTCAATCCGCAGACGCTGGAGGAAGGCGAAAAGCAGCGCTTTCGCGCCTGCTATTGCGGGCTGTGCCGCGCGCTGAAGGCGCGCTATGGCGACGCCGGACGGCTGACGCTGAGCAACGATATGACCTTCCTGAGCATGCTGCTGTCAGCCCTGTACGAGCCGGAGGAGACGCAGGGCGCGCTCCGCTGCCCGCTGCATCCCCTGAAAAAGCGCCCGTACACGCAAAGCGCCGCCACGGATTATGCGGCGGACATGAACATCCTGCTGGCCTATTATAAGTGCCGGGACGACGCGCAGGATGAGGGCGCGCTGCGGGGCAAGATCGGCCTGCGCGCGCTGCGCCGCGCGTATCGCCAGGTGCGTCAGGCGCATCCCGAGGTGTGCGAAAAGGTGCGCGACAGCCTGAACGCGCTGGATGAAATGGAAAAGCAGCGCTGTCAGGATATCGATGCGTTGTGCCGCCCGGCCGGGCAGATGCTGGGCGCGTGCTTTGCCTGGCGGCAGGATGTGTTTGCCCCTGCGCTGGAGCGCATGGGCGCGGCGCTGGGCCGCTTTATCTATCTGATGGACGCTTATGAGGACTATGATCAGGACGTGCGGGCGGGGCGCTTTAATCCGCTGACCGCCCTGCATCAGGAGCAGGATTATGAAGCGCGCATGGCGGATATCCTGAATATGGAGATGGCGCAGTGCGTGGAAGCCTTTGACTATCTGCCCATCGAGCAGGATGCCGCGCTGCTGCGCAACATCCTCTATTCCGGCGTGTGGAGCCGGTATGCCTATCTGCAGCAGAAACGAAAGGAAAAGAAGCAATGACCGATCCGTATCAGGTGCTGGGTATCTCTCCCTCCGCTACGGACGATGAGGTGAAGGCCGCGTACCGCAAGATGGCCAAGCTGTATCATCCTGACCGCAACAACGGCTCCGAAGAGGCCGAAAAGAAGATGATGCAGGTAAATGAGGCCTATGCCCAGATCATGGACATGCGCAAAAACGGCGGGCGCGCATCCTCCTCCTATCAGCAAAGCGCCGGGCCGCAGGGATATTATAATCCCTTCGCGGGCTTTGGCGGGTTCGGCTATCAGCAGGGCTATGGCCAGGCGCAGGGCGCGCCGGAGTTTTCCACCGTGCGTCAATATCTGAGCTTTGGCCGCTACATGGAGGCGCTGCAGCTGCTTAACCGCATGGATGCGCACACTGCCGAATGGTTTTATCTGAGCGGCCGCGCGCGCCAGAGTCTGGGGGATGATATTGCCGCGCTCAATTATGCGCGCCAGGCGGTGAATATGGAGCCGGGCAATCCGGAGTATCAGGCCTTCCTGCAGGAGATGACCAGCGGCGGCCAGGCTTACCGCCAGCAGGGCATG
>ERZ809296.1545-NODE-1545-length-26321-cov-13.600662_pt1 | contig 26321 bp, 22 predicted proteins | sample MGYA00520511_ERZ809296 | MGnify/ENA primary metagenome ERZ809296 (study PRJEB31576, sample SAMEA3212662) | Homo sapiens | biome: human-gut; feature: human gut; material: fecal | place: Sweden | collected 2012 ... | reverse complement strand
ATGCCCATCAGTCAGGTGTCCATGCAGGCCAACAGCGTCATCATGGCACTGGCCGGTGCTGAGCGCATCTTCAAGATGATGGATGAGCCCAGCGAGACGGACGAAGGCTATGTGACCCTTGTCAACGCAAAGTACGACCGCAACGACCAGCTGGTGGAGACGGACGAGCGCACCGGCCTGTGGGCATGGAAGCACCCCCACCACGATGGCACCACTACCTACCACAAGCTGGCGGGCGACATCACCTTTACGGACGTGGACTTCGGCTATGTGCCGGAGAAGACCGTCCTGCACGGCATCAACCTCTATGGCCGCCCCGGCCAGAAGATCGCCTTTGTCGGCTCCACCGGTGCGGGCAAGACCACCATTACCAACCTCATCAACCGGTTCTATGACATTCAGGACGGCAAGATCCGCTACGACGGCATCAACATCCACAAGATCAAAAAGGCCGACCTACGCCGTTCGCTGGGCATCGTGCTGCAGGACACCCACCTGTTCACCGGCACGGTGATGGAGAACATCCGCTACGGCCGGCTGGATGCCACCGATGAAGAGTGCATCGCCGCTGCCCGCCTTGCCAACGCCGACAGCTTCATCAAGCGCCTGCCGGAGGGCTACAACACCATGCTTACCGGCGATGGTGCCAACCTCTCGCAGGGACAGCGCCAGCTGCTGGCCATCGCCCGCGCCGCCGTGGCAGATCCCCCGGTGCTGATCCTGGACGAGGCCACCTCCTCCATCGATACCCGCACCGAAGCGCTGGTACAGCGCGGCATGGACGGCCTGATGTACGGCCGCACCAGCTTTGTCATCGCGCACCGCCTGTCCACCGTCCGCAATGCAGACTGCATCGTGGTGCTGGAGCAGGGCCGCATCATCGAGCGCGGCAGCCACGACGAGCTGATCGCCAAAAAGGGCAAGTATTACCAGCTCTACACCGGCAATCTGGCCGAGAACTAAGCTTTTTCTGCCTCCTCAAAGGAGCCGCCGCACCGGCACACCGCCGTGCGGCGGCTCCTTTTGTCCTCTTGAAAACAGCAAAAGCCACGACGCGCATGCACCGTGGCTGAATTTAACCTATAAACGGGAACGGGGGATGGCATCAAAACCATCCCCCATCGATTGGCATTTGGTGGGTGTGCCCCTTCCCACATTTCTTTTGGCCCAATGGGCGTGTAGCAGCACATTCTCTACTTCAAATGCAACCTTATCCTATGTTTATTATAGCATCTTTATTCCCTGATGTAAAGAATAGGGTTTCGCTCCATCAGTTTTTTCAGATTTTTATCACGGACCCGATAAAACGTCATCACGGAATTTTTAAGACTTGAATCATCCGTATCCAACACAAGCCGGATCACAACATTCAGATTCGTATCTGGAAGTTTCTTTACCGCAAAAATCGTTCCCGCGTTTTTCCGATCTTTAAGCAGAATGTCTGGAGACGATACCAGCTCACCTGCATACCGTTCAAACAGCAGATAATCCTCCGGATGCCGTTCCCTGATATGACCGGCCCGTTCGTCTGTTACAATTACTTCTGTAGTTTGTAAAGATCCAAACACCGGAACGAGCGGAGCAGGGTCCAGATTTCCGAGAACTGTCAGAATGATTTTGTCCACGCTCCTGTCTTTGTCGATAAAATAAAGTATAGCATGATTCTGTATCGCTGTAAAGTCAGGTGTCGAGCACCTTTTAAAAACAGGATACATCCGAAATCATTTTTCACCCGCTCTGGACAATCACCCCCTGTTCGCGGTATACTGAACCTTGAATGAATTGCAGGAAAACGAGGTCAGAACATGGCATATCCGGAGAACATCCTTACATTGGACATCCTGCCCCTTTCGGCAGACACGGCCCGGCTGGTGCGGGTGTACGGCACTGCACCCTGCGTGGTGCTGCCTGCCGTCCTGCCTGTGCCGGAGGGCGGCAGTTTTGCCGTCACCGAGCTGGGCGGCTACTGCTTCTCGGAAAAGCCCCGCAGCCTGCCTGCGGCAGACAAGACCTGCCGCTATACGGTGGAGCCGGACGGCACGGCGCAGCTGACCCGGGCATTCGGGCAGGCGGTGGGCGGTGCCTGCCGTCGGTATGACTTCGACTTTGACGCCCCGGCTTCCGATGCGGACACGCTGCACCCGGTGTGCGGCAATTTTCTGGAAGAGGTCACCCTGCCGGACAGTTTGCAGGTGATCGGTAGCTGCGCCTTTTACAACTGCCGCAGCCTGCGCCTGCTCACGGTGGGCAGCGGCAGCCTAATCGTAGGCAGCGATGTGTTTTTAAACTGCTTCGCGCTGGAGACCATCCGGGTGCAGGCCGCGCCCGGGGACTCCACCGGCCTGTTTGCCCTCGTGAACAACATCACCGAGGCCGTGCGGGCGGAGTTCCGGCCTGCCGGTGCCGCCGCGCCGCTGGCGGCGCTGTGGTATCCCGCCTACTGGGAGGACATCGAGGAGACCCCCGCCCACATCCTGCTGCATACCTTTTCCGGGCAGGGATACCATTACCGGCAGTGTTTTCTCAACAATATATTCCTGACTGCAGAATATGACGGCATTTTCCCGCAGGGCCACGATGCCGACGATGCCAATGTGATGGCAATGCTCTGCTTTGACCGCCTGCGGTATCCGTGGCAGCTGACCGAAGCCGCCGCCGGGCATTACCGGGCGTTTCTGGCAGCCAACACCGACCGGGTGCTGGCCCGCCTTTTAAAGGCGCAGGACCTTGACGGCATCCGCGCCCTCCTGGCGCTGGATGTGCTGGACAAAGCCGGTTTTGCGTCCGCCGCCGCCCTTGCCGCCAAGGCAGAGAACGCCGCTGCCGCCGCCCTGCTGGCAGATGCAGAGCACAAAAAATATGCCCCCCAGCCCAAAAAACAGCGGTACGATTTTGATTTTTAAGGAATAGAAAACTCCTTCCGTCGCACTTCGTGCGCCAGGGGCCCCATCCCTGAGGGGGCTGGCATCGCGCAGCGATGACTGGGGGAGTTTGCAGCGAGGCTGAGAGGGTTCTAAGTGAGGTGACACCTTTGCCCCAAACCATCCAAAAAGAAAAATTTTTTGATCCCCGCAAGCCCTTCCAGTCCCAGCGGCCCGAGACCCATGAGGAATGGCAGGCACGCATGGGCGGCGAGGTTCTGGCGGTGGTGCGCAGCGGGCTGTATCTGGATTTCCGGTTTCTGGATATGGCACTCAGCGCCCTGTCCCCCGCCCCGGACGAGCGCTGCCGGGTGCTGGCTACGGACGGTCAGGCCCTGTTTTATCAGCCCAGCCACCTGCTGCGGCTCTATCAGGACAACCCCAAATATCTCAATCGGTTGTATCTACACACCATATTCCACTGCGTATTTCGTCATCTCTGGCTGAAAGGCCGCCGGGAGCCGCAGCTGTGGAGCCTTGCCTGTGATATCGCAGTGGAGAATGTCATCGACAGCCTGAACCGCACCAGCGTCAAGCGGCCGCTGACCTATGTGCGGCAGAACGCCTACCAGCAGATCACCGCAGAGGAAACCGTGGTGGCAGCTGCGCCGGTGTACCGATGGCTCACCCGGCAGACCCCCGGCGTGCTGCGGCAGCTGGAGCGGGAGTTCGTGACCGACGACCACCGCCTGTGGCCCAAGGACGCTCCCGACCAGCCCCAGCAGATGCCCACTCCCCTGCCCCAGAAAACGTGGCAGAAGATCGGGGAGCGGATGCAGACCGAACTGGACCTTCGGGACAAGGAGGCGGGCGATGGGGCCGATGCTCTGAAGCAGCAGGTGAAGGCCGCCAACCGCAGCCGCCGCAGCTACCGGGACTTCCTGCGCCGGTTCTGCGTGCTGCGGGAGGAAGTCAAGCTGGACCCGGACGAGTTCGATCTGAACTTCTACACCTACGGCCTTTCGGTGTACGGCAATCTGCCGCTTATTGAACCACTGGAAAGCCGGGAGAGCAAAAAGATCGAGGAGCTGGCCCTTGTCATCGACACCAGCTACTCCACCTCCGGCGAGCTGGTGCGGGCATTCCTTGCCGAGACCTACACTCTGCTGAAAGGGCGGGAAAACTTTTTCCACCGCATGAACCTGCACCTCATTCAGGCGGACAACGCCATCCGGCAGGATATCCTCATCCACAACGAGGACGAGCTGATCCACGCCATGAACCATTTTGAGCTGCGGGGCGGCGGCGGAACGGACTTCCGGCCGGCATTCGAGTACGTGAACCAGCTGTGTGCCGAGAAAAAATTCTCGAACCTGCGGGGTCTGCTGTACTTCACCGACGGCATGGGCACCTACCCCGCCAAGCGCCCGGCCTACGACACCGCCTTTCTGTTTTTGGGGGAGCGGTTCGATGACGCCAACGTGCCGCCGTGGGCCATGAAGGTGGTTCTGGACGAAGAAGAATTTACCGGTGCAGCAGCCCGCCCGGCCAGTGCTCTTGCAGACGCGCTGGCCGAAGAGGACGACCTGTACCGTGACCTGAACAACTCCTGATAAAGAGGGAAACATCTGTTATGAACATCAAACGTGCCAAAGAAGAGATCGAACACACCGTAAAAGCCTACCTTGCCAAGGACGCCTTGGGCGAATACGCCATCCCGGCCATCCGGCAGCGCCCCATCCTGCTGATGGGGCCTCCGGGCATTGGCAAGACGCAGGTGATGGAGCAGGTAGCCCGGGAGTGCGGCGTGGCGCTGGTGGCCTACACCATCACCCACCACACCCGCCAGAGCGCCGTGGGCCTGCCCTTCATCCGCCAGCGCAACTACGGCGGTAAGGACGTCTCGGTGACCGAATACACCATGAGTGAGATCATCGCCAGCATCTACGCCAAAATGGAGGCCACCGGCCTTGCGGAGGGTATCCTGTTCATCGACGAGATCAACTGCGTGTCCGAAACGCTGGCCCCCACCATGCTGCAGTTTTTGCAGTGCAAGACCTTCGGCAATCAGGCTGTGCCTGCGGGCTGGGTCATCGTGGCGGCAGGCAACCCGCCGGAGTACAACAAGTCGGTGCGGGATTTTGACATCGTGACGCTGGACCGTGTGCGCCGCATGGACATTGAGCCGGATCTGCCGGTGTGGAAGGACTACGCCCGCGCATCCCACATCCACAGCGCCATCCTGAGCTACCTGGAGCTGCACCCCCAGAACTTCTACCAGATCAATGCAGACGTGGACGGCACCCAGTTCGTCACCGCCCGCGGCTGGGAGGACCTGTCCAATCTGCTGGACACCTACGAAGCGCTGGGTCTGCAGGCAGACGAGGAGCTGATCCGGGAATACATCCAGCACCCGAAGATCGCCGAGGATTTCTCAGCGTACCTCGACCTCTACTATAAGTACCGCGACGACTACGGCGTGGAGGAGATCCTTGCCGGGCAGGCAAAGCCCGCCGTGTTCGCACGGCTGCTGCAGGCCCCCTTTGACGAGCGGCTCAGCCTTGTCAGCCTGCTGCTGGCCGGGCTGGGCACCCGGTTCACCGCATCCCGGCAGGCGGACGCTGTGGCCGACAGCTGCTATGCCTTTCTGCGGGAGACCAAAAAAGCCCTTGCCACCGTTCCGGAGGATATCCCGGACGGCTCGGCAGAAATGTTCCACCAGCAGCTCGTGGATTACGATGCCAAGACCCAGCAAAAGCGCGCGGCGGGGCTGCTCTCCAAAGACAGCCTGACCACCCGTCTGCAGGTCCTGGCCGTACTGCGCCAGTGGGAGGGCGAACTGCGCCGCGCCAGCGCCGCCGGGACACAGGAAGCCTTCGACCTGCTGCGCGGGCAGTTCCAGTCTCTGGCCGATGCGCGCGAAAAGGCCCAGCAGGCCGCCAGCGCCGCGCTGGAAGCTGCCTTTGACTTTATGGAGCAGGCCTTTGCCGAAAGTCAGGAGATGGTGGTGTTCGTCACCGAGCTTACCGTGAACCCTGCGTCCCACGCTTTCCTCACTGAGAACGGCTGCGAGCGCTACTTCCAGTACAACAAGGATCTGCTGCTGGACCACCGCAAAGCTGCCCTGCAGCAGGAGCTGGCGGCAGAGCAGCGCCGCCACGGCGGGGTGTGAGCCATGCTGGAAAATCTTCTGTTCAGCCTGAACAGCACCCTGCCGCTGTTCTTCCTCATGCTGCTGGGCTATGTGCTGCACCGCACCGGCTTTCTGAGCGACGCATTCGTGGCAGGGGCCAATAAATTCGTTTTTTACGCTGCACTGCCGGTGCAGCTCTTCCGCGACCTTGGCAAAAACGACGTCCGCACCACCTTTGACGGCCGGTATGTCCTGTTCTGCTTTGTGGTCACACTGGTGAGCATCCTTGTGATCTGGGCGCTGGCAAAGGTATTTTTAAAGGGCACCGGCCTTGTGGGCGAGTTCGTGCAGGCGTGCTACCGCTCCTCTGCCGCCATTCTGGGCTCGGCCTTTCTGCAGAGCATCTACGGCGATGCCAGCATGTCCAGCCTGATGATCTTAGGCAGCGTGCCGCTTTACAACATTATGGCAGTGGTCATCCTGACGCTGGAAAGCCCGGCTGCCGCCCAGACCGGCAGCATGTCCGAAAAGCTGAAAAAAAGCGCCAAAGGCGTCCTGACCAACCCCATCCTGCTGGGCATTGCGGCAGGCTTTGCATGGAGCATGCTGCACATTTCCATGCCTGCCATGCTGGATAAGACCCTCTCCAATGTGGCCGGGCTGACCAGCCCTCTGGCCCTGCTTGCCATCGGTGCGGGCTTCAAGGGCCGCAAGGCGCTGGGCTATCTCAAGCCCACCACCATCGCCACCGTGGTCAAATTGATGATCCTGCCCGCACTGTTCCTGCCGCTGGCGGTACACCTTGGCTTTACAGACGAAAAGCTGGTGGCACTGCTGGTGATGCTGGGCAGCATCACCACCCCGGCGTGCTACGTCATGGCAAAACAGATGGGGCACGAAGGCGTCCTTACCGGCAGCGTGTGCGTCACCACCACCTTGTTCAGTGCCTTCAGCCTGACCTTCTGGCTGTTCGTGCTGCGGAGCCTCGGGTATATTTTATAACCTCTTTTGCATAGCAAAACAGCGGACAGCCTGCAGGCTGTCCGCTGTTTGCTTTTCAGAAGCTATTGGGGAAGCAGGGTGCACCGAACGGATGCAGCTTCTGCCTTTTATTCGGTCATTTCCAGTTCAGCGATCCATTCCCGCACGCGGTCGGGACGGTTGGTCACGATGGCATCCGGCTGCAGCGGCCAGAGGTCTTTTACCGTCTTTTCCTCGTCCACCGTCCAGTATGCCGTCTTGATGCCCAGATCATGCAGCTTCTGCACCATGCCGGGCTGCTGATAGGCGGTGTGATACTCGCAGCTCACCCAGTCCGGCTTGAAATCCAGCGTCTGGACATACTTCACCGGGTCCCGCTGATCCAGCAGGTGCTGGATCACTTCTATCAGGCTCTCGTTCGGAAACTCCACCTGCAGCATACTGACCTGACTGCCTATCTGGCGCAGCATCCAGCTGCAGTTTTCATCGTCCACATTTTCCACCGAGAACATGGGCAGCTGTGGAAAATCGTCCTCTTCCAGACTGTTCTGCAAACCAAGGATCTCCCACATGGCGGTGGGCAGAGCCATGGTCTCCATGGCACCGTAGACCAGCACGCCCACCTTCAGCTCCGGCATCAGCTGCTTTGCCTGCCGCAGCAGGTCGTGGTTGAACGAGATCACCACCAGCCGATCGGTGATATCCGCCGCACGGATTTCTTCGATCACCCGGGGCACAAAGTCCGGGTCGTTATCGATGGTGGCCTTCAATTCCAGCTGGACAACAGTGCCGTTCATTTCCCTGCACAGTGTCAACGCCTCCTGCAGGGTGGCAATCCGCTCATCCTTGTAGCTCACATCCTTCCAGCTGCCAAAGTCCAGCGCCTTCAACTCCTCCATGGTCATGTCGTAGATCTGGCCCCGCATATCAGTGTGCCAGTCAATGAGAAAATCATGGTGGATGACCAGCTTTTTGTCTCCGGTCTGCTGTACGTCCATCTCCACGCCGTCCGCGCCGATCTCCAGCGCCTTGCGGAATGCTGTAAGGGTATTTTCCGGTGCAAGGTAGGACGCACCACGGTGTGCAATGATCTCAGGCATCATTCTTTTCTGATTCCTCTCTCGTTTGTTTTTGTATTTTATGCAAGGTCAGAGCCGTTTGAAGCAATGACCTTTTTGTACCAGTAAAAGCTGTCCTTGCGGCTGCGGGCCAGAGTGCCCCTGCCGTCGTTGTCCTTATCCACATAGATAAAGCCGTAGCGCTTTTTCATTTCGCCGGTAGAGGCGCTCACCAGATCGATGGGGCCCCATGTGGTGTAGCCCATCAGCGGCAGGCCATCCTCGTTGATGGCCTTTTCCATCTGCTCAATGTGGGCCCGCAGATAATCGATCCGGTAGCTGTCGTGGATGGAGCCGTCCGGCTCCACCGTGTCCACTGCACCCAGACCGTTTTCCACAATGAACATGGGCTTCTCATACCGGTCGTAGATGGTGTTCAACGTCACGCGCAGGCCCACCGGGTCGATGGCCCAGCCCCACTCGCTGGCCTTGAGGTAGGGGTTCTTTACAGCTTCAAACACCGCATTGCCGTCGGCCTTTTCTTCTGACAGGATCTCCTTGTCCGTGGTGATGCATCGGCTGGAATAGTAGCTGAAGGAAACAAAGTCCACCGTGCCCTCCCGCAGGGTCTTTTCGTCCTCCGGCTCGGTCTGCAGCACGATGCCTGCCCGCTCCATCCGCTTTTTTGCCCACACCGGGTAGGCCCCACGGGCCTGCACATCGGTAAAGAAGTAGTTGTCGCGGTCCGCTTCCTGTGCGGCGCGGATATCCTCCGGTGCACAGGTGCGCGGGTAATACTGGCCCGCTGCCAGCATACAGCCCACCATGGCACCGGGCATCTTTTCGTGGGCCAGCTTCACGGCCTTTGCGCTGGCCACCAGCTCATGATGTGCCGCCTGATACTGCACCTGCTTTACGTTTTCGCCCGGATGGAACACCAGCCCTGCGCCGGTGAAGGGCAGATGCAGCAGCATGTTGATCTCGTTGAAGGTCAGCCAGTATTTCACCTTGCCCCTGTACCGGTCGAACAGCACCTCACAGTAGTGCACATAGGCATCCACCATGCGGCGGTCCTTCCAGCCGCCGTATTTTTTGATGAGGGCAATGGGCGTATCAAAGTGGCAGATGGTAACAAGCGGCTCGATCCCATATTTATGGCATTCATCGAACACGGCATCGTAGAAGGCAAGGCCCTCTTCGCTCGGCTGGGCATCATCGCCGTTTGGCAGGATGCGGGTCCATGCGATGGACAGCCGGAAACACCGGAAGCCCATCTCGGCAAAGAGGGCGATATCCTCTTTGTAGTGGTGATACAGGTCAATGGCCTCGTGGCTGGGGTAATAGTGCCTGTCGTCGCATTCCAGCATTTCCAGCCGACCCAGCGCCACCGGAAAGCGGTCAGCACCAAACGGGGTCACATCCACGGTGGCAAGGCCCTTGCCGCCCGCCTGCCATGCGCCTTCGCACTGATTGGCAGCGGTGGCACCGCCCCACAGAAAATCTTTCGGGAAACTGCCCATACGTAAAACCTCCCTGTTTTCTATCTTTCCGGCACCGGACAGGCCGGAGCCTTACTTTACCTAGTATAAAATACCGCACAATCCGCTCTGTGTCTATGCCCGCATTTTACAAAAAACCGCTTCATTGTTGTGAAAGTACGACTTTTATCGTCAAATCGCCGAATTTCACTTTTATTTTTCGTACATTTTTCACGAGAAAAATGCAAAAACAGCCCGATTTTCCTTTCATTCTGTTTCTTTCAAACTGTCCGCAGACATGGTACAATAAGCAGGTAAGATACACCGCCGCTTTTTCGGCATTGGAAAATGGAGTGTTTGATTATGACTGAGTTCAAGCCCATTAAAGAAGGCAAGGTCCGTGAGATCTATGATAACGGTGACAGCCTCATCATGGTTGCTACCGACCGCATTTCCGCGTTTGATGTCATCCTGAAAAACAAGGTCACCAAAAAGGGCACTGTTCTGACCCAGATGAGCAAGTTCTGGTTCGATTACACCCGCGATCTGCTGCCCAACCACATGCTGAGCGTGGACGTGAAGGATATGCCGGAGTTCTTCCAGCAGCCCCAGTTCGATGGCAACAGCATGATGTGCCGTAAGCTGACCATGCTGCCCATCGAGTGCATCGTGCGCGGCTACATCACCGGCAGCGGCTGGGCCAGCTACCAGAAGACCGGCAAGGTGTGCGGCATCCAGCTGCCCGAGGGCCTGAAGGAATCCGACAAGCTGCCCGAGCCTATCTACACTCCCTCCACCAAGGCCGAGATCGGCGACCACGACGAGAACATCTCCTACGAAAAGAGCATCGAGGTGCTGGAAAAGCAGTTCCCCGGCCACGGCGAGGAGTATGCCACCAAGCTGCGCGACTACACCATTGCCCTGTACAAAAAGTGTGCTGAGTATGCGCTCTCCCGCGGCATCATCATTGCCGACACCAAGTTTGAGTTTGGTCTGGATGAGAACGGCAACGTGGTGCTGGGCGACGAGATGCTCACCCCGGATTCCTCCCGCTTCTGGCCGCTGGAGGGCTATGAGCCGGGCCACAGCCAGCCTTCCTTCGACAAGCAGTTCGTTCGCGACTGGCTCAAGGCCAACCCCGACAGCAACTACGACCTGCCTCAGGATGTCATTGACAAGACCATTGCCAAGTATCTGGAGGCCTACGAGCTGCTCACCGGCAAAAAGCTGTAAGATCGATCGTATAAACGTACAAAAAATGCTTCCGTGCGGCGCACGGAAGCATTTTTTTGTTTCACTCACTCAGCTCCGCGCTTTCCTCGGAAAAAGCTTCGGACTCTGCCGTTTCTTCGTTTTCTTCGTCCAGCAGGTACTGCACCTCGGTCTGCTTTGCCATCTGGTCAGCCGTCCAATCCAGCTGCGCAATGCCCACCAGCTTCAGCGTGTACTGCTCCACCTGCTGCAGTGTTCCCGAGCCAAGGCTCTCTTCCGGGTCGTTGTCCGGCGACCATGCAAAGATCAGCGTATCGGGTTGCGGGCGGCACTGCTGCACCGCATCCGTCATGCTGCGGCAGGCCTGTGCAAACTGCTCTGCACTGCCGTAGCTGCCGGACAGCTCCACATCGAGGGTCACATAGCCGCTGCCGCCATCTATGTCCTCCAGCGTTTTCACCGCTCCGGTATAGAGATACACGTTCCCGCTGATGTCCTTTACCGGGGCATCCGGGTCAGATTTCCGGATCTGCGCATAGGCATCGGCGGTGTACTGCTGGCTGAGCTTCATGCTTGCCTGATTCCGCTCCGGGCCGAGTTCATCCCACACCACCGGCAGCAGAGACAGGCAGAAGCACCCCGCCATGAGCACAAGGCAGATCAGCACCGACCAGAAATCGTATTTCCAGCGGCCCGGCCGGGCGGCAAAAAAGAGCACCTCGCTGCCCAGCAGCACAAGGCCTGCTGCCGGGACGATCTTCAGCTCCAGCTGCCAGTCAAAGCCCGGCACGAAGTGATAGCACAGGAAGAACGCCCCCGCCGCAATCAGGCACGCCCCCAGCGTAAAGCTGCCCACCCGGCGCAGCGGCGGCTGTTTTCCGGGCATTTCCGGGGCAGCAGAGCCGGTCTCATTCTTCTCGTCCATCCTCATCCTCCGTCTCGTCCTCCGGGGTCACAGGCTTGCCCAGCAGGGCCGAGAGCTTAGGCATTGCAAAGCCCTTTTTCTCCGGCCCGGCCGGTGTTTCCTGCGCGGCATACTCGGTAAAATCGGCGTCCGCTGCTTTCTGCTTCGACTTTCTGCCCTTGGGGCCGCGCACCAGCCACGCACCGCAGATGATCAGGGCCACGCACACCACGATCTCCGGCAGCTGATCCATCATCAGATAAAGTGCGCGGAAGAAGGGGCTGCTCTGGCCCCAGCGCCACACGATATCCCCCAGCGTGTTCATAAGGATGTTCTGGTAGGCCACCAGTGCGCCCAGCACGATCAGGCCCCAGCCCAGCAGCTTGTGGCTGTCCATCATGAACTCCTGCATCCGCTGGTCCTTCCAGTTGATATGCACCAGATAATCGTCCTCCGGGGCGGTGCCTGCGCCGATCTGCGCCCGGAGATTGAAGGTGTCAAAAAAGCTGTACATCCACACGATGACACAGCCGATGATCAGCACTTGCAGCGTAGATACGCCAATTACAACGAACAGGCAGAACATCGTGATCAGCGAAAGGCCGCGCTTCATATAGCCCTGATACATCTGGCCTGCGCCCGGGCAGAAGGCAAAGATAAAGGTCAAAATCCCGTTTTTCATCATGATCGATTCCCTCATTTCGTTTGATTGGTAAGCGGCAGATCTCTTTTGTCCTCTGCCGCCGGGCTGTGGGCCCCGAACAGCAGATCATTGACCGCCTTTGAAAAAGACGCCTGCGGCTTCGGCTCTTCGTCCTCCACCGGTCGGCCCAGTGTTTTCGGCTCGGCAGGCCGACGGCCATCCTCCACCGGTCGGCCCAGCTGTGCAGGTTCTTCGGTCTGGCTCTGGCTGGCTTCCTGTGTCCAGCTGCGCAGCTCCTGCCGGAAGTCCAGCAGCTGCTCCACGGTACCGGAGCGCCACATGGTGAACGCCAGCACTGCCGCCACACCGGCCACTGCAGCGCGGCCCCATGTGTTCTGCATCAGCCGCACCCAGACGGCGGCCATCACAGCCTTGTGCGCGGAGTGCGGCGGCGTTTCCAGCGCATCTGCCGTCAGCAGGGCCGTGTAGCGGTCCATGCATTTATCGCAGTAGGCAAGGTGCTCGGCTGTTTCCAGCCGCCCCAGCTCATCCAGCCTGCCTGCCTGCAGGGCCTGCAGGCCTTCATCGGTCAGGCAGCCGTTTTTGTCAAACAGTTCCATGTACACACTCCTCTCCGCAGCGCTCACGCTGTAATATCTGCTGTGCCAGCATCTTTTTGGCCCGGTAGATCTGTGCCTCCACCGTCTTGGGCGGGCGGCCGCACAGCTGTGCCGCCTCGGCCATGGTGTGCTGTTCCAGCAGCACCAGACGACAGGGTGTTCTGTAGGGCTCCCGCAGGTCCAGGATCATGGCGGTGAGCTCTTCTTCGCCCAGAGCATCCAGCACCTGCTGTTCCGGCTGGGTGCCGGGCGGCGCGCCCTCCAGTGCCAGCACCTCATCGCCGGGGGTGTTCACCCGGCGCACCCATGCGCTGCGCAGATAGTCTTTTGCCTTGTTGGAAGCAATGCGCGCCAGCCACTGTTTTTCAAACCCGGGCGGGCAGCGGTCAATGGCCCGCCATGCCGCCAGAAAGGTCTCCTGCGTCAGGTCCTGCGCATCGCCCACATCCGGCACCAGCTGGTGGCAGACCGTATACACGAGCGACTGGTATTTTTGCACCATCGCGCTGAATTCCAAGGTCGTCAACGATCCACCCACCTCCTTTCGGTTTCGTCCCGGTCCGACGAAGTGCAGCCCCTGCGCTGCCCTTCTGCACATTCATACGAAACGGTCGCTCAAAATCCTGCAAAAAATTTTATTTTTATGATACAATAGAAATAGTATAGCACAAAAGGAGGCATTCGGCCATGGCTGTCAGTACCCGTCAGGCACTTTTGCAGGCACTTTCCTCTGCCGGGGGCAGCTACGTTTCCGGCCAGCAGCTGGCCGAGACCCTCGGCGTGAGCCGCGCTGCCGTGCACAAGGCCGCTGCGGCCCTCACGGCCCAAGGGTACGCGCTGGAAGCTGCGCCCCGCCGGGGCTATCGGCTGGCTGGCGGTGACCCGTTCTGCACCGAAGCCATCGGGGACTACCCTGCACCCATCTATTTATATGACACGCTGGAAAGCTCCAACCGCACGGCAAAGCTGCTGGCGCTGGATGGTGCACCCCATGGCACACTGGTGCTCACCGCCCACCAGAGCGCCGGACGCGGCAGGCTGGGCCGGAGATTTGAAAGCCCGGCAGGCAAGGGCGTTTACTGCTCGGTGCTGCTGCGCCCGGAAATGCCCGCCGCCAATGCCCAGACCGCTACCATCAGCGCAGCGGTGGCGGTCTGCCGTGCCGTGAAAAAGCTCTGCGGGCTGGAGCTTGCCATCAAGTGGGTCAACGACCTGTACTATCAGGGCCGAAAGGTCTGCGGCATCCTGACCGAAGCGGGGACCGACCTGGAGAGCGGACAGCTGGAATGGCTGGTGGTGGGCATCGGGCTGAACCTTACCTCTACCGCCGCCGACTGGCCGGAGGAGCTGGCCCGCAGGGCCGGAAGCCTGTACCCCGGCGGGCCTGCCCCGGTGAGCCGGGCCGCACTGGCCGGGGCCATTGCCCGGGAGCTGCTGGCCCTCTGCCCCGGCTTTGACTGTCTGGATGAGTACCGCGCCCGGTGCTTTGTGCCCGGCCACTGGGTGACGGTGTGTGCCGAGACCGAGACCTACGCCGCAAAGGCCCTTGCCATCGACGAGGAAGGGCGGCTGGTCATCCAGCGGGAGAACGGTCGACAGGAGGCTCTGCGCTGCGGCGAGGTGACCACACGGCCTGCACGGACCGAATAAGACGCAAAAAAGCACCCTTTCCTGCCCGGAAAGAGTGCTTTTTTATGTTCTGCACTTATGTATCCAGATCCACGGCTTCCAGCACCGTGATGTCCTCTTTTTCAAAGGCGGTGCGGATCATCCCGGCAAGGCCGGGCATTTCGGCCTTGTTCTCGATGCACAGGGTGATGATGCCATTCAGGCTGGAGGCTTCCACGCCCATGGAGCCGCCATCCGGCGGAACCCAGACGTTGAAGTCTTTGGTGTACTTCTGAAGCTCCGGCGTGGCCGGCAGCAGCGGATTGCCCAGATAGCTGAGCCAGAAATCCGCCGAGACACCGCTGATGTACTCGCCCATCTGGAACACCCTCTGCTTGATGCGCAGGGGCGCTTTCTGCTGGTCTACCTTGTACACCCAGCTCATCTGCTGGGCCATCTGGCGCAGCTTTGCCTCCGGCTGCAGGGTGCGGAGCACCTCGGCATCCATCTCCGGCACGATGTCCGCAAGGCGGGTATCATCGTTCAGCTTCACGCTGCTCTGGAAGGAGCACACGCAGTTGTAAAGGGCATCCGGCACGCCCGCTTCCCTGCGGGTATCTGCCGAGTAGGAATACTGGATCTCGTCCTTGCCCAGATAGCTGCGCAGTGCAAGGCTCAGCAGACCTGCCAGCGCCGTAAAGGGCTTGACGCCGTTCTCCACTGCCCGGTCTACAAGGCTCTGCTTGGTCAGCCGCACCCGGGTGCGGCGCATCCTGCCCTCGTGGGTCTGCACCACATCCCTCTGCATCGTGCTCTCGGTGGCTGCGGGGGATGGATATTTTTCCATCATGGCCTCGATGTCATAGGCCGGGCTGCACAGGATGGGCGTGTTTGCAAACGCCGTGCCATAGCGCAGGTTGCAGTACTGCTCCAGAATGCGGGTGAGGAAGGGCGACACCCCGTGGCCGTCCATGAGGAAATGATACCAGTCAAAATAGACGGTGTCCCCTTCACAGCTCACGCTGAAAAGATAGTCGTTCGTTTCCTCCGGAATATCGCGCTGTGCACTGCCCTGATACACAAGGCAGGGGTTCGGGTTCGGCTCCAGAAAAAAACTCCGCTTTTCCTGCACCAGCTGTACCTGATAGTACGGTGCGGCCGAAAGCGCCGTATCCAGTGCACGCTGCAAAAGAGCGGGTTCCACCGCGTCCTGCAGCGCAAACTGATACCGGCACAGGATCTTCTCCCGACGGAAGAAATACATCGTTCCCTGAAAGATGTACTCCGTCGAGCGCCGTGACTCATTCATGAACTGTTACCCCGCGTTTGCCGCCAGATAATCCACCAGATCCCCTATGGTCACAAAGTTGCGCAGCTCCTTTTCAGGGATGCGCAGGCCGAAGGTCTCCTCAAGGTCTGCCACAATGGTCAGGATCTCCATTGAGGACAGATCCAGATCGTCCATCAGGACGCTGTTCTCATTCACATCTTCGGGAGAGACCTCGGCAACATCCTCCAGGATGGCCAGGATCTGGGAAATGATCTCTGCTCGTTCCATAGAAATTTTCTTCCTTTCCGTGACGGATAATAGGCACAATCTCCTGTGCCTTTCCATAATAATACCCTGATTTTCTCCTGTGCGCAAGGGTTCCGGCAACAAAGCCTTGTTTTTTGTCGGAACTCCCGTCATCAGTCTTCCGGTCTGCCAGCCCATTTATGCATCCGGGCATTCTACCGCATCCGTATCACTGGCGCAGCAGTTTTCCCATGGCGTTGCGGGGCAGCGGCTGTGCGCTGAGCTCCGGCACCATGCGCTTGTACAGCGGCAGGCCGCGGTTGACCCCGGTGACGAACTCCTTCACAGTCTCCTGCTTTGCAGGGTCACAGTAGATGAGGGCACAGATCTTCTTGTCCTTTTCCTTCACGATGCACTCCCGAATGTCCGCACAGGGCACCAGCAGCTTTTCCAGCTCCTCGGGGCTCACGTTCTCGCCGCTGTCCAGAATGATCACGTTCTTCTTGCGGCCGGTCAGGTACATGTAGCCGTCCTCTTCCACCCGGGCAATGTCGCCGGTGTGGAACCAGCCCTCGGCATCGATGACTTCCGCAGTGCCTTCCGGGTCCTTGTAGTAGCCCAGCATGATGGGGCCGCCCCGCATGCACAGTTCGCCGTCGTCCAGCTTGTATTCACAGCTGAGGTCCACATGGCCCACGCTGGTCAGGTACTTTGCCTCCTGCGAGGAGTTCCATGCACCGTCGCCGCAGGTCTCGGTCAGGCCGTACATCTGGGCCACAAAGAAGCCCTTCTCCATCATATCACTCAGCATCTTGGGGTCGAACATGGCAGCACCGCAGGTCAGCATGCACAGGCCGTTCAGGCGGTCGCGGCGGCCCCTCATCACATCGCTGTAGATGCTCTTCAGCAGCACCGGCACCACCGCCATCACCTCGCTGTGCATGGCACCCAGATCACGGTAGAAATACTTCAGGTTGTTGCACAGGTTGATGGAGTGGCCGGTGATGCTCCACGAAACGAGGCTGGTCATGGCGGAGATGTGGAACATGGGCAGGGCGGACAGGGACGAGAACTCGTCGGTGTTCCAGCCCGTGTACTTCTTCACATCGTCAAAGGGGTTCAGGAAAGCCGGCATGGCGCTGAACAGGTTCTTCTGGCTCAGCATGACGCCCTTGCTGCGGCCGGTGGTGCCGGAGGTGAACATGATAAAGGCCAGAGCAGAGAGGTCCTCCACCTCGGTCACGTCCTCGGCAGGCTCATAGGCTGCAAAGACGTCCATGGGCTTCAGGATGCTGCCATAGGTCTCGGTGAGGGCAGGCTCCCGCTCCGCGAACTCGCCATCCTGCAGGATGCACACCGGCTCGGTGAGGCCCAGCTCGTAGGAGATGGCATCCCAGTCCTTGCCAAGGTTCAGCGGCACAGCCACGCCGCCTGCGATCACGGTGCCGTACATGCAGATGACATACTGGTAGCTGTTGCGGGCCAGGATCGCCACTCGCTTGCCGCGCACGTCGCCATACTCTGCACGCAGGAACGCCACGAACCGGCGCAGATCCTGGGCATACTGTGCGTAGTGCACCTCGGCAACGCCCTGCTTTTCTTTATCATACCAGCGCAGAGCCACACGGTCTGCAATGTTGGTTTCCATATTGCAAAGGGACTGATACAGCGATGTAATCATTTTTTTCCTCCATTTTTATCATCCGATCCGGTGCACCGGTGTAAGCCCACACAGATCCTGCCAGACATTTCCAACTGTGCCCAGTATACAATAAGACCCGTGTCAATGCAAGAGTTTTGCAACATTTAATTTCCAATATTGACAATAAAGCCTTGCACATCGTGCCGTTTCCAGATGTAAATTCTGCCTTTCGTTGCGAAGCCGCCCGGCCTGTGCTATGCTTTTATTGCAGGCGGCATGTGTCCCCCGCCCGCCGGACCGCAATTCAAAATTGACAGTCTGTGCAAAAAGCATTATACTGGGTTCATATCCATACAAAATTTTATCTTTTTCATTCAAAATCTACGCATTGTGCGGCGTCCGGCTCTGAGGGAATGTCCCGCGCAAGGAAGGAACCTCCATGGAAGGAACCAAACCCCGCACCGCCAGCTCCATCGGCATGTTCGACATGCTCAAGGGTGCCGGTATGCTGATCATCGTTTTTGCGCATACCGCCGAGCTTTATCCCATGCAGGCGGTCAGCGGCCTGTCCCTGACCGCGTTTTTCCCCTTCATCTACCGCGAAGCGCTGATGGCCGCTTTCTTTATTGCCAGCGGCTACGGCTTCCGCAAGCGCTCCATCGGCAAATGCATCCACCAGCAGCTGAAAAGTCTGCTCAAGCCCTACCTCTATACTGCGCTGTTCACCTGCGTGCTGCACTTTATCATCCACTATAAAACGTTCCAGTACCTGCCCGGCACCATCGGCGAGTCGGTCAAGGTCACCGGCGGTTTTCTTCTGGGCCTGCCCCACACGGCAGAGTATTTCGGGCAGGAATTTTTCTCCTGCGGGCCCATGTGGTATCTGCTGACCCTCATGGTGGGCTGGATCCTGCTGGATGTGATCCTGAACATCTTCCCGGAACAGTACGTTCCCTGGGCTGTGGCCGGGTGTGCGCTGCTGGGCTGGGGCGTCAGCCTTGTGTGGGAGCCGCCCTTCTGCCTGATCCAGGGCGCGGTGATCGTCCCCTATCTCTATATCGGCTTTCTTGCCAAAAAGAAGCATCTGCTGGACGAGCCCCTGCCGCCCAAAGTCTTTGCCGGGCTGCTGGGGGCCTCAGCACTCATTGCCGTAGGCGCTCTTGCCACCCGCACCACCGACTGCATCTCGCTGGCCGAGTGGTCGCTGGGCCCCCTGAGCATCTTTCTGGACGGTGCTGCCGGTCTTTTATTCATCCGGCTGTTCATGCGGCTCAGCCATTTCCACGGCCGCATCGTGCGCTTTCTGGAGGCGGTGGGCCGACGCTCACTCCACATCTTCTGCATACATACCGTGGAGATCATCGCCATCCCCTGGTATCTGATGGTAGCCAGATTTTCGGACCGGCCGGTGCTGGGCATGTGGCTGCAATACGCCATCGCTCTGGGCTCCATCTGGCTGGTGTGTGAGCTGCTGCGTGCACGCCGTGCACTCATCATCCGGTTTTTTCCTGCACGGCGCAAGAGCCCTGCCGTGCACTATACCGCCCGGCATTAAGATGTTTTTCCGGCTGCTGCGGTGCAGCCTATCATAAATGTAAGAGGAGAATCCCGTTATGAACAACGATGCCCCCGAGACCCTTGCTGCGGCCCGCAGCCGCGCTGCCGACCTTGAGCAGCAGCTCAAGCTCTCTGACGAAGGCGTATCCCGGCTGGCACAGCGGTGTCTGGAGCTGGAACAGCAGGTGCTGAACTATCAGGCCGCGCTGGCAAGGCACGGCAGCGACAACGAGCCTGCCGCCCTCACCCTGCCGCAGCTGTTCTACGATTCCGGCTCCGGCTATTCCCCGCGGGAATGCCTGACCGTTGCCGAGGACGCCTACGACGAGCTGACCCACGAGGTCTCTGCGGTGTTCACCCTGCCCACGGATGCCCGTGCGCTGCGGCTGGACCCCGGTGAGCTGGCCTGCTGCGTGACTGACCTGAGCATCTCGGACGAGCGGCTGGAATGCCGCGCCATGAACGGCATCCAGCTGCAGGAAGACTGCCTGCTGTTTCTGGATGTGGACCCCAACCTGACCGTGCAGAGCACCGTACCCTTTGCGGCCGGGATGAAGTTTGCCGTGACCTATCATTACTATCCGCTGGGCCGCTTCCAGCACGAACAGCCCGGCAAGGCCCTGCTGCAGGCCCTGAGCGCCATCAAGCTGCGGGCCGAAGCGGAGCAGAACGATCTCCGCGGGCAGCTGCAGGCCGCCCTTGCCGAGAATACCCGGCTGAACAACCAGCTGACCGAGCTGCAGAACAGCCGCGCCGCCTACGAAAACTCGCTGGAAAACCTGTACGAAAGCAGCAGCTGGCGGCTCACCGCCCCGCTGCGTGCGCTGCACCGGCTGTTCCGTCATTGATACGATTTGCAGAGGAGTGTCATTATGTACACAAGTTACAGCACCCTGCAGCGTAAACAGCTGACGAAGCAGGTGTATACCGATACCCAGAGCACCTATCTGCTGGTGTATGCGCCCGGCCGCCATCAGGCGCTGGAGCACGCACTGGAAAACCAGCTGCACCGCAAGTTCCGGCTGGTGACGGAGCTGGCCCCCGCCCTGACCGACTCGGTGGAGGGCGTACTGCTGGTCAGCGAAGATCTGGAGTGCACCTCCACTGCCCTGACCTATTTTGCCGGTGCCCTGCGCACCGGTGCAGACCTTGTGGTGTGCGACGCCGCCTTTGGCTTTGACGGTTCCACCGCCCTGTACCTGAGCACCCAGCACATCCCGTGCAGCCGCTGTGCCATGGTATCGCGGAAGCTTCTGGACCGCATCCGCGCCGCTGCCCGCGGCAGGGACAGCGTGACCGAGCTGCTGCGCCTTGCCACCGCCATGGCGGAAAACTGCCGCCGCATCCCGGAGTCCCTGCTGCATTTCCGGCGGGAGCTGTGTGCCGATGATGTGTTCTCTGCCTCCGGAAAGCGTGCCCTGATCCTGAGCCATGAGCTCACCATGACCGGTGCCCCCATCGTGCTGGTGAGCGCCGTGCCGGTGCTGCGCAGCATGGGCTTCGAGGTCGTGGTTCTGGGCCCTGCGGACGATGGCTCTCTGCCGCTGTTTCTGGATGCCGGCGCTGCCGTTGTCACCCGCAGCGACTGCGTGATGAGCTCCTCCCTGTGGGGGCTTGCCACCAGTGCGGATTTTGTGCTGGCCAATACCGTAGTGGAGGCCGCCGCCGTGAGCACCCTGAACGGCTCCTTTGTGCCGGTGCTGTGGTGGCTGCACGATGCCTTTGCAGGCTATCCGTTCATTGCGCACAGGATCCCCAAAACGCTGGACTCCAATGTGCATGTGTGCGCCGTAGGCTCCCACGCCACTGCCGCCATGCATTCGGTGCGGCCGGATTTTAACATCGAACAGCTGATCTACGGCCTGCCGGACTACGCGCAGGAGAGCTTCCCGGTCTATGATATCAGCTACGCGGGCGGACGCCCTCTGTTCGTGACCGTGGGCTCCTTTGAGCCCCGCAAGGGTCAGGATATCTTCTGCAATGCCATCCGTCTGCTCAAGCCCGAAGTGCGCCAGAAGGCCGCTTTCCTGTTCGTGGGCAAGGCCGCAGACAAGAGCCTGAAGAGTGCCGTGGACGCACTGGTGGAGGATTACCCGGACACCGTGTTCTACCGCAAGCGGCTGGAACGCCCGGAGATCAAGTCTCTGATGGATCAGTGCACCTGTGTGGTGTGCGCCTCCCGCGACGACCCCATGCCCACCTTCGTCACCGAGGGCCTGATCTTCGGCAAGCCCTCCATCGTGTCGGAGCACACCGGCACTGCCGGGCTGATCACCGAGGGCGTGGACGGCTTTGTGTACCGGGACGACGACCCCGACCAGCTGGCAAAGGTGCTGGAGCACGCCATCCTGCACCCCGATCAGCTGGCCGCCATGAAGGCCGACTGCCGGAAAATGTACGAGAAATATTACTCCAACGAAGCTTACGTTGCCACCCTGACGCGGCTGGTGAACGAACTGACCACCTGAGTGTCCGCTGTTTTTGTGCAGCATGAAAAAAAGAGGAAGATCCGGCGGGATCTTCCTCTTTTTTCGCAGAAGGAGCAGGGCAGAAGCGGATTCAGTCCATCCTGCCCACCGTGTGCAGACAGGCATACAGCGCGCCCACCTGATTGGCTTCACTGCTGAAATGGCAGGGCACGATCTCGGTGCGCGGCAGACCGATCATGTAGGGCGAATCTCCCCGGGAAGCGAACAGCCCGGCGTATACCCGGCGCAGGCTGTCCAGCAGCAGCGGCTGTTTGCTGATGCCGCCGCCAATGGCCACCTTTTCCACATCCAGCAGGACGGTCAGATTGTAGATCTGCACCGCCACCGCTTTGCAGAACCGTTCCAGCACTTCCAGCGCTTCCGGTTCTCCGGCGTTGGCGGCATCAAAAAACTGTCTGCCATTCATGGGCGCATCGGCGGGCAGGCCCCTGCGGGCGCGGTACCACTGCAGCAGATTGGTGGTGCTGCACTGACAGGCCATGGTTTTTCCGGTGTTCTCCCACTCGTCGGCGTTGGTGTTCACAAAGCTGTATTCCCCGGCGGTAAAATGGATGCCCCGCACCAGCTGGCCGTTGGCGATGATGCCGCCGCCCACACCGGTGCCGATGATAAACACCGCCGCGTTGCAGCAGCCCTGCAGCGCACCGGCCTGCAGCTCTGCAAGGGCAGCGGCCTTGCCGTCATTTTCCAGCGTGACCGGACAGCCGCATCTTTCGCGCACCAGCTGCCCCACCTGCGTACCGGTGTTATACAGAAGTGCCCCGCCGTTGGAGACAAAGCCGGTGTGAGTGTCCACAAAGCCGGGCAGGGCCATGGCGATGCCGCTTACTTCATCCCGGTGCGGCGCATACAGAGCATATAATGTGTCAAGAAAATGCTCCTGCGTATCCTGCGGCGTAGGCACAGACCCGGCATCGGTGCGGTTCAATCCTTCGTCCATCACCGAATACTTGATCTCAGTGCCGCCCACATCAAAAACCATGACCTTCATTGTGCCTGCCTCCGCTCATGTTATTTCTGGTTTTATTATGGCAAATTGCGTTTGGAATGTAAAGAGAAAAGCGGCAAAAAACAGCACGGCTTTATAAACTGCTTTTCTCGCGAAAAAACAGCCCGGAAAGATCCGCAGATCTTTCCGGGCTGTAAATTTAAAATACTAATTCCGCTAAAGATGCCCAGAGTGAAACGGAGGGCATTTCAGAACGTGTTACAGTTTGCTCAGCTGCGGGCCCTGTGCGGTGTCCTTGACCGCCCAGCCCAGCTCGGTCAGCTGTGCGCGGATGGCGTCGGCGGTGGCCCAGTCCTTGGCCTTCTTGGCGGCGGCGCGCTTCTCAACCAGCTCAGTCACCTCGGCGGGCACCTCGTCCTTTTTGCGGTTGTACAGCAGGCCCAGCACGCCGGTGATCTCGTCAAAGGCGGCGGCAGCGGTCTGCAGGGCGTCCTTGGAGGAAACAGCCGACAGCGTATTGATCTCCTTGACCAGATCGAACACGGCAGCCAGTGCATCCGGGGTGTTCAGGTCATCGTCCATGGCGGTGCAGAACTTGGTGCGGGCCTCGGCAGCCTTTTCCTTCAGGGTCTCGTCGGTGCCAAAGGTGTCCTTTGTCAGGGCAAAATCCAGATTCTCGCGGCAGGTGTACAGGCGCTCCAGGCTGTTCTTGCAGCTTTCAATGAGGTCCACGGTGTAGTTCAGCGGCATCCGGTAGCCGGCGGTCAGCATGAAGTAGCGGATGGGCTCGTAGCCGTAGAGGTTCGCCACGTCGCGGACGGTGAAGAAGTTGTGCAGGCTCTTGGACATCTTCTGATTGTCCACGTTGATGAAGCCGTTGTGCATCCAGTAGCGGGCAAACTCGCAGCCGTTGGCGCACTCGCTCTGCGCGATCTCGTTCTCGTGGTGGGGGAAGATCAGATCCTGACCGCCGCAGTGCAGGTCGATGGTCTTGCCCAGATGGGTGCGGCTCATGGCACTGCACTCGATGTGCCAGCCCGGGCGGCCCATGCCGTAGGGGCTTTCCCATGCAGGCTCACCGGGCTTTGCGGCCTTCCACACAGCAAAGTCGGCGGGGTCCTCCTTCAGGTCGTCGTCCATGCGGCTGCGCAGTTCGCGGTTGCCGCTTTCCAGATCGTCCAGCTTCAGGTGGCTCAGCTTACCGTAGCCGGGGTCGCTCTTCACCCGGAAATACACATCGCCGTTCTTGGCAACGTAGGCGTGGCCGGAGTCGATCAGGTCCTTCACGATGTCCAGGATCTGCTGGATGTGCTCGGTAGCCCGGGGCTGGACGGTGGGCTTTTTGCAGTTCAGACCGGCGGCATCCTTGAGGTACTCGGCCTCAAAGCGCTGAGCGACCTCCTTCATGGAGGTGCCCTCCTCCTGACCCTTCTTGATGAGCTTATCGTCGATGTCGGTGATGTTGGAAACATAGATCACCTTATTGCCGCGGTACTCAAGGTAGCGGCGCAGAGTGTCGAATACGATCAGCGGGCGGGCGTTGCCGATGTGGATATAGTTATAAACGGTAGGGCCGCAGACATAGATGCGGTACTCACCGGGCACCTGCGGCACAAATTCTTCCTTCTGGCGGGTCAGGGTGTTGAAGATCTGCATGGTCAATTCTCCTTTTTGTGGCAGACAGAAGCCGCAAAACAAAACGCCCCCGGAGCGGTGCACAAAGCACAGCTCCGAAGGCGGTTTCTCGTCAAAATCGCGGTTCCACTTCTGTTTGTCGCTCAAAGCCGGTAACGGCGGCGCACCGCACGGCGATACTTCCCCACGGGGTTCCCGCCGCGTGCTGTCCGGGCGCACTTTGCGCGGCGGTCTGCAAACAGGCTTCCAGCCAGCGGCCTGTTCTCTCTGCGCAGACGGTGTGCGGCGCTACTCTGCCCGGATAAACGCATTTATCCTTTTTACCTCTTTATTATAGCGGTGCCGCACAGGGAAGTCAAGGTGGAACAAAAACGATTCAGAATGCCCGCCGCTAACGGGTTGCGGCACCCAGCATCCGCATCGTGCCTTGGGCGGCACGCGCGTCTTGCTGGCCGCTGCCCCAACAACTCCTCCCTGTTTCCGCCACTGGCGGCGGTCGTCGTCGTTGCTTTGGGCATAATTTAAGGAAAATCATTTTAGTATTTGTAAATCTGGAAAATCTGCGGATTTTCCAGATTTACTTTTTCACGGGAGGAGCTGTAAAGGCAAACAGCACCGCAAGATTTCACCGCCGCGCTTCCGAAGGAAGCGGCGCTGCAAATGCAGCTTACCACTGCGACTTTTCCTGTGAAAAGGGAACCCCGGAGCGTCCGCAGACGCTCCGGGGTTCCGAAATCATAAATTTTCTTTCCGCTGAAATAGCGCAGAGCGAAGCGGAGCGCAATTAAAATCGTCTTGCTTTACCCAGGATACCGGCTCACTTCCAGCAGTTCTTCTGCACGCTTCACCTGCTCCGCTGTGGGCGGCACGGCGTCCGGCAGCGGATAAGGGATGCCCAGCTTCTGCCACTTGAACAGACCCAGTGTGTGGTAAGGCAGCACCTCCACCCGCTGCACCGTTTTCAGGCTGCGGATAAAGTCTGCGGTCCTGCGCAGGCCCTCCTCGTCGTCGGTCAGGCCGGGCACCAGCACATGCCGGATCCACAGCGGGATGCCGAGGTCCGAGATGCGGCGCGCCATCGCAAGGATGTTGGCATTGTCTTTGCCGGTGAGCTGTCGGTGGCGTTCCGGGTCGATCTCCTTCAGGTCGAGGATGACCAGACTGGTGGACTTCATCAGCCGGTCGAAACCGGCCAGATAATCCGGGTCATCGGGCCGGAAGGGCTGACCGGCAGTATCCAGAGCCGTGTGCACACCTTTGGAGCGGGCCAGTTCGAAGAATGCCGTCAGGAACTTCATCTGGCGCAGCGGCTCGCCGCCGCTGACCGTGATGCCGCCCTTTTTGCCCCAGTAGTTGCGGTAGCGGTAGACCCGCTGGAACAGCTTTTCCACCGTCCATTCCTCGCCGCCCTCCGCAGCCCATGTTTCCGGGTTGTGGCAGTATTTGCACCGCAGGGCACACCCCTGCAAAAACACCACAAAGCGCACACCGGGGCCGTCCACAGAGCCGAAGGATTCCAGCGAGTGAACATAGCCGATGGGGTTACAGGGCTGCATGGCAGGTGCGGGAGATAACGTCCATCTGCTGCTCGCGGGTCAGATCGATGAACTTGACGGCGTAGCCGGAGACGCGGATGGTGAAGTTGGCATACTCCTCCTTCTCGGGGTGCTCCATGGCGTCCAGCAGCTTCTCCTTACCAAAGACGTTCACGTTCAGGTGGTGTGCACCCTGATCGAAGTAGCCGTCCATGACCTGTACCAGATTCTCCACCCGCTCGCCTTCGCTGTGGCCCAGAGCGTCCGGGTTGATGGTCTGGGTGTTGGAGATACCGTCCAGTGCCCAGTGGTAGGGCAGCTTTGCCACCGAGTTCAGGGAAGCCAGCAGGCCGTTCTGCTCTGCGCCGTAGCTGGGGTTTGCACCGGGAGCAAACGGGGTGAATGCGGCACGGCCATCGGGCAGAGCGCCGGTGTACTTGCCGTACACCACGTTGGAGGTGATGGTCAGGATGGAGGTGGTAGCCTCGGAGTTGCGGTAG
>ERZ809296.1498-NODE-1498-length-27088-cov-3.999704_pt1 | contig 27088 bp, 38 predicted proteins | sample MGYA00520511_ERZ809296 | MGnify/ENA primary metagenome ERZ809296 (study PRJEB31576, sample SAMEA3212662) | Homo sapiens | biome: human-gut; feature: human gut; material: fecal | place: Sweden | collected 2012 ... | reverse complement strand
TGAAACGTGAAGCTCACCCGAATTTTGACCGATAACTCCGTTATTAGTACCTACAGAGCCAATATTGACACTGTTATCCGTCCAGCCCATAAGATAATCGACTGAAGTATTAAGCGCGGCTGCGAGTTTCTGTATTTTATCGGTGCGTATAGATTGTATAAGGCCCGTCTCCCACTTTCGGACAGTGCTGGCGCCGACGCCAACTTTATCGCCGAGCTCTTGAAGGGTTAGCTGTAAGTTATTTCTTAAAAAATGTATTCTGTCGCCTGTTGTCATTAAAATCACCTCTTATGACATATTATAACACGCATTTGACGTAGAGGGAACAGTTTTATATAAAAAAAATAAAAAAAATTTCAAAAACTATTTACAAATCAAAAATAACGCGGTATAATCATAATTGTCCTTTGGGACAAAACACGGTATATCGTATAAAAGACTGAAAATATAAAGAAAGGAGACGACATGCTGTATGCTGAACACTCGTTTACTCCAAGCGCACATGATTTTAAAAGGCATTACGACCAGAGATTTTGCGGACGCGCAAAGCTGGAATATTCGTAAGGCTTACCGCAAAATTAACGGAGAATCTGCGTTTACGGTACCGGAAGTACAGGTTTGTAAGGACCTTCTTGACTTAGACCCGCCTACAATGAATGAAATTTTTTTTGCGAAAGATTTGTCCTAAAAGACAAATATGCGTCAAGAACTTGCCGAAACGGCTCTTGCAAGAGAAAATTTAATGCTCGACTGCTTGTGCACAGCGGTTAAAGAATTTTATAGTAAAAATGAAAATGTACAAGCCTATGAGGCTTGGAAGAAAAATAAGGAGGCTACTAAAAATGGAAATCACAATAAAAATGGAATTAACAACTGAAAATCTTGAAAAAATAAAAGCTCTTATTACGGACGGCGGCGCTACAGTTCAGACTGAGCTTCCTACTGCCCCACCGCCTAAAGAAGAAAGTACAGCGCAGGCTGTTCAGTCAGAGGAAACAGAAGCGGCGCATATTACAAAAACAGATATTAGAGCTGTCGCTCTTAAATTATCAAAAGCCGGCAAGCAGGACACTTTGGTGGAAATCTTTAAAAAGTTTGGCTGTAAAAAGCTGTCTGACTTTGATAAGCGTACAGAAGATTATCCGGCCCTTATGAGAGAGTTGGTGAATGCGAATGCCTAAACACGCATTACTTTCAGCAAGCGGCTCACATCGTTGGCTTGAATGTACTCCGAGCGCTAAGCTTGAAGAACAATTTCCGAGAACAACAAGCGCATACGCCGAAGAAGGCACTGCGGCGCATGAATTGTCGGAGCTTACCGCTCGTTATTGGCTGGGTGAAATCACTGAGGCCGAGTATGAGAATCAGCGGGACGATTTAGCAAAAGGTGCATATTATAACGCGGAAATGCAGGAGTGCGCTAATGATTACGGAAAACTTGTTCTTGAAAAATATAAGCAGGCTCACGAAACTTGCGAAGACGCTTTTGTCGAGCTTGAGGTAAAGGTTGATTTTTCAAAATGGGTCAAGTCTGGCTTTGGAACGGGCGACTGTATTATTGTCGCTGATAATATTCTTGAAATTGTAGACCTCAAATATGGTAAAGGCGTAAGAGTTGAGGCCGCGGGAAATCCGCAAATGAGACTATACGCACTTGGCGCATTGGCAAAGTATAGTACGCTATTTGATATTGATACTGTACGTATGACTATTTTTCAGCCACGCCTTTCAGGAGTTCAAAGTTCAGATGAAATCTCAGTAAAAGACTTGCTTGAATGGGCTAATAAATATGTTAAGCCGAGAGCGAAGCTTGCTTATAAAGGTGAGGGTGAATTTGCGCCGTCAGAAGAGACTTGCAAATTCTGCCGCGCGAAAGAGCAATGCCGAGCTCGTGCAGAGCATAATCTAAAGCTTTTTGATGAAGCACCTGACCCATTGCTTATATCTCCGGAGGAAGCCGGCAAAATTCTTGAAAAGGCGGCAGATATAAAAGCTTGGCTCGGCGACCTTGAAAATCTTGTTTTCACTAACCTTATGGACGGCACGCCTGTAGCAGGTTGGAAGCTGATTGAAGGACGCAGTAACCGCAAGCTCGTAGATGAAGAAAAAGTAGTTGCAGCTATGAAAGCCGCTGGATATGGTGAAGCGCTTCTCTATGATAGAAAGCTGATAACATTGACGCAAATGGAATCAGACTTTGGAAAGAAGGCCGTTGCCGAAGTGCTTGGAGACTTAATTACTAAACCAAAAGGCAAGCCGACTCTTGCGCCAGCGAGCAGCAAGAAGCCGGAATATAAGCCGGACGAAGAGGTGCTTAAAGCCTTTGATGAACAGGAGGACTAAATTTTGAAAAAATTATTACTATCGGCAATAACAATTTTATTATCGGCATTGTTTGCTATTCCTGCCGCAGCAATGACCGCTATATATACGCCGTATGGCGTACCCGATATTAACAGCTCTTTTAAAACGTATATGGACTACCGCTGTATAACAAATACAGCAAGCCCGCAGTACAAATATATACAGCAATGGGGCTGGGCTGATGATAACGGATTTATGCGTTGCAACGGTGAGCGGGATTTAGGTATTACAGATGATTATTATATGGTTGCTCTGGGTTCGTACTATGGTACGGGAATAGGAACAAAGTATAAAATCACAACTGACACGGGTAATGTGTTCTATGCTGTATTATGCGACCAAAAAGCCGACTGTGATACAGACGGCACGCACCGCTACAGTTACAATAATGACGTTGTTGAATTTATAGTAGATACCCGCAGTCTTAATGAAACAGTTAAACTATTCGGCAGCGCAAATGTTTATATGCCGTTAAACGGCAAAATTGCAAGCGTTGAACGCATTGCATTTGAATAAAAAAGGAGGACAAACTTATGTATATTATGTCACAGGACGAACTCAGGCTCGTTAATAGCGATTATGTAAAGCAGTGTTATATTGAGAAGATTCATGAGGGTGCGAGGCTTATAGCCGAAACCGATACAAGCATTATTCAGCTTGGTACATACGACAATATAGACCATACTAAAAAGGTACTGGAGTTTATCGGTATTTGCATGGTCGATGAAGACAGACAGAGTAAAATTACGCAGGTACCTACTCAGGAGGATATGGCTATGAGCGACGACCTCTTTTCTAAAGGCTCAAAGTATTCTGGCCTGAAGAAGTTACTTACTCATGTGATGTCTTCAGATGATTCAGAATTTGACCTCGAGTCTTTGCTTAAAGATATTTTAAACTAAAAATAATTTATAAAGGAGAATAAAATTATGTCAACACAAATTACAACAGGAAAAGTACGTTTTTCATACTGCAATCTTTTTACACCTCGCGCGGCGCAGGAAGGCGCTATGCCTAAGTACAGCGTAACGCTGCTTATACCGAAATCGGATAAGGCTACAATTCAAAAAATCAAGGCTGCTATGGACGAAGCAAAGTCAAAGTTTATAGCAAGCAACAGCGGCAAAAAGCTGCCGACAAATCTTAAGAATACTCTTCATGACGGCGACGGCGAGCGCCCTAACGGCGGTGAGTTTGGCGAAGAATGTAAGGGCTGCTACGTTATTACCGTAAGCTCTAACAATAAGCCTGTTATCGTAAATGCGGATAAGACCCCGCTGACTGACCCTCAGGAACTTTATTCTGGCTGCTACGGACGTGCAATTATTAACTTCTATGTATATGATACGCAGGGAAATAAGGGTATTTCTGCCGGTCTTAATGGAGTTATGAAGCTCTATGACGGCGAGCCTTTGGGCGGTGGTGTTGTTACCGACGCTGATTGGGACGACGACTGGGAAGACGATACAGACGACGGCCTTCTTGACTAATTTGCAAAGTATTCAAAAGCTGCTCCAGATTGTTATTTACCCATGTGGGCGAAGCTTCGAGCTACCTTTTTTGGTCTGCGCGGCAGCTTTTGAGTACTAAAAAAGGAGGCGTAAAAAATGAAAACACTTGCGATTGATATTGAAACTTATAGCTCTGTATCTCTGCAAAAATCTGGTGTTTATGCTTATGCTCAGAGTGATGATTTTGAGATTCTGCTCTTCGGTTATGCGTGGGACGATGGGCCCGTTGAGGTTATAGACCTTACTACGGGTCAGAAACTGCCTCCGGAGCTCCAGAATGCTTTATATGACTCCAAAATTCTTAAGACAGCATTTAATGCGTCTTTTGAAAGAACTTGTCTATCGGTTTATTTTGGGCGTGTTACACCGCCTGAACAGTGGAGCTGTACTGCGGTTATGGCTCGTGAGCTTGGTCTACCCGGCAGCTTAGAAGCCGTTGGCGAAGTTATTGGTTTACCTGAGGACAAGCAAAAATCGAAAACAGGCAAAGCGCTTATACGATATTTCTCTATTCCGTGCAAGGCCACAAAAATCAATGGAGGAAGAACAAGAAACTTGCCGGAGCATGACCCCGACCGCTGGAATCTTTACATTGAATATAACCGGCAAGACGTTGAGGCAGAACGCGCTATTCGCAAAAAGCTATCTCGTTTTCCAATATTTGAGAATGAGCAGCCGCTTTGGATTCACGACCAGCATATCAATGACCGCGGTGTCGGAGTGGACCTCAATTTTGCAGAAAAAGCTATTGAGATTGACGGTATTATAAAAGGCCGTTTATTTGAACAAGCAAAAGAACTTACTGGACTTGATAACCCTAAAAGCACGGCGCAGCTTAAAGGCTGGATTGAAGATACAGCGGGTATTGAGGTTGAGAGCCTTAATAAAAAAAGTATTGCTGGCGTACGAGCAGAAGCAGATAATAAAAAGGTTGACGCTATGCTGGATATACGGGCAGGTCTTTCAAAGACTTCTACTGAAAAATATAATGCTATGTTAAGGACAGCCTGCGCCGACGGAAGAATCCGGGGCTTAACTCAGTTTTACGGCGCGTCAAGAACAGGCCGCTGGGCCGGTCGGTTAGTGCAAATGCAGAATTTGCCTCAGAATAAAATGCCTGACCGCGACCTTGACACTGCACGGCAGCTTGTTGCTAAAGGCGATTTAGAAACTCTTGAACTGCTTTTTGACGATATTTCAGGAACTTTATCGCAGCTTATACGCACGGCATTTGTACCGAAGAAAGGCTGCCGATTTATTGTCGCCGACTTTTCAGCGATTGAAGCGCGCGTACTTGCGTGGCTCGCCAATGAAGAATGGCGCATGGACGTTTTCAATACACACGGAAAAATTTATGAGGCTTCTGCGGAGCAGATGTTTCATTTACCGCCGGGTTCAGTTAAAAAGGGCGACCCTATGAGGCAAAAAGGAAAAATTGCCGAGCTGGCGCTCGGTTATGGCGGAAGCGTAGGCGCTATGAAGGCTATGGGTGCGCTTGATATGGGCCTCGCGGAAGAAGAACTTAAGCCTATTGTAAATAGTTGGCGCTCGGCGAATAAGGCTATTACAAAATTATGGTGGGACGCAGACTCGGCAGCAAGAAAGACGATTCAGACAAAAGCGCCGGCTAGGCTTCCGTTTGGTATGGGTTTTTATAAACAGGGGCCTTTACTTAAATTGAGACTACCTAATGGACGCGAATTGAGTTATGTAAAACCTCGTATTGATGAAGGCGACAATATTACATATGAAGGCACGATTCAAAGCTCGGGCGGCTGGGGCAGAATAGAATCTTACGGCCCGAAGCTTGTTGAGAATATCGTTCAGGCTACTGCCAGAGATTGCCTTGCTGTCGCAATTGACAGATTAGAGCGTGCAGGATTTCCCGTTGTGTTTCATGTGCATGATGAAGTTATTTGCGAAGTGCCTATAGGAGTAAGTTCTGCCGAAGAAATAAATCAAATAATGTCAGCGCCTATTGAGTGGGCTAAGGGCTTACCATTAAGGGCAGACGCGTATGAGTGCGAATACTATAGAAAGGACTAAACTCTATGAAAACAGATATTTTTAATAAAGTAATTGAGGAACAGCTTTTGACTTGTAAAAATATACTCTGCCAGAAAGGACTTGAATATACGCCTAACGCTATAGCGGAAACTTCTGCCGACCGTTTAGCGGCCTTTAAAAAAGCCGCAACAATTATAGAGGGAACGCAGAAAGAGGCGTTGCTTGGTATGTTATCAAAGCACCTTGTATCTATTTCAGATATGTGCGTTGACGGCAGAGAATACAGCGTTGAACGCTGGACAGAAAAAATTACAGACAGTATTAATTATTTGCTCATACTTAGAGCAATGATAGAAGAAGAACGGAGGTTTAAAGATGAACAGAATTGAAACATGCGTTCTTAACCCTACGGCCATTGCAGAAGCCGAAAATATGATGGTTTGCGCAGCGCGATTAACGCAGCGCGGGCATACGGTTAAATGTATGCGCGGATTTACGGATTTATACGAAAAAGAGCATACGGCGCAGACTGTAGCAAATTTAGCCAATTTACCGCACCCGACATTACAGAAATTTGCGGTTATAAATGTTGTGGTAGTCGGTGCGTCAAGGAGATTTTTGGCGCAGATAACCCGACACCAGAACGAGGTTAAATTTATGTCAGCGTCGCTGCAATATAGCGATTATTCTGACGAGGCCGATTTTGTTGTTCCCTATGAGTTATTAAATAGCTCGTTAAAAGATTCCTACATATTAAGTTGTGAGGAAGCAATGGAAAGATATAAACAGCTTGCCAGCGCAGATAACGATTCCGCCGGCTATGTAACGCCGCAGGGACTTAGAAATATTTTGATTATAAGCGCTACGCCGTATCAGTGGAAACACATGATAGGCCAGCGCATTTGTCGGCGAAATACTGCTGAAACCCGATACGTTATGCTGAAAATCTGGAAAGAGCTTTATGAGCTCTCACCCGAGCTTTTTTCAGGCGGTTGTTTTTGTATGACCGGCGGCTGCAAGGAAGGCAAAATGTCTTGCGGAAAACCTATTTCAGCGGGCGCGACGCCGGACGAAATTATAAAAGCGGATTTTCCGCTGCTTGCAGGAGGTTTTAGCGGATATGAAAATAAAATTGATTAACTTTAACGGTCATGCGCCTGTAAGGGCACATGACAATGATGCCGGCGCTGATGTGTTTGCGCCTAAAGACCAAATTATAATACCCGGTCAAATATGTAAGTTGCCTTTGGGCTTTGGCTTAATACTGCCTGACGGTATGGCTGGCTACATATTTCCGCGCAGTAGTTTAAGCGCAGAGGGTATTGTTTGTGAACTGCCACCCATAGATTCCGGCTACCGCGGCGAAGTTCATGCTATTATATCAAATGTCGGAAACCGTGCTTATGAGATTAAGAAAGGCGACCGCATAGGGCAGCTTATAATTATGCCGGTTGTAATTCCTGAGTTCACTTATGAAGAGTCCGCTGAAAGAGGTGTCGGAGCTTTTGGAAGCAGCGGGAGGTGAGCATTTTGAAGTATGACGGTATGATTACTATCGCAACGGGTAATTCGCGTCGTTCAACAAATTGGAAGAACAAAGAAATGTTATGGTCCGAGTTTGTCGATAAACTCGGACGCGTAACTCGCACGCAGGAAACGCAAGCAGAGTACGCGCGTATGCCTAAGGACGAGCGCGATAGCGCAAAAGACGTCGGCGGCTTTGTCGGCGGCACACTGAAAGGCGGTCGCCGTAAAATTGGCGCCGTTACACAGCGCCGACTTATTACGCTTGATATGGATTCCATTGCCGCAGGTGAAGACCCATGGCCTACGGTTACACTAATTCTCGGCTGCGCTGCTGTTCTCTATAGTACGCATAGCCATACGCCGAAGGCGCCAAGGCTTAGACTTGTTATACCGCTGTCAAGACCTGTATCACCGGAAGAGTATGAAGCTATTGCCCGCAGAATCGCGGGTGATATTGGTATTGATATGTGTGACGATACCACTTATGAGCCACATAGACTTATGTACTGGGCGAGTGCTTCGGCTGACGCAGAATTTAGGTACGAGGTGCAAGACGGCCCATGGCTTGACGCTGACGAACAGCTTAAGCGCTATGCTGATTGGCAAGACCCTACTCAGTGGCCGGTATCAAGCAGAAAAACTGGAACTATGCGGCGTCTTGCCGAAAAGCAAGGAGACCCTACGGCTAAAGATGGAATCGTTGGCGCGTTTTGCCGAATATACTCTATAGAAGACGCAATCGATACTTTTTTATCTAATACATATAAAAAGGGTGATGGCGGCCGTTACACTTATACGGGCGGCTCTACTTCCGGCGGACTTGTTGTCTATGACGACGGTAAGTTTGCGTATAGCCACCACAGCACAGACCCTATTTGCGGCAAATTGTGTAATGCTTTTGACCTTATACGCATACACCTTTTTGGCAAGGACGACGAGGACAAGCCGGCAAATACTGCGGCAACAAATCTGCCTTCATATAAAAATATGTGTAAGTGGATTGAAGCAAATCGTCCTGAGGTTATGAAAGAACTGCAAAGCAAGCAGCTTGATTATATTGTTCAGCTATTCGGTGACAATGAGGAAGACCTTGATATGAATTGGGTATCGCAACTTGAGGTTAACTCTAAAACCGGCAATGCAGCGACTACGGTTGAAAATATCCGTATTATAGTAAGAAATGACCCGCGTTTTAAAGGAACATTCTACTTTGATGAATTTATGGAGCGCCCTATGGTATGCGGCGACTTGCCGTGGCGCAAACTTGAAGGGAAACCTCGCTCATGGGACGATACTGACGACGCCGGCGTACATAACATTTTAGAAAAGGACTATAAGATTGACAGTATGCCGAAAACCCGTGAAGGCATAGACCTCGCGCTCGCGGACATATCGCGGCATCCGGTGCGGGAATATCTGCGCTCGCTTGTTTGGGACGGAGAAAAACGTGCTGAAACATTATTTATAGACTACCTCGGCGCAGAAGATTCCAGATATACGAGAAATGTTACCCGTAAGGCTTTAATTGGAGCCGTAGCGAGAATTTTATCGCCCGGGTGTAAACATGACCATATGCTTGTTCTTGTAGGTCCGCAAGGCTGCCGTAAATCTACAACCTTAAAAAAGCTCGGCAAAGAATGGTTTTCAGATTCACTTTTTACAATGACGGGCAAAGAGGCTTATGAGCAGCTTCAAGGTAATTGGATAATTGAGCTCAGCGAAATGGCAGCTACCAGAAAAGCTGAAATTGAACAGATAAAACAATTTGTTTCAAAGCAAGAAGATAACTACCGTGCGGCATATGCTCGCCGAACACAATGCCACCCGAGGCAATGTGCTTTTTTCGGAACTACTAATGACGAGGAATTTTTGAGAGACCCTACAGGAGCTCGACGCTTTTGGCCGGTAGTTGTTACAAATGCGGGTAAGGTGCTCGGTGAAAAATTAACATCAACTATCGTAGACCAAATATGGGCTGAGGTTGTTACTTATTACGAAGCCGGTGAAGCTTGGTATCTTGATAGCGAAGTTGAAGAACTTGCTCGTCAAGTACAAGCCAACCATACAGAGGTCAACGGTAAGCTGGGGCCTTTGGAAAACTTTTTAAATGTTTTACTTCCGGAGGATTGGGACTCTTGGGACCTTGACCGCAGACTTATGTTTTGGGGAGGCGGATTCGGCGATAAGCAAGAAGGCACGATTAAGCGTACTAAGGTATGTGCGCTTGAAATATGGCAGGAGCATTATAAAGGTGACCCTAAGAGTTACGGACAGGCGCAGGCCCGCGAAATTATAGGCTTGCTGCGTATGATTCCCGGCTGGCGTATTTCTACTTCGGTAAATTGCGGAGAGCTTTACGGAAGACAGCGCGGATTTATAAGAGAAGTGTAGCAAAGGTAGCTGAGAAAAGAGAACACTTTTTTCAAAATGTAAGGGAGTTTGATGGTTTTGGTAGTTCGGTAGTCGAGTTTAGGCAACGAACTACCAAACGCGCTACCTTTGAAAGTATTGGTATACCTGACTTTGAAGGTTATTGCAGCAAAGGTAGTTCATAAATACTAAAAAGAAAAAATTTTTTAGGTTAACATTGAAAGCGGAAAATTGTACCTGCCTGCGTTTGCATATACGCGCGTAAGAAAATTCGCTGCGCGCGCTACTCGACTACCTAAAAGGAGAAATTATGTATGAAAGTTCTTTTGAGAAAAAGATTTGCAATTATATAAAAAGTCTTGGTGGAAAAGCGTATAAATGGGTATCGCCGGGCGCTCCGGGAGTGCCTGACAGAATTGCTATACTGCCAGGAGGGAGAATAATTTTTATAGAAGTTAAGCGCCCGGGGCTGAGCGACGGGTTGAGTGTACGGCAGAAAAAGGTTATCGCGACACTCGAAGAGCTCGGCTGTACTGTATGGCGCATATCCGATATGGACGACTTGAAAGAGAGGTTACATGGAGTATAGACCTTATTATTATCAGGAATATGCGGAGCAATTTATTTTGGATAACCCCGAAGCAGGCCTATTATTAGATATGGGTATGGGTAAAACAGTAGTAAGTCTTACTGCGGCGGATAAATTGTTAAATGATTATTTTGCGGTTAGGAAAGTCCTTGTAATTGCTCCGCTGAAGCCGGCAAAAGAAACATGGCTGCCGGAAATAAAAAAATGGGACCACTTACAGCATTTAACCACATCTTTGGTTATCGGCTCTAAGCAATCGCGAGTAGCGGCTTTAGAGCAAGACGCAGATATTTATATTATAAATCGTGAAAATATTGTATGGCTTGTAGATTATTATAAATCAAAATGGCCGTTTGATATGGTTATTATAGATGAGCTGTCAAGTTTTAAATCCAGCAAGGCTCAAAGATTTAGAGCCTTAAAAAAAGTACGAAAATACATAAAGCGTATTGTGGGTTTAACCGGTACGCCGTCCCCCAACGGACTTTTGGACTTGTGGCCGGAGATGTATTTACTTGACGAAGGTAAGGCGCTCGGTAGAACGCTTACGGGCTATAGAGATACATACTTTATACCAGACAAGCGGAATGCGGCAACAATTTTTTCGTGGAAACCGAAACCGGGCGCAGAAGAATTGATTTACGCCAAGTTAAACGGTTTATGTATAAGTATGAAAGCGACAGATTATTTACGGCTTCCTGAAAGGATATTCCAGCGGCGAGAAGCTGAAATGTCCGATAAAGCTATGAAACTTTATAAGACCCTTGAGCGAGATACTCTGTTACCGTTTGTGGACGGCGATATTGACGCGCCGACCGCGGCGGTACTTACAAATAAGCTTTTACAAGCGGCAGGCGGAGCTGCGTATGATGAAAACGGAAATGTTAAATATTTGCACGAGGATAAACTCGAAGCTTTAGACCAGCTTATAGAAGAAGCTAACGGGCAGCCGGTTTTAGTATTTTACGCTTTTCGTCATGAACGGGATAGAATTATTGAGCGTTATCCTGACGCAGTTGATATTAAGGAGGATTCAGCGGTTGAGCGTTGGAACAACGGCGAAATACCAATTTTATTGGCGCACCCGGCAAGCGCTGGTCACGGCTTGAATCTACAAGCAGGAGGGCATATCGCTATATGGTACGGGCTTCCTACAAGCCTTGAACTTTATCAGCAGGCTAATAAACGTCTGCATAGACCCGGGCAAAAGGAAACCGTTTTAATATTTCATATTTTAATGAAAGGTACATATGACTATAGGGTTCTTGACGCTATTCTTGCACCTAAGGAACAGAGGCAGAACGCTCTACTTGAGGCGTTGAAGGCAAAAATTAAGGAGGTGTCGATAAAATGACCGTAGAAGAAGTAAAAGAATTTTTAAACAGAGGATATAGGCTTGACGCGCGAATTGCGGTGAAGCAACACCGGATTGAGGAATGGAAGCAACATGCGGAATCTATAACTCTTGCGTTAAAACCGGTTGCAGCTTTTTCTTCTTTGCCCTCAAAGAAAGTTGAGGACGCAGTTTGTAGTATTATTGACCTGCAAAATGAAATAAGCGAGGAAATTACTGAATTGAAGAACATTCAAAAAGAAATTTCAGAATTTATAAAAAGCAGCGGGTTAGATAAAACGGATAAACTAATATTGGAGATGAGGTATCTTAACGGCATGAAAATAGAAGAAATCGCAGTTAATTTACATTATGCCTATCGTTGGGTACAGCGCCGGCTGAAACGTGCTATTGAAAGTTTAGCCGCGTAAAGTACCACTATTCTTATGGTATTATATAAAATGTAAAAAGATAAAAGAGTAGCTTTTTACATAGGCATGGATGCCTCCTTAGTTTTGAACGGTCATAGAAATTATGACCGTTCTTTTATTGTGATTGAGAGGTGGTAAGCATTGAAACGAAGTGGAACAAGTACAGGTTTGAGCAAAAAACAGCGTGAAGTCGCTGAAATGCTTGCCAATCCTGACATAAAGGCTAATAAAACAGAAATAATAGAACAAGTTGGCGTTCCGCGTACAACTTTATACAGGTGGCTCAAAGACCCGGATTTTATAAAATATGTTGATTCGTTAATAGATTCGTATACTGACGCAGAGCTCAGCACTGTGTGGAAAGCGCTTATACGTCGTTGTATCTGCGGCGATACACAGGCTATAAAGCTGTATTTTGAGCTTAAAGGCAAATATAAACAGCAAATTGAACATAGCGGAGCGGAGGATTTTGTGTTTAATATTCTTCCGGCGAGTGAAAGAGAATGAACATATATGTAAATGACGCGTATATCCCATACTTGAACGATACGACACGGACGCAAATATTTTTCGGCGGCTCTTCAAGCGGTAAGTCGTTTTTCTTGGCGCAGCGAGTAGTTATGGACGTTTTAAAGGGTCATAATTATTTAATTGTAAGAAACGTGGCTAATACAATAAAGCGGAGTGTTTATAATCAGATAGTAAAAACGATTATAGATTTTAATTTAAGCGAAGTCTTTCAAATGTCCAAAAGCGAAATGGTTATTACTTGTAAACGTAATAATCGTCAAATCCTTTTCGGCGGTTTGGACGACCCGGAAAAGCTAAAGTCTATAACACCTATTGACGGAGTTATTACTGATATATGGATTGAGGAAGCTACTGAAACTGCAAGGGAAGCCTATAAGCAGCTTACAAAGCGTTTAAGAGGCGCTACGCCAGACGGCATAGGTAAGCGCGTTATATTCAGTTTTAACCCGATATTGCAAACGCATTGGATATACCAAGAGTTTTTTTGGAATTGGGACGACAGCAAAAATCTATATAAGAGTGATGATTTATTGATTCTGAAAACTACTTATAAAGATAATAAATTTTTAACTGACGAGGATATATATGCGCTTGAGCATGAAACCGACCCTTATTTTTATAATGTATATACGCTCGGTAATTGGGGTGTACTTGGTAAGGTTATATTTAAGAATTGGCGTACGGAAGATTTATCGGACGTTATTCCTTCGTTTGATAATATTTATAACGGTATTGACTTCGGAGTTACAGACCCGAACGCATTTATTCGGGTACATGTCAACGAAGGTCAAAAGCAGATATTTGTATTTAACGAATATAAGAAATCCAATACGCTTATTGACGAGCTCGCAGAAGAGCTAAATAACCGAATAAGTAAAGACGAGTTTATTGTTGGCGACCCACAAGGCGCGCAGGCTATACTTGAACTTAATAATCGCGGTATAACTGTTATACCGGCTAAGAAAGGGCCGAATAGTATTAACGACGGTATTAGCTGGCTTAAAGAATATGAGATTATAATTGATATACACTGTCAGGAGTTTAAGAATGAAATTCAGTCTTATCATTGGCAGGAAGACAAGCTCGGTAACGCTTTACCGAAGCCGGTTGATAAAGATAACCATTTAATTGACGCGCTCAGATATGCAACAGAGCTATGCCGCCTTGGCGCAGTGGCTACAGCGGCAGAAAGGTTATAAGATGTGTAATCATATATGGAAAAAGATAAATGCGGTAAGAGTATGCGTAAATTGCGGTCTTACAATACTTCCTAACGGGAATTTGTATTTTGACAGGCATTTGCCGAATTATTTAAGAAAGGGTAAGAAAAATGAAGACGTCAAGACTAAGAACAGAAGCTGAATTATATCCGGACTATTCGGACGCGATAGATATTATAGAGGAAGTCGGTATCAGCGACGAGTTGTTACATAAAATCATTCAGAGGCATAAGCCGAATGCGTTATATAATCGCTCGCTTTATAAGAGATATGAAATGCTTCAATTTGAAGTGCCTATTCTTAATCGTGAGCCGCGCTTTAAGACTGAAACGGGCACGCCGATAAATAATAAATTGGCGAATGACTTTTTCGGTGAAATAGTAGATTTTGCGACAGGATATTTTGCAGGTAAGCCTATCGCGTATAGCTACGCGAATACTGAGGAAAGTATTGAAGATACAGGAAATGAAGAAGCAATGGAAGCAGCTACTAAGGCGCTTACGGATTTTATAACGCGCAATAATATGTTTGACCGTGATATGGAAGCTACAAGATTTGCTACTATTTGTGGCTACGCTGGCAGGTTATTTTATAGGGACCCTGACGGCTGCGAGCGCGTTATGATTTTACCTGCGCATGAAACAATTATTCTTGCCAAAACTGATATTACCGAGCCGCAATACGCTGTTCGGTATTTTTATAATCAGGATTTAAACGGTAACACTGTTTGGCGCGCTGAGTTTTACGATAGCAATGATGTTGTATACTATAAAGGGTCTTCGGTGGATTCTTTAGCAGAATATAAGCGCGAGCCACATTTCTACGGCAGTTGTCCGCTGCAAGGTATTCCACGTAACAGCGAGATGATGGGCGACCCCGAGAAGGTTATGACTCTTATAGACGCGTATGACCGCTGTACTTCTGATTGCAGTAACCAGATAGAAGGAGAAGTTAATTCTAAGACTGTTTATAAAAATATTAAGGTCAACGACGAGGAAATACAAAAGTCCAATATTACGGGCGCAATAAAGATTATGGACCCGACAGGTAACGCGGACGTGTACAAGCTTCAGAATAATGTAAATGATAGCTTTACTGAACATCATCTTGAAAGACTTAAAAACAATATTTACCGCTTTAGTAAAACTCCGAATTTATCGGACGAGACTTTTGGTACGGCAAGCGGTGAGAGTTTAAAGTTCAAACTGACGGGCCATGAAACTAAATGCGGAATGTTCCAAGCTAAGATGATGAGCGCAGGCGTGTATATGTTTAAGCTGCTTGCGTTTTGCTTTAACGCGCGTAAGATTGCATTTGACCCTTTACAGTGCGTCATGTCATTTACGCGTAATTTCCCGATAGCTATGCTTACGGAAGCGCAGACGGTGCAAACGCTTATAAGTGCCGGAGTGCCGGAGGAAATAGCTTTTGCGGAAGCCCTGTCCTTTGTAGATGATATAGATTACCTTATGCAGCTTAAAGAGCGCGAGAAGACCGATATACCGTCTCTTGAAGAAAATATAAAAGAGGATTTTGAAGAGCCGGAAGAAGGCGCTGCTGTGGAAGATGAGGAATAATCAATGACTTTAGATAAATTACTTCTGCAAGTGCGGCGTATCGCAGAGCATAGAGAGCTTGGCGCTGAAAAGAAAATCCGAGCCACGTATAAGCAGTGTTTGAAAGAACTTAAACAATTTATCGGTTATGAATACGCTACCCTTGCGGAAGACGGAAAGCTTACATACGATATTTTGGCTAAAAAACAAGCACAGGCGCGATTCCTTGAAGAAGTGCAGCAGCATATTGACCGGGTCGCGCCAGAGATAAGAAGCGAAATGACGCAGCTTATAAGCTCCGTGTATAATCTCAGTTATAACGGAATGCTTGAAGCTGCGGCATCAAGTGTTTCGGGCGAAGTGAGTTCAGCGCTTAAAGGGTTAAGCTATGTACAGCCTATGCAGGTAAAGTCCGGCGTAGATAATACGATTATCGATAAAATAATGCTGAATGATGTTCTTGAAAAGAATCGCAAAGGTGTTATATACAATTTAAAGCAGGCTATCAATATCGGAATTACAAATGGCGAAACAGTTGATACAATGTCAAAGCGTATTTCAAAAGTGCTTGATGGAGATTATAAGAAGTCTGTTCGCGTGGCTCGTACGGAAGTTCATAGAGTACGTGAAGCTGGTTTAAATGAAGGTGCAAGAGATTTTGACGCGCAGCTTAAAGAAGCCGGCGTGGATATGCGTATGGCTAAAATATGGCGTACTATGAAAGATAACAGAGTTCGACCGAATGTAGTTCGTAAAAGTAAAAAAGGTACTATAACAAAAATGGGTCACGGCGCGAATCATATTCAAATGGAAGGTCAGACTGTTCTTGCCGATGAACAGTTTGAATTGTCGGACGGAAATATGACCGACGCGCCCGGGCAGAGCGGAATCGCCTCACAGGATATAAATTGCCGCTGCTTTGTGCGCTATAAACTGGTTAGCGAAGAAGAATATGTGCAACTTACCGGTAAAAATTTTGAAGGAAAACCGTTTACGGAGGATAAAAATAGTGATATAATAAAAGCTGGAGCAATTAGCGGAGCGCGAAATCCTCTTGGTAAAAAGGCAGAAACTCATGCAGTGGCTTACTATGAAAGTGTTCGTCATATGAAAACTGATGTAGCTCGTATTGCAAAAACTACAGGCTTTTCCGAAAAGGAAATACAGGATATTAAAAACTTTATATTTTATGATAAGCATGATTTGGGTGATGGTGAACCGAAAAGATTTGAGCCTGATTTTATGATGGCAGAAAGTTGGAAACGCTTAATAAATGGAAATCCAGAAGCACATGATATAACTATGATTAAGCATGAGATTACAGAGCGAAAATTAATGTGTAAGGGATATACTCAAGACGAGGCGCATATTATGGCATCAAAACAATACAACTATAATAAGGAGGCAATGGAGTTTTATGGTAAGATTAAAAAATATAGAGATTGATAATAATATTATCAGTTGCGAAATATTTCCCGAGGATAGTGTCCAGAGTGGAAAACTTAAAGTTGATATTAACTCACAGGATATTATCAGTTATACGTTGCCTGCTGGATTTGAATGGTGTAAATCTCATGTACATCACGCTAAAAAATATCTGCTCTCAAATTTAAAAGAAATATTACACACTCCGATACATGATAAAATTGTCATGTGGTACTAAATATTTAGGCACATATGACTATGAGGATAAAAAATATATGAGTCCGATATATAAGCAATTAAATATATGAAGCACTTTGCAAATGCAGAGTGCTTTTTTCGTGCGCTCTACAGTTTTTAGTTGTCGTGCAACTCGGCAAGAGCGCGTCAATGTGGGGTAATAATTCGTAACTCGCTTGCGTGGGACGGAATATTGCAACTCAAAAAATATATTATAAGTGGGCTTGCCACTATAACTCAGAATGTGGGATAGACGGTAGGAACTCAAGGAGGTTTTATTTAAAATGACACTTGAAGAATTAAAGAAACAGCTTGAAGAGGGCAAGCTGACGCAGGAGCAGTTTGACGAAATGGTACGGATATTAGGCTTAGAGCTAAATCCTGACCCGGACCCCGAGCCTCAGCCGGAGCAGGACGATATTGATAAGCTTATTGAAAAAGCGGTAGACCGCGCTACAAATAAGCTCGGTAATGAAAATAAAGCTCTTCGCGAAAAACTGGAAAAGCTTAAAAAGACTAAGCTGTCAGCAGAAGAAATCGCGGAAGAAGAGCGCCGGGAAAAGGAAACGGCCTTAGCTGAAAGAGAGGCGGCGGTTAAAGCGGCTGAAAATCGAATGTTCGCACTTAAGCAGATTAAGAAAAGCGGGCTCGACAGTGGGGACGAAACGGCGATACAAATTGTAGACTTGGTTATGGGCGAAGACGAGGACGCTATTTCCGAAAATGTTTCAGCGCTTAAAAAGCTTGTTGATTCTTTGGTAGCTGTCGAAGTAGATAAAGCCTTTAAATCTACCGGACGCGTTCCCAGTAAGGGTAAAAGCGGTGGTACGCAAAACAATCCTTTCAGTAAGGACACCTATAATCTGACAGAGCAAATGAGACTCTTGCAGGAAAACCCTGAGCTTGCCGAACAGTTAAAGATGGAAGCCGGGGTAAATTAGAATGAAAGAAATAACTAAAATTGATGTTTTAGGCACGCCATATACAATATTTATCAGTTCAATGATTGAAGATAAAAAACTTGAATCAATGGACGGGTATACCGATTCGACTGTTAAAGATATTGTTGTATTTGACCTTAAAGATTGCGCTGAAGATGTTACAGCTAAAAAAGATTTGAAAGCTTATCAGACTCAAGTATTAAGGCATGAGATAATTCATGCGTTCTTTGAGGAAAGCGGTTTGTCTAATTCGTGCGTTTGGGAATGCGAGCAAATTGTAGATTGGTTTGCTATTCAATTTCCTAAAATCGAAAAAGTATTCAATGAAATTAAAAATATTTTCAAGGAGGAAGAAAAATAATGGCAATTACAAGACTTTCAGACATGATAGTTGTACCTGAAAAGTTTGCAAGCTATGTTGAAGACAGAACTGTTCAGAAATCCTTAATGGTGAACAGCGGTATAGCTACAGCAGACGGAACGGTAGCGCAGCTTATCAACGGAACACCTAAGGGCGGCAGATTTATTGAAATCCCCGCTTGGAATGAATTGGAGGGCGACCCGTCCGTATTCGGCGAAACCCCTCTTGACGCGACTGGCATTACAACAAAGTCATGGTCCGCAACCTTGCAGATTTGGCAGAAAGCTTGGGGTGCGACAGACCTTGCAAAGGTACTGGGCGGAGCGGACCCTATGGCAGCAATCGCGAATCTTATTGCGGATTGGAGAAATATCCACGAACAGAAGATTTACCTTGCTATTCTTAAGGCGATTCTTGACCCGACTTCGGGCGCACTTAAGGCACACATTAACGATATTTCAGCAGGAAGCGGCGCAGCGGCAAATATTTCTGATGGCGCAACGCTTGACACTAAGCAGGCGCTCGGCGATAATTACGACCGTCTTGGCATGGTATTTATGCACTCGGCAGTATATACGTACTTACAAAAAAACGGTATGATTACGCGCAATCCGATATTTGACCCGTCGCAGAGCTCTGTAGAAATGGAGAGATACCTCGGCTACAATATCAAGGTTGACGACGGCATGCCTGTTACTGACGGAGTGTATGACACATATTTCCTTGGCGGCGGCTGCTTTATCCGTGAAACGGGCACTCCCGACGGTTTGACTACGACAGAGACAGACCGCGATAAGCTTGCCGCGGAAGATTATCTTATTAACCGCTGGGCGCAGGTTATTCACCCGAGGGGCTTTAGCTGGAATACAGAAGCTAAACTTGCGGGCGATGAAAAATATCCGTCCCTTGCAGACCTCGGAAAAGCCGAGAACTGGAAACTTGCCACGAACGATAAGAAAATAGCGGTTGCGTGTCTGAGACACAAAATTGGCTGATTGGGGGCTTTAAAGTGAGTTTAACATTCCATAATATGCGCCGTAGATTGAAGGTCAATAAGGTGCCAAAGAATGAGTCAGAACGCATACAGGAAAATACGCAGGAGCCTAAACAGCCTGTAACAAAGAAAAAGAAATAGGAGGTCTTTATAAATGACGGTTGAAACTCTTACCCAGCTGCAAATTCCGATTATGCCGGCTGATGATGTGGCGTGCATGTACGCCGAATGCGCTTTGGGTTGGATAAATAACAACACAAGCCTAAAGTATGATTTGAATAATCTTCCTGAGAGCCTTCCGTCAAATGTAAGGCTTTTTATTTTGAAATATTTTGAGCTGATGAATAATAACCCGGGTGTCACTTCGGAAAGTATACAGGGACTATCTCAGTCCTTTGCTGGACCGGATAGAAACGGTTTGCTTCTCTGGGAGTACGCAAGCGAGCTGCTTGGCGAATATATGACGGGCGCAATGACGGCTGTACCAGCGGAGGCACCATGGGAATAAAGGTAAAAGTTACATCAGACGTAAAGAGCTTGAATAAAGCGTTTGCTGAGCTTAAAGCTCTAAACGGGCGTAAGGTTAACGTCGGTATTCCGGCTGGCTCAAAAGAAGCGCAGATTGCGGCAATACACGAATGGGGTCTTGCCATAACCGTTACGGATAAAATGCGTAATTGGTTTAAAGGGCAAGGTCACCCGCTCAAGGCGTCAACAACGCAGATAGTTATTCCAGAGCGTTCGTTTTTTCGTGCGGGCATGGACGCGGAGGGTAAAAAAATAATAAAAAACTACTCTAAACTAATACCCGCAGTTATAAACGGCAAACTGTCAGCTACTGCGTTTTTAGACGCGCTTGGGCGCGAGGTTACAACTGCAATAAAAGAATATGCGACTAATTTATCAAGCCCTGCGAACAGTGGCTTTACCGTAGAGCGTAAAGGAAGTTCAAATCCGCTTGTAGATAGCGGTAATATGATAGGCGCAATAAATTATGAGGTGAAATAGTATGCAGTATTTTAATTTTTCGCGGTTGATTCGTAAGTATAGCAGACCATTCACTTGTGAGCTGAAAGCAGAAGGTACTTACGATGATTTAGGCGAATGGGTGGCGTCCGAAAATGCGGTTATCTCAATGACCGGCGCAATTTTATCGGTGCGCGACGTTAAGCTATATCAGCAGGACGGTGTATATACGGAAAAAGATAAAATACTGTATATGCTTACACCTATTGACAATGCTATGCTCGGCGCAGAAATAATATTTAAAGATAATGTTTATACGGTTGAGGATTCTACCGGAGCTGACGACGCAGAGTTTACAGGTGTATACAGGTATCACTTAAAATGGGTAAGCGTATTTAGGAGGCTGCAAAGATGATTGATGTTGATAAAATACGGCAAACGATAGTTTGCGGTTTAAAAGATACTTTGGGCGTTCCTGTGATTCGCAGTAATACGCCCCGAACATTGCCAAAGCTTCCGTTTTGTAGTTATACAATTCAGTCTTTGCTTAAAAATTCAGAAGGAACGTGGCAGCGTATAGGAAACGGCATTGATAGAATACCCGCGCGCCAAGTTTGGAGCATAACTGTAAACGCAGAAAAATATATCACCTGCGCAAAGCTGGCGCTTTTGGCTCATGATTTTTTCTCTAAAAGCGGTGTGATATGGCTCAAAGACAATGGAATTGTAATCGAAAAAGTTGGCGAGGTTACGCCGCGCGATACCTTGATTACAGTGGACTACGAACACCGGCAAGGCTTTGATGTTCAGCTCGGTATTATGAATACGCAAGAATACTCAGAAGATGATGTAATTGAAAGCGCAGAAATTGACGGGCAGTATATAAAAGACGGAGGAAATATAAATGACGAATGATGTTGTTGTAAAAATAACGCATAAAGAGTATATGGAATTATGCTCTAAATGCAAAACACTGGAAGCCGAAAATGTAGCGCTCAAAAAAGAGATTGCCGCATTGAAAGCGGAAGGACAAAAAATCGAAGGAAAGAAGGAAAAGAAAAATGGCTAATGATGTTACAGTAAAAATAGACATTAGAAAGCCCGCCGGTAAGTTGGGCTTTGGTATTCCGCTTATCTTAACAATAGGAAAAGCTGTGGAATATAAAGAGTGTTTTGAGATTGCAGACGTTGTTGACGCAGGGTATAAAGACACTACTGATACATATAAGGCGGCGTCTCTTATGTTTTCGCAGACTGATAAACCTTCAAGCATTGCTATTGTGGGGGCGGAATCCGCAGACGCGGCTGTAGAAACTCTTACGGCGAATGCTGATAAGGGCTGGCGCAGATTGGTTATAGTTGGCGCAGAAACGGCGGCGCTGTCTTCTGTAATAGATTATATAAATGCGACTGACGATAAAATGATTTTTGTTGTGGTACCTGATGCGGCGGGACTTGCAAAGTTAGGGACTAATGATAGAGTTGTCGGTTTTGTCCACTCTAACCCTTTGGCGGCAGCAGCTCTTGTGGGTGAGGCGTCAGGTTTAAATCCGGGCGGCTTTACCTATAAGAATTTAATTCTGACGGGCATTGAGCCTATGGTATTTAGCGAAGCGGACTTAAGGGAAATTCATGGCGCAAACGGACTTACCTTTGTAACAAAAGCCGGGGATAATGTAACCTCGGAAGGCAAAGCAATGAGCGGCGAATATATCGATATAATCGATTGCAAAGATTGGACTACAGCATTTGTGCGTGCTCTGTATTTAGTTGATTTTTTATGTTTTTATGCGCGTATATTGTATGCACCTCGCAAGCTGACCTATAAAACATTATGCTTATCAGCGTTGAAATAGTATCGCCTAAAATCTCCATATTGGCCCAAAGCACTTTAATAGCATAAACGTCAGGGCCTGCGAGTTAAAACGCGATATGGGACGATTTAGGCTTGTTCTGGACTGTAATACAAAACGGTACGTATTTGATACCAGACTTATTTTTGATAAAATATGCTGAAAACCTTACAAATTCTGCTTTTAGACTTCGTAAAATATATTGTTATAAAAATACAAGCGTTTCATAAAAAGATACCGGCGCGTGCCGGTATCTTTTTAGTTCTCTGGCTTTTCGCCCATTGCTGAGTAGATTGCTTCTTTACAGAAACTGTTTAGGCTTTTGCCTTGACCTTCTGCAAAGGCTTTAATTCTATCTCGTTCACCTTTTTTCACTCTTACGCCAAGCGCATCGTAATTCTCGCGCTCCCATTTCTTTTTTGCTTTTAAAGTTGATTCATATACTTTAGCCAATTTTATTCGCCTCTTTGCTCTTACTCAATATTCTCATTCATTTCTTTTGAAATGAGGTCTTTTACAAAAGAGTTTATACTTTTGCCTTGACTTTCTGCAAAATCTTTTACTTTAGCACGATTACCTTTTCTAACTCTAATCATAAGATTCTCATAATTCTCTTTGGTATATTTCTTACTTGCTTTTTTCTGTGCATTGCTTGTTGGCATATTTATTCACCTCCTCGACCGGGGCCGGTGCGAAAGGCCCTTTTTCATTATTCTTATTATAACGTATTCGTTAAAAAATGTAAACGGTATATCTGCATAGAATTATAACGAAATCATTATATAACTCCAGCTGTTTTGTCAGCATACAAAATCTAATGACTTCGTTATAATAATATATGTAAGTGAGTGAATCACAAATAAAATATTGGAGGTACTTAAAATGAAAAAGATTGATTTATTAAAGGCGGTAGAGCAATATAAAGAGCTCTCAGAACAGATTGCAATGCTGAAGAATCAGCAAGACGCTTTAGCCGATTGCATTAAGCAGGTTGTAGGCGAAGCCGAAGAGCTTTTAGTCGGACCCTATATGATTAGATATAAGACAGTCGTGTCTAACAGATTTGATACAACATCTTTTAAGAAAGTTCATGCCGATATATACGCGGACTTCTTAAAAGAGTCTACGAGCAGGCGCTTCACGATTGCGTAAGAAAGCGAGGTCAAGATAGATGTTAAAATTGAGATTTACAAAGACCTATTACGAAGAGGTTGAAACGATTGAAGACGCAAGCCGAGAAGTACGGGCCTTTACAGACAGGCTCGGCCTCGGCGCGAGCGCTTATAAAGAAGTAAAACTTTATGATGAGTCAGGTAAATATCTCGGCGTATTTTCATACAATGGCCGATTCTGGCCGAAAGGTTGTGAGCCGAGATGAACAGAAAAGCATTTCTTGAAGCAATAGACAACGATTTGCTTAAATTAGCGAGAAGCCTTAATTTAGCTCTGATTGACGTATTAGATGTAATGTATGACGAAGGTTTTTGTCCCACCGATATTAAAACTATAAAAGAGGTTTTTCGGCTGACAGACTCACAGGTTTGCAATATATTCTTGTTGGCCTGAATAATGAAAAAAGAATCTTGCCTATAAGCGCATTAGGCAAGATTCTTCGCTGAGTTTTACGTTATCACAACTTGATAGCAATATAATTATATCGTACATAAACGCTTTTGTAAACATAAAAAAATTGTGGGCAAGCCCAGCATATCGCACCTGACGGCTTCGGTAGGTACGGTATATTGTATAGCGAGGTGTTTTAAGGGGAGAATATACTGCATATCGCACCTGTATGCGTCTGCATATACTGCATATTGTATATTTTAGGAAAATTTTTGCTCTAAAAACGCTTATTTTCTGATTTTTATACGCTAAAATAAAATAGAAAGCGAGGTTATATGTGATGAATGCAGATGTTGTTAGAGTAAAAGAGGTTGCGGGCCGGCTGGATTGCTCGGAGCGTAAGGCCTATGAAATCATTAGACAGCTCAACGAAGAGCTGAAGACTAAAGGTTATATTACAATATCGGGACGAGTGCCGAGAAAATTCTTTGAGCAAAAATGCAAGCTTGAAACGGAGGCGCGCGTAAATGCTGAACGCTGAACAGATTGAGCACTTTAAAGCAGACCCGAAAGAATTTCTTGCACAATATAAATACCTTGATTTGCTTGCCCAATATCATGTTTCTCGTCTTGAACTTTTTTCGGATGTCGCGCAAGCAAAAGACTATTGCAAAATACATTTGGACAAAGCGCATGAGGCGCTTGCTCTTAAAAGCGATATAGAAGCGCTTATTGATAATGCCGGAATTAAAGCAAAGTATAAAGAAGTTTTGCGCTTACGTTTTATTGAAGGTCTGCAATTAAAAGAAATCATTCGCCTTTTGTACTATACCGATACACGATGGACTGAAAAGATGATAAAAAAGGCGCTTGGAGAAATAGCGAGGGCCATATAATGAGAGAGAGACTAGAGAGCTATAGAGATTATCAAGACCGCGCGCTTAAAGGCGATATATCGGCGCTTGACGAGATACTAAATATAGAGGCGTTTATTGATAATGCTGACATTATGCCCGCGCATAAAGCATTTTTGCGCTTACGCTTTATTGACGGTATGAAAACCAAAGAGATTGCGCAAACGCTCGGTTTTTCTGTTAAGTACGTTAAGAAGCTTAGCCATAAAATTTTTCGTAAAATAGGTGGTATAGTTGACGAATGAAGAATTAGTAAAAAAAATCAAAGATGGTCAAAATGAGCTAATGTCTGATTTATGGGCGCAGATTGAGCCTTTTGTTAACTTACAGGCGTATAAATTTGTAACGGGCCCGCAATCAGAAAATTGCGCACGTGCCGGCGTTGAGCGTGAAGATTTATTTTGTGCCGGATATTTTGCGCTTGAGCCAGCAATAAGAGCGTTCGCCCCCGAAAAAGACTTCAAATTTTTAACTTATTTTAAGTGGCATTTATTAAAAATTTTTTACAAAGAAATCAAAGTACATAAGTCTGGTGAAAAATGGTATAATAACCGGGACGCGTTAGCGCAATCTGAAAGTATAGACAAAGAAATTTACGAAGATAAAGATGGCGCCGGACTTACGATTGCAGATATTACGCCGGACGAAGATGCAAAAGCGCAATTTGAATCTTTTGAAGAAGAACAATACAATCGACAGTTGCGCGCCGACCTAGAAGAGGCAATATCAAGCCTGAACCCAAGAGACGCGCAAATTATACGCGATTATTATTTTAACGAGTTAGCTATTGAAATGATAGCGCAAAAACTCAATGCAAACGCGTACAGTATAAAATCTGCGCGTGTGAGAGCTTTAAAAAAATTACAGGTACATAAAGCTCTTGCATCATACCGAGAAGAAATAGCTGGTATGGCGTATACTGCATCAAGCTTTGGCGCGTTTAAGAATACGGGCGCAAGCTCAACCGAACGAATTGTAATGAAGCTTGAAGCGTACGCGCATAAAATCGGCGTGAAATATTAAGTATAAATCTCTATGCTCGTCGCAAAGTTAGCTGATAAAAGGCTAACTTTTTTTTATTACTATAGGCGAGTTTCAGACAATGCCATAAAAGTAGCGCTACTTGAGTGTACGAACTACCAAACGCGCTACCTTTTGAAAGTGTTGTGGTATAAGGCTTTATTGGCTATTGCAGCAAAGGTAGTTTATAAATACTAAAAAAAAAAAAATTTTTTAGTTAAACTTGAAAGCGGAAAAACGTGCCTGCCTGCGTTTGCATATATGCGCGTAAGAAAATTCGCTGCAACTGCTACTCGACTACCTGAGGCCTCCGGCAGAGGTGTGGGAAAATGCGGGAGAAAATACGCGGCATGCTGTACACTCTTAGGGTTACGCCTACTGTACACAGCGGGGCGAGGGGAAAACTGCGGGGAAATACCGTTAGAATCGCCTAATAAAATTAGTAAATCTCTGAGCGTTTTGTAGGCATACGAAAACTAATAATTGCGTTAAAATTGTAATCGTAAGAGGTGATTATAATGACGAACGAAGAATTAGTAATAAAAATCAAAGCCGGCGAAACCGGATTGATGAACGAGCTTTGGCCTCAGGTTGAAAATTTCGTATGCGCACAGGCGCGCAAGTTTTATAATGCGTATTCTGGCCGGTGCGCTCAAATGAGTGTAGAGCTTGAAGATTTATATCAAGAAGGTTATTTCGCGATTCAAAAGGCTGTAGATGGTTATGATATAGATAAAGGCGTAACCTTTTTAACTTATGCCGGTTATCACATTAAGAATTGCTTCGGAGACGCGCTAAAAATACGTTATAAAAATTGGCAAAATAATACTTGTAGACAAGCCTCAAGTATTGACGCGCCTTTGAACGAAGAAGGTTATACGCTTGCCAATACGCTCGCAGACAATACAGATGTTGAAAGTTCTGTTATAGATAAGCTATACACTGATAAGCTTGGTAGAGACTTAAATGAAGCTTTAGATGAAATGGGTAATGCTAACTGGCGTAAAGCCATCGAGGGCACAATTTTTGCGGGCACAAGACCTGCCGAGTACGCGAGGCAAATAGATGTATCGCGCCCGGTTGTGCAACGCTTTCTCAGACGCGCTTTTGAGACTCTGCGCGAGAATCCGGTTATACAGGCGTACGCTTTATACTAAAGGTTTACAAAAGCGATTTTACACGATATAATTATATTGCGTCAGGATTGGAAGGCTTAAAGGCTTCAAAAAGAATCTCGTCTAATGATTTTTCTTAGGCGAGATTTTTTTTTTGCTAACTTTTTTATTAGTACACGTTAAAATATAATCGGAGGCGATTTTATGAGCTTAAAGAAAATACGAAAACAAAAAGGTCTGACGCAGAAAGAGCTCGGCGC
>ERZ809296.1492-NODE-1492-length-27147-cov-49.247712_pt1 | contig 27147 bp, 20 predicted proteins | sample MGYA00520511_ERZ809296 | MGnify/ENA primary metagenome ERZ809296 (study PRJEB31576, sample SAMEA3212662) | Homo sapiens | biome: human-gut; feature: human gut; material: fecal | place: Sweden | collected 2012 ... | reverse complement strand
CGACCAGTATGCCAAACGCGCTCAACAAAGGTGCAGGCAGCGAAGCGTCCCTGCCCCTAACTTTGCGCGTCCGCAGACGCGCCCTCAAGCTGCTCTTCCCCCAAGTTTCCGTGAAGAACCAAAAACAGGCTGCCCGTGTGGGACAGCCCGTTGAAAAATTACTCCTTGCAGTACCCGTTCATCAGCGTTTCGAGTTCATCCAGCACCTTTTCGGCGGCTGCCTGATTTTCGCCGCGCGCGAAGAGGTACGCCTTCAATTTCGGCTCCGTGCCGGAGGGGCGGACGATAATCTTGCTGCCATCCGCCAGCGCGAAGGACAGCACGTCGCTCTTGGGCAGACCCGTTTCGTCGTTCTGGTAGTCGATGCGGGTCGCGGTCGGGAAATGCGCGTCCGCGAAGGTATCCAGCGGGGCGCGGAGCTTGCGCATGATGTCCGCCATCTTCGCCGCGCCGGATTCGCCCTCGTACTGGAAGGTCAGCAGGCGCTGGGCATAGAAGCCGAACTCCTCGCGCAGCTGTTCGAGCTTGTCCAGCAGCGTCAAGCCCTGCGCCTTGTAGTTCGCCGCCATTTCGCAAACCAGCACCGCCGCGTTGACGGCGTCCTTATCGCGCACGGACGTGCCGGACAGGTAGCCGTAGCTTTCCTCGAAACCGAAGATGTAGCGCTCGGTGTGGCCTTCCTTTTCCAGCAGCCCAATCTGCTCGCCGATGAACTTGAAGCCGGTGAGCACGTTGCGCAGCTCCACGCCGTACTTCTTGCAAATCGGCACAGCCATCTCGGTGGTCACGATGGTCTTGACGGCGACGGGCGGCAGTTCGCCCTTCTGCGCCTTGCGGTGGCTGCACACATAGTCCAGCAGCAGCACGCCCATATCGTTGCCGGAAATCAGCGTGACGGTATCGCCCTGCCGCACACCCGCGCCGATGCGGTCGCAGTCGGGGTCGGTGGCGACGCACATATCCGCCCCGGTGGCGATGGTCTTGTCAATCGCCAGCTTCATCGCCTCGCGGATTTCGGGGTTCGGGTACGGGCAGGTCGGGAAATGGCCGTCGGGCATCTCCTGCTCCGCGACGACATCCACGTCGATATTGCCCATGCGCTTCAGCATTTCACGCACCGGCACATTACCCGTGCCGTTGAGCGGGCTATAGACGATGTGCAGGCGCTCGTCGGTGGGGGCGATGCGCAGGCCGTTAATCATCTGGTAATAGCTCTCGATGGTTTCGTCGTCGATGTAGCTGATCATGCCGTTATCGAGGTACTTCTGGAAGCTCGGCAGGGAGGGCTGGAGCGTCTGTTCGGCGCTGATGAAGGAATAGATGCGGTCGGCGGCTTCAATCGTAATCTGGCAGCCATCCGCGCCATAGACCTTATAGCCGTTGAATTTCGCGGGATTATGGCTCGCCGTCACCATCACGCCCGCGCTGGTGTGCAGGTGGCGCACCGCGTAGGACAGCATGGGGGTCGGCATGAGCGTGCGGTAGAGGTAGACGCGGATGCCCATTTCCGCCAGCGTCGCGGCGGTCAGCTCGGCGAAATCGCGGCTATGGATGCGGCTGTCGCAGCTGACGGCGCAGGACGGCTTCTCGCACGTCTCCAGCAGGTAACGTCCCAGCCCGCGCGTCGCCTTGGACACGGTGTAGAGGTTCATGCGGTTTTCCCCCGCGCCTAAGACCCCGCGCAGACCGCCCGTGCCGAACGCCAGCGAACGATAGAAGCTGTCATTCAGTTCATCCGGCGACATGGCTTTGAGCTGATTGTGCAGCTCCTCGTTCATGCCGGGGCACTTCCGCCACGCCTGATACTTCTCCTGAATCGAACGTTCACCCATCTTTTTTTCCTCCTTATGCTGATTTGCTTGCGAATAAAAAAGCAGTATGCGCCGATTGAGCGCAGATTGGGTGCGCCGAAGCGAATACTGCTGATTTGCGGAATTTTCCTGCGCACATTTGCGCGGAACACTGACGATATGGATGATTGCCCCCCCGTCACCTTATCTCCGTTAAAGACCAAGTAACATGGAGGTGCACCCGAAGGTTTCCAACGGGCGATCGCAGACGTTCGTCTGTTTTCATTGCCCTTTGGTCGCCGCCGCAGCGGCGAAATCCCCTGCTTGCGGAAAAAATCGACTACGTTTGAAAGACCAGCTGCTCGGTCGCGCCCATCTGGCGCGACACAGCATAAATGTTGAAAAGAGCAGCTTGGGGGCGCGTCTGAGGACGCGCGAAGTTACTGGCAGGGACGCTTCGCTGCCTGCGCCTTTGTTGGAGACGTTTGCATACTGGTCGCCCGCGGAACGGTTGGGGCGCTGCCCCAAGCCCCGCAAGGGACGCTGTCCCTTGACCCTGCAAGGGGCATTGCCCCTTGACCCTTTTTTGTCGCCCGGCTTGAGCGCTTTTCCCTACGCTTTGGGTGATGCGGCTTTTTGCCCTTTATCCCACGTTTTCCTTCTGCGGAACCGTCGGCGCGGTCGTCTCCGGCGGTGCGTATGCCGGCGTAAATATCTGCGCCTTCGCCCAGTCCCACTCGAAGCTATCCAGCTTCAATATCAAATTACTCTGCCGCAACAGAATCGCCGTGTTTTCCAGCATAAAATACAATCCACGCGCCAGCTGCCCGCGGTGGCTGCCGAAATCACGCGCAATCATGTTCCCTAAATCCTCGCAGCGGAACATCGGATGCCCCGAAAACCCGAACATGCTCGTGCTATGCGGCTTGGAATCCGCCTGAATCAGCAGTGGAACCGTGCCCATCCACCAGCCTTCGTGTTCAATCTGCACGGTCAGCTTTGCCGCCGTTCCCGGTACAAGATAGAAGAAATCGGTATCCAGCACCTCTTCCCGCTCGTTGAACGTGCGGAACATCAGCGTGTCATCCTGATAGATGGTGATGCGGTAGGCGCGCGGGCCTGTCCAGCGGCGGTCGTGGGTCAGGTAGGCGTAGGCAAAAATGGGCATAGTACCCTCGTAATCGACCATATACATCCACCTTCCCCCCTTTACTTTGACGCAAAGCACACATATATTATCATAGTTGTTTTTCTTGTTTTCGTCAAGGGGTTTCCGGACTTTTCCGGTATTTTTCTGCAATTTTTTTCCGCAGAAATTCCGTCCGGCGCATTCTTTTTGCGCATTCTCCCGCATACCTTATAATGAAGGGAGGAATGCAGGTGGTTACGTTTCAGCGGCAGAGGGAACGGCAGGCAGAGGAGCTTCTGCTGACGCCGGGAGAAATGGCGGCGCGGTGCGATTGGCAGCAGGTGCGGCGGATGCGAGAGGAGATGCCCGACGACGTGTGCAGCACACATGCTTGGTATCAGAATTGCGATGCGCTTGACCGGGAACTGCGGGCGCAGTACCCGATGATTGGCGCACTGGAAACGGCGGTGCGGGCGTATGGGTACGCGATGGCGGATAACACGCGTCCGCGCGTGCAGGAGACGATGCGCTGGCGGCTGACGCTCGACCAGTTCGGCATCTTGGCGCAGGTGCTGGCGCGGCACGGGCTGATTGCGGATGTTCGCGAGGCGCTGGAATACTTCGCGGAAGCGAAATGAGCGGGGGGGCTGTCCGGGCGGGCAGTCCCCTTTTGCTTGCAATTTTCTGCGGATGACGGTATACTATCCGCAAAGGAGGTGCTGATGATGCTGTATCTGCGCAGCTTCACGTTCCCCAGTCAGGAGCGGGAGTCCTTCAACTTCCACGGCGCGCGGCGGCAGTGCTACAACACGGTGTATCCGTTCGGCGTGCTGTCCCGATTCGACCCGACGGTGCTGACGATGGATGCCGTCACCATCCTTTATGGCGGCAACGGGTCGGGCAAATCCACCATGCTGAACGTGATGGCGGACAAGCTGGCGCTGACGCGGGATGCACGGTACAATCGCTCGACGTTTTTCGAGGAGTATGTCGCCCTGTGCGACGCGGAAGTGCAGGGCAATCTGCCGCCTGAAAGCCGGATTATCACCTCGGACGACGTGTTTGACTACATGCTGAACCTGCGCGCGCTCAACGAGGGTATCGACGCGCAGCGGGAAGACATGTTCCGGCAGTACGCTGCTGACCGGCAGGTGACGCAGGCGTTCCGCACGATGGCGGATTACGACCAGCTCAAGCGCGTGAATCTGGCACGGCGTTCGACGCAATCCGCCTACGTCCGCAAGCAGATGGGCGGCAACATCCGCGAGCAGTCGAACGGCGAAAGCGCCATGTTCTGTTTCACCAGCCGCATCGGCGACGGCGGATTATATCTGCTTGACGAGCCGGAAAACAGCCTATCGCCCGAACGGCAACTGGAGCTCATGCAGTTTCTGGAGGATTCCGCGCGTTTCTACGGCTGTCAGTTCATCATTGCCACGCACTCGCCGTTCCTGCTGGCGATGCGGGGCGCGCGCATCTACGATTTGGATGCTGACCCGGTCGTCCGCCGCAAGTGGACGGAGCTGCCCGCCGTGCGGACGTACTTCGACTTTTTTGCATCCCACGCGGATGATTTTCGCGGGGAATAATCCGAAACTTTTTGCGGATTTGCTGTTGCAATGTACGGCATAATTCAGTATAATAATGTAGGATAGCTGAATTTCATGCGGAAAAAATCAGGAGGATCATCATCATGCCGACGGATTTGGAGATTGCACAGGCGGCACAGCCGAAGCGGATTCAGGAGATTGCGGAAAAAGCGGGCATTCCCGAGGGTGCCATCAGCCCCTACGGGCAGTATATCGCGAAGGTTGACCCCATGCAGTTAGGCGCGGGCAGCGAGCTGCGCGCCAAGCTCATTCTCGTTACCGCCATCAACCCCACCCCCGCGGGCGAGGGCAAAACGACCGTTTCCGTCGGCTTGGCGGACGGCATGACGAAAATCGGCAAAAAGGCGATGCTGGCGCTGCGCGAACCGTCGCTCGGCCCGGTGTTCGGCATGAAGGGCGGCGCGGCAGGCGGCGGCAGGGCGCAGGTGCTGCCGATGGAGCAGATTAACCTGCACTTCACGGGCGATTTGCACGCCATCACCGCCGCGAACAACCTGCTTGCCGCGATGGTGGACAACCACATCCAGCAGGGCAACGTGCTGGGCATTGACCCGCGTCAGGTGACGTGGCGGCGCTGTCTGGACGTCAACGACCGGCAATTGCGCGCCATCGTCAGCGGGCTGGGCGGCAAGCCCAACGGCAACCCCCGCGAGGACGGCTTCGACATCACCGCCGCAAGCGAAGTGATGGCGGTTTTCTGCCTGGCGAAGGATTTGCAGGACTTGAAGGCGCGTTTATCCCGCCTGCAAGTCGCGCGGACGTACAGCGGCAAGCCCGTTACGGCGGGTGATTTGCACGCGGCAGGCGCCATGACGGCGCTCCTGCGCGACGCGCTTCAGCCCAACCTCGTGCAGACCATTGACGGCACGCCCTGCCTGATGCACGGCGGCCCGTTCGCGAATATCGCCCACGGCTGCAACTCCGTGATTGCGACGACGACAGCAATGCGGCTGGCGGATTACGTCGTGACCGAAGCAGGCTTCGGCGCTGACCTCGGCGCGGAGAAGTTCATGGACATCAAGTGCCGGATGAGCGGCATTTTCCCGGACGCGGTGGTGCTGGTGGCGACGGTACGCGCGCTGAAATCCCATGGCGGCTGCCCGAAGGCGGACTTGTCGCACGAGAATGTCGAGGCGCTGCGCAAGGGCTTGCCGAACCTGCTGGCGCACATCGACCACATCCGCAATGTGTGGAAACGCCCGGTCGTCGTCGCGCTGAACCGCTTCGTCAGCGACACGGAGGCGGAAATGGCGCTGCTGCGTCAGGCGTGCGCGGATGCGGGCGCGCCGGTGGAGCTTTGCGACGGCTGGGCAAAGGGCGGCGACGGTGTGAAGGAGCTGGCAGCGCGGGTGTGCGGCATTGTGGACAACGCGCCGAAGTCAGAGCCGTGCTACACCTACGACATCACCCTGCCGCTGAAGGACAAGATTGAGGCGATTGCGACGCGCATCTACGGCGCGGCAAAGGTGGAATTCGCCGGGAGCGTACTGAAGCAGCTGCAAAAGCTGGAGGACGAAGGCTGGCGCGAATGCCCGGTTTGCATTGCGAAAACGCAGTATTCCTTCTCCGATGATGCGAAGCTGCTGGGCGCGCCGGTGGGTCACACGCTGCACATTCGGCAAGTGCGGCTGAACGCGGGCGCGGGCTTTGTGGTGGCGTTCGCGGGGGATATTATCGCCATGCCGGGGCTGCCGAAGGTTCCTGCCGCCGAAGCGATTGATGTGGACGAAAACGGCGAAATTGTGGGCTTGTTCTGATTTTTTTACGCTGCTTTGTTTCAGTTATAAGCAAAGCAGCGTATACTTTTGTTGCAAGAGGTTTCGCTCCCGCAGGAGCGAAATTCCCGCACCAACAATCACCATAAAGAAAGCAAGAGGGTATAAACACATGAAAAAAATCTTCATCATCGGCGGAGGCATCGCCGCCCTCGAAGCGGCAAAATCCGCCCGAAGCACCCAGCGAGACGCGCTGATTGTCCTCATTTCCGCCGAGAATTTCCTTCCCTACAGCCGCCCGATGCTCACCAAGCAGCTCATGGGCAAGGTGACGGCACAGGATTTGGCGGTTGAATCTGCCGCGTGGTATGATGAAAAGGATATTGTCGTCCTTACCGGGCGAACCGTGACTGCCATCGACCCCGTCGGCAAAACGCTCGTGGCGGGCGGTACCCCCTTCCATTGGGATTCCCTCATTCTGGCGACAGGCGCAAGCTGCTTTGTGCCGCCGATTCCGGGCGCGGACAGCGCGAACGTCGTCGCCGTGCGAACCTTTGGCGATGTGGCGCGCGTGCGGGAAATCGCGAAAACGGCAAAAAACGCGGCGGTTATCGGCGGCGGCGTGCTGGGGCTGGAAGCGGCATCATCCTTGGCGGAAGCGGGGCTGTCTGTGACCGTGCTGGAGCACGGCGATCAGCTGATGAAGCGGCAGATTGACGCGCAGGCGGCGCAGCACCTTGAATCCGCCATGGCAGGCAAAGGCGTGAAGCTGCTGAAAAACGCGGATTCCGCGCGCATCGACGCATCCGGCGTCACCCTCGTGGACGGCACGCGCGTTCCGGCGGAGCTGGTCATCGTATCGGCGGGCGTACGGGCAAATATCCGCCTCGCCAAGGACGCGGGCATTGCGGCCGAGCGCCACATCACCGTCGATGACCACATGCGCACGAACCTCCCGGACGTGTACGCGGCGGGCGACTGCGCGTCGATGGGCGTGAGCTACGCGCTGTGGACGGAAGCGGCGGATATGGGGCGCATCGCGGGCATCAACGCTGCGGGCGGCGACGCGGCGTATCAGGCGCTGCCGCGTCCGCTCATCTTCCATGGCTTCGGCACGGCGCTGTTTGCGTTCGGCGATGCGGGCCGTCAAGCGAATATCGCGTACGAAATCGGCGAAATGCCCGGCGCGCGGTACTATTCCGCAGGCGGAAAGCTGGTCGGCGCGGTGCTGACGGGCGACATCCGCCGCATGGAAGAGGTCACGAATCTGATTTTGCAGGCATAACGCCGCTTCCCGCGCATAGACTGAACCGACTCTTGAACGAGGAGGAGAAAGTTTATGTCGCAGACAACAAGTCAAACGTGCGCGTATGAGTACACCGTCCGCCGTGGGGACAGCTTCTACCTGATTGCGCATCGCCTGGGCGTGCCGCTGAAGGATCTGCTGGAGGCGAACAGCGACATCAACCCGGCGCGGCTGATGGTGGGCGACGTGCTGTGCATCCCCGGCGCGGCGGCGGAAACGCCTGATACCAACATCACGGCGCCGACCGCCCCCGACGCCTCTGACACCACGACGAACGACGCGCTGGATACCCCCGCCGCCGACATGAACGCCCCCGCGACCCCCGGCGGCGAAACGCCTGACATCAGCTTTTGCCCGGAGATTGACCGCTACACGGTGCTGCAGGGCGAAACGGCGGCGGACGTGCAGCTGAAAAAGGACGTCAACCGCCATACGCTGGAAACCGCGAATCCGGATGTGAACCTGGACGCGCTGCAGGCAGGGCAGGTGCTGTGCGTGCCGGAAAATCAGGCGTGCCCGCCGGGCAACACATACACGCTGGACAAGGACGAGACGATGGAGACGACGGCGCTGCTGCTGAACGTGTCGCTGTCGGCGCTGCTGCGGGCAAATCCGTGCCTTGCGCCGAGCGACTTCAAGCAAGGCGCGTGCATCAATATTCCGGAGGACTGACAGAAAACGGCGCTCAGCGGGATTTCTCCCCTGCTGAGCGCCATTTTTCAATATGCAATTATTCCGCCTTGACAATCTTTTCCGCGCTGATTTGCCCCGGCAGGCTCATCGTCATTGCGCCGTTGGAGTAAACCGTCACGGTCATGCCGTTCTCCATGCCGTCCAGCAGCGCCGCGTCCGCGTTGACTTGCACCACGTCGGTTTCCGTCGTCAGCAGGAAGCCGGATTCCGTCAGTTCGCTGACCGTGCCGGTGGTCTTGTAGCAGCCGATTTTCTGCGCGTACACCTGCGCCGGCAGCGAGCGGGTCATGATGCCGTCGTAGAGGACGTGGATGTAGTCGCCCACCGCGAGTTCGCCGTCCGTCTCGTAGACCGTGCCCTCGTCCACGTTGACCAGCACCTGCATGTCCTTCGTCTGGAGGAGGATGCCGTCGCCCGTGATTTCGACAATTTCGCCCGCCAGCTCGTCGATGGTCACGGCAATATCAATCGTATCCGCCGTCACCTGCGCGGGGATGGAGCTGGTCATCTGCCCATTGTAGGTCACGCGAACCGTCTCGCCCAAGTCCGGAATGCCCTCCGGCAGCTGCGTCAGGGAGGTCAGGTTGACCTGAATCTGCTGACCATCCGCGGTTTCCATGGTGATGTACGCCTCGACGACCGTGCCGGTGAGGACGGCTTCCTCCTCCACCGCGGTAATCTGCTCGGCGCTGATCTGCCCCGGCAGGCTCGTCGCGATCACGCCGCTGAAATACACGTTGATTTCCGCGCCATCGGTGATTTGCGCCAGCTGTTCCGCCGTCGCGTGAACGATGTAGGTCGTCTCGTCGGTGGTGAGGGTGAAGCCCTCGTCGGTGATGTCGCTGACCGTGCCCGTGAGGACGTAGCAGCCAATGTGCTGCGCCGTCACCTGCGCGGGGTAGGAGCGGGTCATCTGCCCGTTGTACATGACGTGGATGAAGTCGCCCACCGCGATTTCCTTGCCCTCGCGGATGGTGTCCGCCGTCAGAATCGCCTCAATCAGCTGCCCTTCGGGCGTTTCCAGCAGGATGGATTCTTCGCCGATTTCCAGCACCGTCCCGGCAATTTCCGCGATTTCCGCCACGTCGCCTTCCTCGGCATAAGCGGGCAGCAGCAGCGCCGCCATCAGCAGCGCCATCAGGATTGCAAGCATCTTCTTCATATTCGTGTTTCTCCTTGTGGGGGAATGTCAGGGCTTCTTTTGCCCTGCACTCTAACAGACGAAAAAGGCGGGCAGATTGTTCCCGCCCGCGGAAAAGTATTTTTTGTCAGTATCTGTCCGTCCGCAGAAGCCATTCCATCACGCGCCGATTGAGCGCGTAGCAGCGGCAGTACAGCAGGAAAAACAGCAGCAGCGGATATGACTTGCGCGACTGGTACATCTTCTTCCAGCTTGCGCGGCGCAGCTGCTTCAGCGACGGGCAGGTTGTCAGCAGCGCCTTCCATGCCCGCTTCTTTTCCGCCTCCGACTGCGGATTATTCGGGTGATAGAAGTAGCGCTTCAGCAGGCGGATGTAGGTTTCCATCAGCCACACTTCATAGGCATTCCAATAGAAATCGCCCTTGTGGTGCACTTTCCCGAATGTCAGGAATTGCTGATTCACCTGCTCCATCTGCTGCGGCAAATCCGCATGAAACCGCTGAAACGATGACATGCCCCAAACCCTGTACGTTGTCAGCGTTTCATGCAGAAAATCCACGGACTTGACGTACTCCAGCATCTGCATATTGAACAGCGCATCTTCGCTTTGATGAATCGCTTCCGGAAACGCAAGCTGATGCTCGACGACGATTGTCCGGCGAATCAGCTGTATGCACGGTCCGCCAAAGTAGTTTGCAGCATACCGTTCATTCCGATCCAGCAAGCCCAGCTGCATTTCCTCCATTATGGAGGTGCCTACGTGCCGCTTCTTTTCTGCGGGCGGTGCTGTCTCGTCCGTTTTCTGCTGCGAAAACGTTTTGAAATTAAACACCAGCAGATCCGCCGGTTCTTCCGCCAGCTTTTTCATTGCGGATGACAGCAGATTGTCCTCCCACCAGTCGTCGGAATCCAGAAAAATCAGCCAGTCGCCATTTGCCGCCGCCATGCCCGCGTTGCGCGCCGCAGATACGCCGCTTTGCCGCTGATGAATCACGCAAAAGCGCGCATCCTTTGCCGCGTATTCGTCGCAGATACGCTCCGCGCCGCTGGTCGAGCCGTCGTCAATCAGGATGGCTTCCCAATTCGTGTAATCCTGCCGCAGGACGGAATGCAAGCATTCGCGCAGGTATTCCTCCGGCGTGTTGTGCACGGGAATGATGATGCTGACTTGATTCATCCTTTTTCTTCCTTTCGTGGATTCCAGCCGCTGCATTAGGGTAACACCGCACAAATGAGGTGGTGCCTTAGAAATACAGCTTCTTGAAATGTCCGGGCAGCAGCATGGCATAGGTATACACGAGTTTCCTGCGCAGCCAGTACGAGGAGCGCATCAGCGGCCAATACAGCGCCCACTGCTTTTTGCGCGCCTTGCGGCGGAAAGGCTTGTTATCCGCCGTATGCAGATAGTATTCTGCCGCAAACATAAACTGCCGGTTTTGCGTAAAGCGGATTAAGTCGCCGGTTTCGCCGTTTTCGCGGTAGAACGCCAGCCGCTCATCGAGAATATCCAGCATCGTCATGCGCTCCGGGGTAAAGCGGTTCGCCATCAGGCCGGCCTGATTCGCCGTGTAGAGGTACAGGGCGCCATCCACCATTACCACCTGCCGGCTTCGGTAAAGCAGCTTGTATATCAGCGCCTCGTCCTCATGCAGCTTTACGTCCGGGAAGCGTTCCGTTTCCAGCATTTCGCGCCGAAACAGCTTCCCCCACGCCGTCACCATCCGCACCCATTCCGACCTGCGGTAAAGCATCATGTTTGCCTCGCGCCCATCCACCACGCGCACAGGCTTATTCGCCAGCGGCGCGGCTATTTTCGGCAGATATTCCGCTGGTGTCGCCTTCATGAAATCCCCGACAGCGATTTCCGCGCCGTTCTCCTCGCACGCCGCCAGCAAGCGCGCCACAAAGGCAACATGCAGCGCGTCGTCGCTGTCCACAAAGGTGATATAGTCGCCTGTGCAGATGTCCAATCCGGCATTGCGTGCCATTGACAGACCAGCGTTTTTCTGGTGGATGACGCGGATTCGCTTGTCCTTTTGGGCATAGTCGTCGCAGATGGCGGGGCAGTTGTCCGGCGAACCGTCGTCTACCAGAATAACCTCTAAGTTCTGATATGTCTGATTCAGCACGCTGTCCACGCACATCGGCAGGTACTTTTCCACCTTGTAAACCGGGATAATGACGCTGACGAGTTTGTCTGGTTCACGCATATTGATTCCATCCTCCTAAAAATGAAGGTATCAATACCAGTTCGCGTCAATAATCACCAGTTCCGGCGGATTATTGATGCGCGGCAGAATCTGCCCCACGTCGTCCCCCAGTCCGCGGCTGATGATGACCTTCGTGCCGGAAATCGTCTGCACGCCTTCGGTCAAATCCGGCAGGAAACCCTGATCCGGCGTGTAGAGCGCGCCGAGGAACGGAAGGCGAACCTGACCGCCGTGCGCGTGGCCGCAGAGCGCCATGTCGATGTCCTTGCCAATCAGCGCGCCCGTATCCTCCGCGTAGTATTCCGGATAGTGAACGAGCAGCATCTTGTAGCCCGGCTTGGCGGCGAAATCCTCCAGAAATCCGCTGGCGTACTTCTCATAGGACGCCGGCGCTTCCGCAATGCCGCCGATAAGCAGCGTATTGCTGCCGATGGTTATAGTTTCGTACTTATCCGCCAGAAAGTGCACGCCCAGCGCTTCCAAATCCGACGCGAGTGTGCTGCCCTCGAACACGATTTTCGGCCACTCGTGGTTGCCCGGCACATAGTACACCGGGGCAATTTCCACCAGCTGCGCGCACAAGTCCGTCACGACGTGCGTGTCGTCACTTTTTTTGTCGTTCATGTCGCCCGTGATGGCGATGATGTCCGGCTTCAAGGCACGAATCCGCGCCACCAAATCGCAGTTGTTCTCGCCGAACTCCCGCAGGTGCAGGTCGGAGAGCTGCACAATCCGCAGATGGCTCGTCAGCTTATCCGACTGCACTTTGTAGTAGCTTTCCACAAAGTCCTGCTCATGCGGATACAGGAAGAGGAAGTATCCGCAAACGCCCGCCATCACCAGCAGCACGATCAGCACATGCAGCAGCGCTATTTTCCACTTTTTCATGGCTTAATCCTCCTGCTTTCTGCGGTCCATCATTGCGCCGCGCAGCAGGGTACGCAGCGTATGGGCGTTGGCGGTGCGGCTTTCCGCCATGCCAAGGCTGTATTCCATCTTCGCGTCGCCGCTTTCCTCGTTGTAGGCGTGCACGAGGCGGTGCATGTAGTCCGCAAAGCTCTCCGCGTCCTCGCGGCGGCACTGCTCAAAGAAGCCGATGAACTGCCAGCCGCCGTTGTAATACACCGTACCGCAGGTTGCAGACGCTTCCTTGATGAAGTCCGCGAACCGGCGCAGCACTTCGTTGCCCTTCACGCGCCCCAGCTCGTTGTTGATGTGGCTCAGGTTCGTCAGCTCCAGCACAACGCACACGTTGTCGTCGCCCAGCACGCGCTCGGTGTTGTTCTTGATGTACAGGTCGCACGCCGTACGGTTCGGCATTTCCAGCGACTGCTCGGTGAAGAACAGGTACTCCACGAAGTCCTGGATTCGCCCCAGCAGGATGGCGCCGCAGACGCCGAGGATGAAGAACACGACAACGCCCAACATCATGTACAGCTTGACGTTGACGCGCGCGCTCACCGCTGTGGTGGACAGCACGCCCACGTTCACCGCGCCCATGTACTCGTTGTACTCCTCCATCGTCACCAGCAGCACCTGATAGAGGTCATCCAGCCGGGTTTGCAGCGCGCTGATTTCCGCCTCCACCGACGCGCGGGCTTCGGCGGTGTTCTCCGTCTCGTCCGGCGCCTTGGAGAAGGTGTCGATGATGTACTGGCAGTACGCCGCATCAATCAGGCTGTCGGACTTGCGGTTGAGCAGCGTCACATAGTCGCTGATGAGCGTATCGTAAACGGTGGTTCGGTCTTTAATCTTGCCGTCCTCATCATGCTCCTCATAGACGTCATTCAGCACAAGGCCGTTCTGCCCATTCGTGTCCGTGCCGTTCGTTCCGGCATAGTACAGCGAGCCTTCCTTGTTCTTATTGCCATAGCTTTCAATGACTTCCTTGACGCTTGCCACCTTGTCGCCATCGGTGCCGCTTGTCAGCATGTAATTCGCATACCGCGCCTGATACTTTTTCAGCAGGATTTCGCGGTTCTGCGTCAGCCTTTCGCCCAAAATCTCCGAAAACAGGTACGGAATCCGCACCGACTGGATATAGCTGTATTCATCAAACAGGTCGGAGACGGACAGACCCGTGCGCGACGAGGTGAAATCCGGCGCAGCGCTTTGGCGGCTGCCTAACTGCGCGATAATCTCATCCACCGAATTGCTGAGAATTTCCGCCTGCTCAATGTAATCATAACCGCCCGCCAGCACGTTTTCCGCATTGTTGGGGATGGTGGAGTAATCCACATATTTCTCCCCGAAGCTGGCAAAATAGCAGCTCAAAATTTCATCCAGCATCAAGCGCGCGAATTCAGCGCTTCGGCTGCTGCCAACGGTCAGCTTGACAACGTATTCTGTCGGATAGTATTCCTCCACCTCTTCACCCTTTTCCGCCAGCGCATCCTGCCGCGTCTGCACCTCGGCAGGGGTGATGCCCGTCACCGTGCCGCCGGAACGGATGGTATCGACATTGACGGAATAGCCGAGGCGCTCGATCGCTTCCTTGACGACGGTCGAAGAGAAGATTTCGGAAACGTCCAGCGGCTCGCCGTTCGGGGTCAAGCCCTCCGACACCGCGTCGTAGGTGTACTTAATGACGGCCTGCGCCGTGTACGCCTGATTGTTGCTGGCATAGCGCATGAAGAACGCGCCGGCCAAGATGGACATCAGCGCAATCAGCGGCCACCAGCGCTTTAAATAGCGGATGATGTTAAACTTTTTCATGCTTTTTTCTGCCCTCAATCACCAGCAACAGCACGCAGCAGACGCAGAACGTCACGCCGCCCATCAAGATCGACCACTTGATGCTGTATTCATCCATCGCGCTCATCTGCTCATAGGACACGGTAAGGTAATTGCGCGTCTTATAGCGGACATACTCGCGGTTGATGACATTTGTGCGTTCAATCAAATCCGCCAATTTGGTCTTCATGGTATCAATCAGCATCTCCGCCGTGACGATGTTCTCCGCCGCATTGGCGTCTTCCGCGAGCATCTTCCCGATGGTGTACTCATTGTCCTTGATTTTCTCCTTTGTATCATGGGCATGGAAGTTTTCCGTCTCAGCGGAGCTTGCCTGATAGTCAATCGCCACCTTCGTGCGCGACATATAGAAGTTTGCCTGCGTATCCAGCGTCGGAATCAGCACAACGCTTGTCAGCGCGGAATCGTACATATCAATCGTTGCAAGATGGTTCTGATAGTGGCTCATGAATTTCTGATACTCAATGTTGCGCAGCTGATTCTGATATTTCAGCTTGGACACATAGCGGTCGCGATTTTTGGATAACCCGCTCTGCCGCACATACGCGTTGTACTTTTCAAGGTCAATGTTAGAGAAATTCTGTGCCTTCTTCTGCAAAGAGATAAACGTCTCGTTGTTAGCTGAGGAACGGAACGTGCCGTTCTCGTTCGCGCGGCTCTTCAAAAAGCGGCTGACTTTGCCGATTTCTTTCTCGAAGAATGTGCCGATTTCCACATACTCCAGTTCATCCAGTTCATTCCAGTTCGGATTGAGCGCCGTATCGACGTAGGTGTAGTTCTCGTAGAACACTTCCTTGTACGCCTCGATAATCAGCTGGAGCATGTCGCCGGTGCTGATGCTTGCCGGCAGCTCCTCATTGCGCTTGTAGGAGACGGTGTAGGTGGTGGCAATCTTGTAGGCGCTGGCGCTGCCGGAATCAATCGACATGCCGCCGACGCTTGACGCGCTTACGCTGATGTGCTCCGCCAGCGCAAGAGGCTCCATGTTCGTCACGCCCGCCTTTTCAAGCGCACGCGAAAGCACCTCGTCAGACTTGAGCAGCGAAATGTTGAATCGCGTCTGATTCGGATAAAGTCCCCTTGTCGCTTCCTCATAGTTCAGGGCAATGAGGGCGGTTGCCGACTGCAGCTTTCCCGGATGCATCAGGGCGCTGGTGGTCACCATCGCCGCGATGATCAGCAGCAGGCAAAGCAGGCGGTATCTCCACACACCCTGCAGCATCCGCTCAAGAAGCGACCACACGCCGCTCCTTGCTCGTTTCCGGTTCTTTTCTTTCATGCTTGCCTTTCTCCTCGCCTTGTTCCTGCTCGCCAATCGCCATCGCAATCGGCAGCAGCATAAAGACCGTGTTGATATAGCAGTAGAACACCGTGTTGTCGGTGGCGTAGGTAATGAAGCCGTAAATCGTTTCGTACAGCAGCAGCAGGGCTGTCTGCATCCCGAACTCCTTCTGGCACCACACAATGCGCCCGTTCCAGCTGTACCAAATCCAGAACGCGAAGCCCCAGAAGCCTAACTCGATGTACATGGTAACAATATCGTTGTGCATTCCGCCGAAGTTGTGCGTGCCGAATACGCCAACGCCTGCCTCCGTCATGATGCTGATATAGCGTGTAACATAGCCAATGCCATACCCTCGGAAGGCGGGGGAAAAATCGTATACATCCTGAAACGCGGCATAGAGCTTGTCGCGTCCCATCGTGTCAATCTCCAGCGCGTGGACGATTTCGTTGAACAGCCCCGACTGAATCAGGTACACATACCCGAAGCAAATGACAATGGCGCCAATGGAAATGAGGAGAATCAGGATGCTTTGGACTTTCGGTTTTCTCCTGCGGATAAACTCGCCCATCAAAAACACGCCGACTAAGCCAATCAGCGCGATGCGCTTGAGGCCCAGAAAGAAGAACAGCCCCGATAAGCCGGCATAAATCAGGCGTTTTTTGCCTCGCTCGCAGCACAGGGCGAACAGCAGCATCAGCCCGAAGGCAAACGTCAGGTCATGCACTTCCAGCGCCTTGATGGCGGCGTTCGTGTCAATCCCGCCGGATTTTGCAAACGCAATCAGCCCGGTCACAAACGCCCCGATGCCGTTCTCCTTGATGGATCCCAGCACAATGCAGCAGTTCGCGCCGCACATGCCGTAGAGCGTATAATCAATGCTCCTGCGGCCGAAGAGGTACACCGCGCTGCACATCGCGCTGAGCGATATGACATGGTAGAGAATCGTCGAGCAGCCGCGCGACATGTAGTTAAGCTGCTGAAAATCCAATGCCCAGTACAGCATTGACAGCGCCGCCATCATCACAAACGGCAGCCCGAACATCACCGCAAACTGTCCCACGGTTTTCAGCCGCCGGAAGTCGCCCGTCACCAGCATAAACAGCAGCGCCATGCCCAGCACGCCGACTTGCAGCACATATTTCGTGAACCACGGCAGCCCCAGCCCACCATTCCAGAAGGCGATGGTCATCATGCCGATATACGCCCATTTCAGATACGCCGGGCGCGGTTGAATGTCCTTCTTCAGCATTTCTTTTCGTCCAGCTTCCGCCAGATCGACCCAATTCGCCGCGCCATGCTTGCCACAGAATAGCTTTCCAAGAATCGGCATCTGCCCTCCTTTGCCATGCCGCGGTACAGCGCTTCATCCTCGTAGAGCCGGCGAACCGCGTCCCGCAGCGCATCACGCTGTTTGGGAATGATCAGACCGTTTTTGCCCGATTCGATGTAGTCGCGCACGGTGTCCGATTCCGTGGTGATAATCGGCTTGCCGAACATCATCGCCTGCAGGAACACCAGTTGCCCCGCCGAAATGCGCGCATCGGCAAGCGGCACAATTACGCAGCAGCATTCTGACAGCATTTGATAGTACTTCTCGCCGAACACATCGTGATAAATGCGGATGTTGCTGCCGGGGTTCGGGTGGTTGTACGCGTCGGACAGAATGCGTACCTGATACGGCGTGTCCTTCAGCGCATCCACAAGGAAGTCATAGTCGCGGTTGCTCTTTCCCGCCGCAAGGATGAATCGCTCCTCCCCCTGCGGAATGCGCCCGCCGCGATTCAAATCGCCCAGCCCCAGCGGCACATAGGTGAACTTGTCCGTGCCGAAAATGGACTGGTAATACGCCGGTTCGCTGCTGGAAAAGCAGACGATTTTGTCCAGCGCGGGGCTGTTCACCGCCTTGCGCATGAACCACGCGTACAATTTGCCCTTCCAGCCCTGCTTCGGGCGGTAGATGAACGTGGTGACGATAAGATGGCAGTGCTTTTTCAGGTGGAAAATGGCGCTGTAAAAAGCGAAAAACAGCCCGTAAAACTGCTGGTAGGACACAATGGTGCCAAATTCCTTGCGGTGGCGCAGGACTTTGAGCGGAAAGAGGAAGAATTTCGCCTTCTTCTTCCATGCGCTGTCCGAAAAATAGCTGTCAATGTGCCAGATGTTCCACTTTTCCCCTGTCTCCGCTTCCATCAGCGCCGCAAAGTTCCATTCCGGCTGCGGCGCGCTGTCCAGCAGAATGAGGTTCGCCTGCCCGTCGTTTGCTTTCATGACATCAGCTCCCTGATTGCCTGATGATTTCGCTCGCAGTTGTGGTCGTCGAGCGCGCCGAAGGTATCGCGGATGTGCTTCTGCATTTCCGGCGTGACGGCGCACTCCGACGCAAGCGCGGTTTCGATGGCTTGCAGCAGCGCCTCCTGCGTCGTCACGACCTCCCCGAAGCCGTCCACGCGATAGTCGAAATAGCCGCGGTCGTGGTGCGTGCCCCAGTACCGCGCCTCGTCAAACTGGTAGTAGATTTCGGGCTTGAGCATATACGCGAAGTCGAACTGGATGCTGGAGAAGTCCGTTATCAGCAGCGCGGACTCCATCAGCAGCGTCTGCACATCCATCTGCCCCAGCGCGCCGATTTTGACGTGCGGATGCTCCGTGTGGAAGGCGGACAGGAAGCGCTGCACCTCGAAATGCGGGTAGAACACGGCGTCATAGCCGTATTTCGTCAGCAGCTCTTCCAGCTTCGGGTCGGAAATGACCGCCTGCCAGTGCTGGAAATAGTCCGTCTGCTCAAACTCCGCCTGTGTTTTGCCCTCCACGGCGTACGTCCGCCACGTCGGCATAAACAGCACCTGCCGCTTCGTCTCGTGCGGATGCAGAAGCGCGTCATATCGGCACAGCCCCAATCGGCGGACGACGCCTTTCGGATACCCGAACGCCGACTCGACGAAATCACGCTCCTTTTGCAGCGTCGTGACAAACAAATCCATGACGACGTTGGGGTAATGGTACCACTTCATATCGTCAATCATGATGCCATGCTGCAAAAACACCTTTTTTCCGCGCACGATGTGGAGCTTATCGAGCATATAATAGCGTTCAATATCAGGCGTATAACCGGAAACATGGGTGGAAACCTTCATTTCCGACGCGGCGCAGAGCAGGTAGTGCCGCCAGCTGCGATACGGCACGACGCTGCCCAGCTGCGCAACGCGGTCATAGTCGGGCAGCTTGGGGTCTGCGACGTAGACGGCGTTGATTTCGGGGTGCGCCTGCCGAAGATACGCGAAATAGTGGTAGCCGTTGTCACGGGCTTCCCTGCCGCGCTCGGACACAAGCCAAACGTGGCGGTACCGCGGATTGGTGACCTTCAGCACGCCGGCGCAGAGGGCTGCCGCCTCGTACTTGATCAGTTCGCCCAGCAGGGTGGCGCCGCGGCGGAATTTTCGCAGGATGTCGCTCATAACATTTTTTCCTTACTGGTCAAGAATCTCCTCATACGCCTTCAGCCTTTCTTCCATATAGAAGAACGGTGCGCGCTCGCGGACGCGCTGCTGGTAGTATTGGTAGACTTCCGGCTTGTCCAGCATCGTCCGCAAGCCCTCGAAGAGGGATTCCTCAGTGTTCTGCGTAATCAGGCCGTACTCGCTGTCGCCCAGAATCTCTCGCATTCCGGAGCAGTCCGTCGTAACGACGGGCGTTTCCAGCACAACGGCTTCGCTCACCACCGTGCTGAACCCCTCGACGTAGGACGGGCAGACGTACAAATCCGCCGCCGCCATATACGGGTACGGGTTATCGCGGAAGCCCAGCAGCTGCACGCTGTCCTGCAAATGCTCGTCAATCACCTGCTCCGCCAGATCTTCGTACAGCTCCCCCTTGCCCAGAATCAGCAGGTGGAAGTGGTAGCCACGGCTTTTGAGCAGCCCGCAGACATGAATCAGCCGCTCAAACCCCTTGCGCGGAATCAGGCTGCCGACACTGACCATCAGGAACTCGCCCTTCGGGATGTCGTCCACCGGCTCGTCCTTCCGGCGGCGGATTGCCTGCTCATCCAGCATATTATAGGCGACATGGACGCGCTCCGTCAAGCCGAATTTCGCGGAAAACGCTTCCTGTACGTTCTCCGACACACAGTAGATGCCGTCAAACCGCTCATAGCACGCCTTTTGATGCCGCATGGAGCGGAACAGGCGATCCTGCTTGGTGTACGTCTGCACATCGATATGCACCCACGCGTACTTTTTCGCGTGCTGATTGGTGGAGTACGCGAGGATTTTTGTCGGGAACGCCTCCATGAAGGCGACTTCCACATCCGCGTCGTTCCTGAAGAACCAGCGATACAGCCATTTCGGCGGGATGATGTACTGCATGATGCCGCTGAGGATTTTCTGCGCCCTGCCGTTCTTCACGCGCAGCGCCGGGCGGTAATGCACCTCCGGCGACAGCATCCCGGCGCGGGTATCGTCGTGGAAAAGCGTCATGAGCGTCACGTCGTAGCGGTCTTTGGGGAGGCGGTTGACTGTTTCCACCAGCACACGCTCCGCGCCGCCCCCGCACAGGCTGTATATCAGGAACATTACTTTGCGCTTTTTGCCATCCATCACGCGCGTTTTCCTCCGATTTCCTCCATGTAGATTTCCAGCAGCCGGTCGCAGTAGCGGTCGAGCGTCATCATGCTTTCCTTCTTCGCGCGGCAGTTGCGCGCCATTTCATCCAGCAGCGCCGAATCGCTATACAGCGCGCGAATCTTCTCCGCATAGGCTTCGGGCGTGAAGTTGTCGTTGAGGACGCCCGTTTTGCCCTCTTCCACCAGCTCCGGCATTCCACCGATGCGGTTGCACAGCACCGGCGTACCCAGCGACTGCGATTCCAGCAGCGCCAGCGGACAGTTTTCGTACCACAGGGAGAGGTGGAGGGTGAAGCGCGCCGCCGCGACAAGCTCCTGCAGTTCTTTTCCAGTCTTGAAGCCGACGAAGCGGACGTTGGGCAGATCGCATGTTCGGCAGAGTTCCTCCAGCGGCCCGCCGCCCGCAATGACGAACGGAATCTCCGGCAGCAGGCGGCAGGCGGCAAGGATGCGGTCGATGCCCTTTTCCTCCGACAAGCGCCCGAAATACAGGACGTAATCGCCCTTGGGCACGTCGATCTCCGCCGTCTTGCTCAAGAAGTTATGAATCATGGTGGTTTTCCCGGCATAGCGCGGGACGGTCAGCAGTTTTTCCTCGATGAAGCGGCTGGGGCAGATATAGCGCGCCACGCGGTCATACACATGGCTGCTGGTATAAATCGTGCCTTCTATCGCGCCGATGAGGCTCTTTGCGCGCGACCCGTGGATGCACTTTTTGCGCACGCACGCCATTTTGCACTTCTTCCCGCTGCATTCCTCGCAGAGTTTCCATGTGCCGAATTCCATCATCATGTGGTTCGGGCAGAGCATCTGCAAATCGTGGACGGTCTGCACCATCGGGATGTTTCTCTCTGCGCCCGCCAGAATGACGGAGGGGGTAAGCTGGAAATTGATGTTGTTGAAGTGGATGATGTCCGGGTGGAAGCGGTCGATAACCTGCCGCATTTTGCGCCGCGCCTCGCCGGAATAGATGATGCGGAAGGGGTACAGCAGCTTTTCCACGCCGGACGCGTGGAAGTCCATGTTGACAGTCGTCAGCCCTTCGGCGTTCCCGACGGTGTTTTTCTCGTCGTACATGCCGAAATATTCCACCTGATGACCGCGTCTCGTCAGTTCTTCCCCAATGCGGAGCATATACGTTTCCGCCCCGCCGCGCGGGTACAAGAACTTATTGACCATCAGGATTTTCATCGGTTTCCTTCCCTTCCACATTGATTAGCGAGAGCCGCAAGGGGCGCTGCCCCTTGACCCCGCCAAAGGGTCTTCGACCCTCTGGACTCCCTTTTTCGCGATTCAGTTGGTGACACTTTCATACTGCTTCTGCGTGTTTATTGAGGGAACCCAAGGGGCGCTGCCCCTTGACTCCGCAAGGGACTTCGTCCCTTGACCCTTTCGCGCGATTCAGTTGTTGACACTTTCATGCTCTGTCCGCGTGTTGATTGGGGAACCCAAGGGGCGCTGCCCCTTGACTCCGCAAGGGACTTCGTCCCTTGACCCTTTTCGCGATTCCAAGCCGGCTTACGCCCCGCCGCGCAGTTTCTTCCTGAGCTTGCGGACGGTCATCTCCAGCAGGTACTGGAATTCCGGCGTTCTGCCGTATACCGTCAGCACGACCGCGGCGAAAATCGCGGTGTAAATCAGCCCTTGGACGATGAACCAGAAGAAATTTGTCTGCGGCATCAGCTGGAAAATCCAGTAGGACACGGCGCTGACCCCCGCGACCACCACCCAGCGGACGATGTAATCCATGAAGTAGCGGCGCAGCTTCTTCTGCCAGTCCTCTTCAATGCCGTAACGCATCAGCACATACGGTTCAAACCAGACGCACGTCAGCAGGCTGGAGATAATCGTGCCGCCGATGATGCCCGCCACGCCAAAGCGCCGCACCAGAATCAGCGATACAACAAGGTTGATGATGGCCTCCGCCAGCGCCTTGTAGCGGTCATACCAGAACAGCCCCAGCGCCTCGCGGAACTGCAGTCCCATCTGGCGAAGACCGCTGATGAAAAACTCCGCTATGATGATGACGACGACCGTCATCGAGAAAAGGTACTCTTCGCCGAAAATCATGCGGATGAAGAAGTTGATCAGCGTCACCAGTCCGCCGGAGAGGTAGCCGTAGAGCAGGAAAGCGGCGAAATCGAGGATGCGGAAGATTTCGTAGACGCGCTTTCTGCCCTCCAGCGCGTTCAGGTTGCCGATGCTGGCGGTGAATGCGCCCGTCACATGCCCCAGCAGGTTGTTGACGTTCATCAAAACGAGCTTGTAGTTGGAGTATATGCCGACCGTAGCCAGCCCGTCAAACGCGGACATAATCAGGTTATCCGTGCTGCGGACGATAACCGTCGCCAGCTTATGCAGGCTCAGCGCGCCGACGTTCTTGAAAATCGCCTTGCGCTCCTGCGGTTCGGGCAGCTCCTTGTACTGCTTGAGGTACGGGAACTCCCTGTCCGCGCGCGCCCAGATGATAGCGCTGGTGAGCATCGGCATGAAAAGCTGGATAATCAGGTAGAGGATGAAATTCCGCGTCGTTACCAGCACAACGATTTGCAGAATCAGGCGCACGATGCCGATGATTTGGTCAACCGCCTTGCGGATGTATGCCTTCTGGTACGCCTGATAGATGGCGTTCTTGTAGGACAGCAGGTATGACGTGACAGCTTGCAGGAGGTACAGCAGATAAATCAGCTGCAGGTTCTCCACGCCCTCGCCGCCCTTCATCAGCCGCGGCAGGAACGGCATGAGCGCCAGCCCGATGCCCAGCACCGCCAGCGCAACGATGCGGTACAGCGTGCGATAGAGGTTCATCAGGCGCGCCAGCTGCTTCTCGTCGTTCTGCGCCGCCGGGCGGTACATGCTGAAAATCATTGCCGAGCCGATGCCCAATTCCGCCAGATTCAGCATTCCCAGCACATCGCCGAAGAGGCCGTTCACGCCGAGATATTCCTGCGACAGGTAGTGGACGAACACCATGCGTCCGCCGAAGGAAAGCAGCATGTTCAGCAGCTGCCCCACCAGCCCGACGATCATATTGATGATGGAGTTTTTCTTTCTCATCCGTGCTCTTCCGGCGCTGACTGACCGGATGCCTCCTCTCCTGCGCTGACTGCAAGCGCGTGAGCCGTTTGCAATCGCTCCATTATAGCACGGTTACGATTGCCTTGCAACAAAAACGACTGTTATCATCGGTTTTGCGCGAAATTTTCGCACTTTGTTCACGCAATCCACACATTCTGTGATATATGCTTGTTTCTTTCTTGTCAATATGTTATAATAAATGCAATCCACCGTTTTCGGCGGAAATTTCGCGGGGCTTCCCCGTACAAGGGAGATTTGGAGGACATGGGAAAGGTCAGCGCGTTTCTGAAGCGGAAGAACGTTCTGTTTTCCGCAAAACGCTACGGGATAGACGCAATGGGCGCCATGGCGCAGGGACTGTTCGCCTCGCTGCTGATTGGCACAATCATCAAGACGCTCGGTCAGCAGCTGAACGTGCAGTTCCTAATTGACGCGGGCAACTTCGCCCAGCAGGTTGCGGGGCCGGCCATGGCGGTATCCATCGGCGCGGCGCTCTCTGCCCCGCAATTGGTGCTGTACAGCCTGATTGCCGTCGGCATGGCGGCAAATAAGCTCGGCGGCGCGGGCGGCCCGCTGGCGGTCTACTTCATCACGATTGTCGCGTCCGAATGCGGCAAAATCGTCAGCAAGGAGACGAAGGTGGATATTCTCGTCACCCCGGCGGTCACGATTCTTGTCGGCGTTGGGCTGTCCGTGCTGTGCGCGCCCACGATTGGCGCGGCTGCCAGCTCGGTCGGCGATTTCATCAAGTGGGCAACGAACCTCCAGCCGCTGCTGATGGGCATTCTGGTGTCCGTCGTCGTCGGCATGGCGCTGACGCTGCCGATTTCCAGCGCGGCGATTTGTGCGGCGCTCTCGCTGACGGGGCTTGCGGGCGGCGCGGCGGTTGCGGGCTGCTGCGCGCAGATGGTCGGCTTCGCGGTCATGTCCTTCCGCGAGAACGGCGTGGGCGGCTTGGTCAGTCAGGGGCTGGGCACGTCGATGCTGCAAATGCCCAACATCATCCGCAATCCACGCGTGTGGATTCCCCCGACGCTTGCTTCCGCCATCACCGGCCCGATTGCGACGTGCCTGTTCCACCTCGAAATGAACGGCCCGGCGGTTTCCAGCGGCATGGGCACTTGCGGTTTGGTCGGGCAGATTGGCGTTTACACCGGCTGGCTGAACGACATTGCCGCCGGCACGAAAGCCGCGATTCTGCCGATGGACTGGGTTGGGCTTATCCTGATTTGTTTCGTTCTCCCCGCCGTGCTGACGCTGCTGTTCGCCTTCTTCCTGCGCAAGTGGGGCTGGATCAAGGACGGCGACCTGAAGCTGCAATAACAAGGGAGTTCCTCCCTTGACCCTTTCGCGCGATTGGGTTGGTGACACTTTCATACAGTGTCCGCGTGTTTATGCAGGGATTTCGCGCCTGCGGGCGCGACCAGAGGGCTTTGCGGTCGCCCTCTGGACTGCTTCGCACGCCCTCCGGAAGTTACTGGTTTGTTATGTTTGTTCTCATAGTTTGAAGGACTAATAGTACACAAACTATAACCACTTCCGATAAAAGTCAAGAAACATGGGAGTGTGCTGCGAAGGGGTCAAGGGGGCGCGCGCAGACTTCGTCTGTTTTCATTGCCCCCTTGTCGCCACCGCAGCGGCGAAACCCCTGCGGCACACAAGCAAATCCGCATAGAAAAATCGAGCCACAAAACGCACCTCATCCAGCCAATCCGCCGGGTGAGGTGCGTTTCTTATGCCAAATACGCCACCGAAAAAGGGCGGCATACCCGCAGGTACACCGCCCCTTGACGCCTTGGATTACACCTTCTGGAAGGTGAACACCACTTCGCCGCCCGCTTCGGGAGCAATTTCTTCCACCGTCTTGTCGAACTCGTAGCCTTCCGGCACAATCAGCACATGCAGCACATAGGGGTACGCAGGCATGGTGAATTCCAGCACGCCATTCTCATCCACAGGCATGGGCGTGCACGTTTCATCCGTGCAGACGTTAATCATCGTGCCGGTCACAGGGTTGCCGTCCTGATCGACGCACTTAATCGTGTAGCTCGCCATCCCCTCCATCGGCAGCTGCGGCGCTTCCGCCACTTCATCCGTGGACGGCAGGGTGCCATCGGCGTACTTCCAGCCGGGGACATTGATGCCATACTGCTGCAGCATGGCGACAAACGCATTGGCGTTGGGTTCATCAGCGATTGCAATGGCGGATGCTTCCACGTTTTCCGCGCCAGCCTTCACCACAAAATAGGTGGTATACGGGAAGCCGCTCGCCTGATTGGTGTCAATCGGCTGATTCGGGATGACGTAGCCGTCCTCCGTCATGTAGTCCGTCAGCGCATAGTTTTCGGGAGCCGCTTCGCAGCCAAAGGCGTACATTTCCGGGTCGAGCCCCTTCGCCAGCGTCACCTTCACCGTCGCGCTTTCCGTGTTGTCAATCACATAATAGTTGGTCATGCCAAAGGTGGACATCAGCGCAAATTGCGGGTCGGTGAAGAAAACCTGCTTCACGTTGTCGCCCACAAAGGAGATGGTCGTCATCTTCGTGCCTTCCGGATAGACCGGGTTGTTCGCCAGCACAGCGGCGGCTTCTTCTCCGTCCACCACGCGCGCGTTGTCCAGCCAGATCATGTCCTCATTCGCGGCCTGAAAGGAATCCTTGATGTAAGACAGGGCAATTTCGTAAGTACCGTCTGCCGGGAATTCATAGCCGTAGGTCGCCCATTCCTTTACGCCGCCGAACGCCTTCACCGTCTGCCCGTTGACAGACAGGCAGAACAGGTCGCAGCCGGCTTCGGTGGACGTCTTGTAGTCGAACGCGAACACATCGCCCGCCTTCGCTTCCACCGTAGTCAGCACGGAAGCGGAAGAAGTATCCTTGCCCGTGTTCGTGCTGACCAGAACCGTGCGGTCATCCTTTTCCGCAACCGCCATCGGCCAAGTGTATTCATCCGTAGAATTGGTGAAGGACAGCGGCGCCGCCGTGCCTTCCACATTCAGCGCGCGGTTCAGTTCCGCCTCATCCGTCGGCGGAATCGAGGGCTTTTCGCCCGGCAGGAACGCCAGCACATTCGTCTGCGTGTACTCATCGCCGAGGAAGAGACCGAACAGGCGGACAAACGCGTCCGTAGAGGTCTGAGAACCCGTTGCGAGGAAAGCCACATTGCCGAAGCGGTCAACCACAATCGAGGTCGGGACGCCATTGAGCCCGAAACCCGCAAAGAGGTTGAACGTTTCATGCCCGACCGGGAACGTCAGGCCATGCGACGCCACATATTCCGTCAGCTTCGCATCGTCATCGTTTTCATCGATGCTCAGCGCAAAGACTTCCACCTTGTCCTTGTACTGCTCATAGGCTTCCTCCAAGAAGGGGAACTCCGATTCACACGGGCCGCACCACGTTGCCCAGAGGTTAATCAGCACCATTTCCTTCTCCTTCAAGGTTTCGGAGAGGGTATGGGAAACGCCGTTAATGTCCGTAAAGGTAAAATCGGGCATGGGCGCGCCAAGCGCGTACACCAAGGCAGTTTCTTCCGCCAGTGCAGCGCAGCCGAGGCACATCGCCAGTGCCAGAACCAGTGCCAGCATCTTCTTCATGAGGATTGCTCCTTTCACGTTCTGCGGCTTCCACCGCAGTCTTACAAAAATTATAAGGGGAAAAATGCATGATGTCAACTGAAAAAACTTCATAAATACAATTGGCGTGCGCAACGCCCCTTTTTCGTCTCCAACAGCAGTGAAAAAGGGTTCTTCACGGAATCTTGGGGAAAGAGCAGCTTGGGGGCGCGTCTGCGGACGCGCAAAGTTACTGGCAGGGA
>ERZ809296.1482-NODE-1482-length-27341-cov-43.633109_pt1 | contig 27341 bp, 29 predicted proteins | sample MGYA00520511_ERZ809296 | MGnify/ENA primary metagenome ERZ809296 (study PRJEB31576, sample SAMEA3212662) | Homo sapiens | biome: human-gut; feature: human gut; material: fecal | place: Sweden | collected 2012 ... | reverse complement strand
TCGCCAGCAGCTCCGCCATATCCCGCAGGTTGGCCTCCGCCGTGACGCTCTGCTTATAGTCGTTGGTGTTGCTCCGCTCCATGCGGCTTTTGTTGGTGGCGGCATGAAGGATGGCGTCCTCCTCGGCAGGGGTGACCTGCCGTGCGGTCAGGCGCAGATTGACGCCGCCCATATCGCCAAGGCCCCGCAGCAAAGCCAGCTCATCCGTCATGGGCGGGTAGCTTTTCAGCGCCATCGCCGTGTGATACCGGCTGCCGAGGATGAAGTGGTCGGTGTTGAACTTCACCGCCGCGGGCGCGATCATATCCAGAAAGTCCTTCGGACGCGGGGCCTGCTCCGGCATCTTCTTTTTCTTCTTCTGTTTCTTTTTAGCCATGTACATACTCCTCTCCATCGAAATCACGGAATACCTCCGTGGTGAGATCCTGCCGGTAGTAGATCGCCAGCAGGCGCTTCACATCCTGCTCCTCCGCCAGACGCACACGGAGCCCGTGGTCACAGATGGCTTTCTCCAACTGCCGCAGCGCGCTTTCGTCCGCACCGGCTTTTTCATCCAGTGGGAGCACCAGTACAAATTTGCGGGAGGAGGCGGAGGAGAACTGGATGGTGTCTAAATGGGCCATGTCTCGATCTAACAGCTCCCGCACGGCAGGCTCCGTTTCCTCCTCCAAGCGCCGCAGGTAATATTCCTTGTTCCGCTGGAAGGATTCGCGGGAGTCCAGCGCCAGAATTTCCAGTGAGGGCTGTGTGCTGAGAAGCATGGTGAGGGAGCGGACGCGGCCCCGGATGACCTCCGGGGACAGGACGGAGAGGTTGTCCGGCTGGATCAGGAAGAAGACCCGCTCTCCGGAATCTGTCACGATGCCGTGGGGCGTCACACGGACGATGCCCATGAGCTGCCGGGTGGATTGCCGCTGGCGCAGTTCCTTTTTCTGTTTCCGATTCATGGGTCCAGCCTCCATTCATAGTATTGCTGCCGCAGAAAGAGAAAGCAGGCGGCACGGCGCAGGAAATCTAAGATACTGCTGCCATCCACCTGAATGGTGAGGAAGGCGTACAGCACCGTGACCACCAGCAGTCCCATGCCAAGGCCCTGGGTCAGCGCCAGCACAGAGAGCAAAGCGCCGATGCCGATCACGGCGATGTCCCGCAGCAGCCAGAGCCACAGCATGGGCTTGGCTTTCAGGTTTTCGGGGTAAATAAACATTTGGTTCCTCCAAAGCAAAACCGCTGCCGAAATTTTCAGCAGCGGTTCGCGCGATGTATTTCTTATTCTTCACCAGCGCCGGTGTCCTCCGCCAGCGCCTGCTGGATGCAGTGGATGACAAAGTCCTTCTGCGTCATGCCATGCTGTTTCAGATACGCCTTGAACTGTTCGAACAATTCTACCGGCACCTGCACACAGACTGGTCTTGTTACTTCCTTCTCCATCGTCTGCCGTTCCTCCATTTCATAAAATTTGGTAATGAGCGCAGTTATGTACCGGCTCAGTGTCTCGCCGGATTCCGCCTGTCGCTGCCGCACCTTGTCATGCAGCTCCACGGGGATCTGCGCGCAGAGGTTGCGCGTTTTTTCTGCCATAGCAGTTCCTCCGATCTTTTTAATGGTAAAGCTAAGATACCCGAAAGCAAGCGCGAAAGCTATGACCAAAGCCAACTAAAAATCCCATTCCAAATCAAGCGTAATGACCATAGCCACCCGTTGCATGAGGTATTCTACACAGGGGATGGCCACGCTGTTGCCGAGGGCTTTGTAGCGTGCGGAGTCCGAAGCGCCGGGGACATCGGTCCAGCCATCCGGATAGCCCTGGAGCCGTTCGCACTCCAGCGGTGTGAGGCGGCGAATGAGATTCCGGCAGTCCGCATCCCAGGTAGAGGGCGGCTGGCAGATGAGGTCTGTAGCGTCCTTGTGCTGCCGCGCGCTCTCCGTGGAGGCGATCTCATCATCCTTGAACTGATCTACCCGCTGACGGGCATAGACGCTGTGGCGATCCGTGGCGGTCAAGGTATAGGAAATATCCCGCTGCCAGCCGAAGCCGTTGCCGCCGTTCTGAGGCTGGCGGTCAATGGCGTTGCCCGCAATGCAGATGACTTCTTCCTGCTGTACGAGGGGGATATTGTTCCCTCCAGTCCCATAGCGGGCGGACATGGTGGGCGCTACATCATGCGGCCCGGTGTATCTTCCGTCAATGCCGTGGTTTTCGTAAACCTTGGGTTCTGCTGGACGCAGGACCAGAGGTTGGTGTCCATGCTCCTGCGCCCGCAGCGTCCCGGTAACATCCTTGCTGCACTCCATGATCTGCCCGCCCTGATCGTTGATGCAGAGGATGCTGGGCATACAGTTCCCGCTGGGGCTGCCTTTCAGGGTAGGCGATACGCCTTCCTGATATCCGATGGTTCCGGCGCTTGCACCTGCCCCGGCAGAAAATCCAGCGACAAAGGTTTGTTGTTTCAACCCCGGCTGAGCCTGCAGCGCACCTGCTACATCATGCAGGTCACGCACCTCGTCCCGCTGGTTGGCAGCGAATGCGATCTGCTTTTGCGGACCACTCTGACTGCTGCCGGGATTTGTGATAAAGGTCTGCATTTGGAGGTTCTGCGTTGCCATCAATGCACCGGACACACCGTCCAGGTCAATGCCTTCATTGCGCTGATTGATATGGTAGGCTTTCGCTTCGCCGGATATGGGCGCGGGCGGGTCAAGCCCTGCCTGCATACGCAAAGCTGCTTCCAATAAAGGTGGCAGCGATTTGCCGCGGCACTTTGCGCGGCGCAGGATACCCAGGCACGCTGTCTGGGATAGCGAGTATCGGGATGGCGCTGTAGCCTGCAAAATCTGCCACAAGGAACACTCGACGGCGTCTTTGGGGCACTCCGAAGTGTTGAGCGTCCCAAACGATCCAAGCCACGGAGGATCGTACTCCCAATATGCCCCCAGCATATTCCCAGCGCCCGGTCTCAGGTCTAACAGCATGAAGGTATGGTTCTTCAACTTGGAGGAACGCTTCGAGGACTTTTTGAAAATCCGCCCCAGGCTTTTTTTGACCCGTTTCAGCGTCCCGCCCACTTGAGAGAGCACCGACGACATTTTCCCAGATCCCGAATCTCGGCCGAATATGGATTCCTGTCCTTCCAGATTTTCTGTCTGCATCTCGCATCTCCTGAATGATCCGTATTTGTTCCATAAAGAGGCCGGAACGCGCACCGTTCAACCCGGCACGCATTCCGGCCACGCTGAGTCCTGGCACGGGCTGCCCCCGCAGATGATGTCTACAGGCGGCAGATACGCGCCATTCAGCTTTGTAATGTCTCCCATCTGCTCCATGCGTGGGAAACGTATTTTTGATACCAGTATAGGGAACGGTTCGATCTCGCTGGCCCAGATCGGCTCGATGCCGCACCGCACCGAAGCCAGAGGGAAACCGGAGATGCCATCGAACAGGCTCCCCATCGTAAGTTTCCTCGTTGACTGTGTCATTTCATACACACCCTTTTATTTGATTGCCGCGGCGATGGTCCTCGTCACATTCACCGCGGACTGTGCCGTATAGACAGCGCTTGTAATATTGGCCTTTGTCGTGGTGTCCAGACCGAAGCTGCCGGCGATGCGGGGAACTTCGCCTGCGGAGAGCATGAGCCCAACGCCCATCAGCGCGTGATCCTTGAACACCATAAGTCCCGCGACCAAGATTGTAGACTGGAGAAAGGCGGTCAGGCACAAACCGATGACCTGCCGAATCCAGCCCATGAATCCATCCAGATAGCCACGCGGAACGCTGAACATATAGAGGCTGCCCACCGCGATCTGGATGAGCAGGATGCCCCCGCGTTTCAGGTTGGCAAAAAACACCTTCAGCACCGCGTAGCCCATAAGTATCACGCAAAAGAGAAGCATGATGGGGCTGGTGATGATGCCGAGACCAAAGTGGGAACTGTTCACTACATCGGCAAGTGTCTGTATCTCACTGAGTTCGGTAATGATGTCCTGTCCCACCTCACCGATGCTTCGTCCGTATCCGGTAAGTCCCGCGGAAAAGGTTCCCTGCAGCGACACCGATAAGGCATAGAGCCGGACGGGGACAACGGTGAAGAGGCTCACCGCCAGAAAGCCCTTGATGATATTCATGCCGCACTGCTGGAGATTGCCTCTGCCGGTGGAGTATTCAATGCCGCACTCAAAGGCGCAGACTACCACGCTAACGGCGAACAGCGCCCACGCAAGGCGGGAGAAAAAGAGAATGATGGCGCTGACCCATTCCAGTTCAAAAAGTTCCACGCCCATATTGCCCATGAGGGCAAAGAAATTGCCGAGAAAGCCCACGATCTGCCCGTAGATCCAGTCCACCAGCTGATCCAGGACCGTCGCGGCAACAAAATCCCAAATAAATATTTCTGGTCACCTCCTCGAAATGCAGAAAGCCGCTGCCCGGATGGGCGACAGCCTCGCACAGTCTGTTTCATCTTGTGCTGCTCAGATCCCAATGATATTCCAGATGTATTTCGGCGCAACCAGACTGAAAATCAGGCAGGCAAAGAGGATGGCGGGGCCGGTCCACTCAAACTGTCCTCTCTGGCGATAATCAAAGTACGCGCCGCCAAGCTTTACAAAGAATGCGATGGCGAGGATCATATCCAATGCAGGGAACACCACCTTCTCCACCACGCTCTTGATCTGTTTGGCCGCCTCCGTCCACGTCTGCTCCACCGCTCCCGCAACATCCCCGCCCGCAGCGAGCGCCGAGGTGCAGCAGAGAGAGGTCAGAAGCAAAAGCGTCAATGTCAGAATAATCATTTTTCTGTATTTCAAGAAATCTCAACCTCCTTAAAATGGGGATGCCGCCCCTTGCGGAGCGGCATCCGTTGTTAGTCCTTAATAGCCGGTGCGAGGCAGGGGCTTGCTGGGGGCGTAAACTCTGGTGACCCAGCGGGAGGTCGCCATGATCCACTGCCCATTGTAGATGCCGCCTGCATCCGACGTGTTGACGAACTGCGTACCGCCGGTGAGCTTTGAAAGCACCTTGCAGTCTACGCGGGGCGCCTCTACCTGACGGAAGTTTGAAGGTACAATGCCGAACGCCGCCATGAACTCCGTCACATACTCATTGGAAGCAAGCCCCAGCGCCGCAGGAGAGGCATCCAAGACATAGTTTTTGGATGTACTCAGATTATCCGCCAGTGTGCGCCAGGTATCGCCGCTGAGATTGGTTCGGTAGACGATTTTATAGTTGCCGGGGGTATTCCACGTACCGGTGTAAATCTTTTCAAGGCGCACCGCCTTGACGGGCAGGGTGTCACGCCAATAAAAAGATTCCAGCGCCGTGGTGGAATTGTTGGCAATGTCGGCAAAATTGTAGCGGACAAGCTGCCCCGGCATGACCTCCACGTAGCCGGTTTTCTTGATCGACACATTCGTGTACAGGCTCTTATTGGTCATGGCTGCCTTGACGATCTGACCGGCGTGTTCGATCTCCACCTCAATGGGTGTCTTATCCAGCCCGTAAAACTCCGCTGCCTTGGATTCTACGATTTTGTACCGTGCCAGAGGCAGAGGCTTACTGACCGCGAGCCCGTTCTTATCCGTCTTGATGGTATCCACCAGACGGTTGGTGCGGGCATTGTAAACTTCAAAGACGGTGTTGGGGATGGGCGTTCCGGCGGGCCAACCATTCATGGAATTGTAGTCCTCTGAAGTCTTACGAATCTGGAGCTGACCGGTGATGGGGGTATTCTTCCATTCGATTTCCGTGGTTTCGCCGGACTTTACATACACGGTCTTTTTCTGCGTGTCGGGAATATATCCCTCATTTTCCAATTCATGCAGATAGTAGCGGCCAGCTGTCAGATTTTCAAAACGGACATAACCGCGGTCATCGCTGGTTTCCTGCGCAATGGGATTATTTCCGCTGTCGTAGAGAATGAAGGATACACCGTAGATGCCCTCGCCGGTGGTCGAATCGACCTTGTGGATCAGGATACCTGAGATGGCCTTGTTGGTCACCGTTTTGGTCGTGGTTTTACCATCCTCCACGGCGAAATAGATGGGGGTATTGTCCAGCTGGAAGCCCTTGCCCGCCTCGGTTTCCACGGCATAGTAGCTGCCGCTTTCCAGCGGCACATACACGCGGCCGTCCGTTCCGGTGGTGACGGTGTCCACCAGACCGCCATCGCTGACACGGCGGATCTCGAAGGTGGTGTTGGGGATGCGCTGGGTCTTGTCCGCTGCATTCACTTTCACCAGCTCCAGCCCGCCGATGGGAGCATTATAAAAATAGAGGGACTGCGTGTCGTTGGGGTTGACCACCACGGTCTGCGTGCGGGTGTTCTCGTCGATGGTGTAACCGGAGATGGATTTTTCCTCTGTCACCACCAGTGTGCCGGTGACGCCCTTGAGAATGATCTGCCCGTTTTCGTCGGTATAGTACAGACCGTTGGAGCTGATTTTTCCGTTTTCGTCGGGGACGAACTCGCCGGTAGCCGTAGTGATTTTGAAGGTAACGCCCTTCAGCGGCGTCTTGCGGTCCAGAGAGGACAGCTTGTTGATGATGAGCGCGCCCTGTCGCTCATTCCAGAAGGTCATGCGCTGGGGAGACTGGCTCTGGTCGATCTTGATGCTCTGCGGTGTCCCGTCCAGCACGAAACCGTCCACAGATTTGACCTCTTTTGCGGTAACAGTCATGCCGTCGGTCAGACCCTCAATGACGATCTGGCCTGCAGCGTCGGTGGTATAGTAGCCGTTGTTGGGGCCGACTACCGCACCGGAGGAGTCCGTCACAAGGAACTGTACCCCGGCAAGCGGTTCATTTTTCGTGCCGGAAATGTATTTCTGGAGAATCAATGTTGTAGTGGGTTTGTTGTAAAAGGTCAGCGTCTGGGTGTCATTGGGATTGACTACCACCGTCTGTGTGCGGGTCGCTTCATCAATGGTGAAGCCCGGAATCGTCTTGGTTTCCGTTGCTACCACGGTGCCGACGACGCCGGAGATGCGGATCTCGCCGGATTTATTGGTGTAATAAATGCCGTTGCTGGACAGTTCGCCGTTGGCGTCCGGGACAAAGCTGCCATCCGCATAGGTGATCTTAAACTCTACGCCCTCCAGCGGCTCCTTGTTGGGACCGGAGCTGACCTTGCGGATGATGAGATTTCCGGCAGGCTGGTTCAGAAACTGCAAATGCGCCGTTTCGCCGCTCTTGATGAGTGCGTGCTGGGGGCTGTCATCCAACAGGTAGCCCGTTTTTGCTCTGACTTCACGGGCAATGACCGTCATGCCGGGTTCCAGACCATCCACCAGAATTTCGCCCGCGGCATTGGTGGTGAAGCGGCCGTTGTCATTGCCGAGATAATTGCCGCTGCTGTCGGTCAACAGGAACTCTACGCCGGAGAGCGGTTCGTGCTTGCTGTCGTCGCTCAGCTTTGTAATGAGCAGGCTGCCCAGTGGGGCATTGCCGAAGCGGAGTGTCACCACATCCTGATCCTCGCCGGAGATCCACACCGTCTGGGGTTCGCGGTCGATGATGTGATTTTCATCGCTCTCGATTTCCTGGCAGATGTAAGTGCCGCGTTTGAGGTTTGTCACAGTGAACGCCCCGTTGGGGCCGGTCAGATAGGTCCCGATGACTGTGCCGCCAGTACCGGAAGTGCCGCCGCCTAAATATCTCAGTTCAAAGCGGCAGCCCTCCAAGCCTTTCCCGGTTTTGGCGTCATATTTGTACACGACGAGGGCACTGTGAGGAACATTGTCCACGGTCACGGTCTTAGAGGTATTGGCTTCCAGATAGAACTCGGTGACCCCGCTGCCCTGAATGCCGAAGCCCTTGGGAGCGGACTCCTCCACCAGCTTGTACCAGCCACGGTTTACATCGGTGAGCGTGATTTTACCATCGGAGGCCGTTGTGAATACACCGAGGTCGTTGATCTCGCCGGTGGTGGTATTGTCCGAGCCGTAATAGATATGGAATTTGGCATTGGAGAGAGGATCACCGGTGACGCTGTTTCGCTTTAGGATCGTCAGGGAGGGTTTGACCGCGTTGAAGAAGGTCACCGTTCTGGTGCAGCCTGCTTCCAGATAGACCTCCTGGGGGATCTCAGAGAGAATGACATGGGAAGGCACATTTTTCTCCGTGATGCGATAGCTGCCCGCGGGAATGGAATCAAGGAAGATGCGCCCTGCGCTGTCTGTGGTGGCGCTGGTGGAGTAGCTGCCGTCGATCTGTTCAATGAGATAAGTGACGCCCTCAATAGGCTCTCCGGTGGCAATATTTTTCTTCAAAATTTCGAGTCCCGGCTTTTCGTAGTCAACGAAGATGACTTCGGAGGTCTTGCCGGGGCGCAGCGCCACGGTCTGCTCCGTATTGCTCACGATGTACGGCTCTGGTACGGATTCCTCGCGCACGACATAGACACCGGCAGGAATGGCCGAGAGCGTTGCGGAACCGTCCGTCCCGGTGGTGACGGAGGTTGAATAACTTCCGGTAACGGACTTAATGGAAAACACCGTGCCAGCGATGGGCTTGCCGCTCATGGCGTCGCGCTTGATGATCTTCATATCGGGCAGCTCATAATTAGTCGCCGCAACGCTGTATTCGCGGTCACCTTCGGAAACATCTACATAAACACTTTTGGGCGTGGGATCAACACAGAAGCCGTCCGGTGCAGCGGTTTCCACGAAGCTCCAAAGGCCGGTGGCGGCGTTCTCAACATAGATCTCACCCTGCGCATTGGTGATGTCGCTGCCGACGATCTGCCCGTTGAAATAGATGCTGAAACGTGCACCGGCGAGACCGGTTGTGGTTCCACCGGCAGTTTTTTTCAGTACGATCTTGCCAACGCCAGCAGGCGGTGCAGGTTCTTCTCCACCGCCTCCGGGCTTATCCTGAGTGACCAGTTTGCGGGGACCATAATAATTGAAGAATGACTGATTTTTGCGGTTACTGGAGATTGCGTACACCGCCCATTTCGCACTCTCGTCCTCCACAATGGATGCAGACTTACCCTGTGCAGTGTACTCTTCAATCTGGCGCTGGAACTCGGCGTCCTCCTGTGATTTCTGCTCCAAAAGCCAGTCGATGAGGCTCAGATACAGCTCGTAGGTGTCGGCGTTGGCATAGCCGCCCGCGTCGCCGTCTCCGCCGGGTTCGCCCTTATAGGATTGATTCTCCCAAACATAGGTCTGTACCGCCATAAAAAGCTGGCCGACGTTGGATTCCTTGCAGTCGTTGAGGTAGGTCATCATCCATTTGACGTTCTCGACGGTCGCGGCGTCCATTTCACTGAGGCCGCTGTTTGTGACAGCCGACTGCAATACGGCATCTGCGTCTGCACCGGTGCCGGACGTCCATGTAAAGGAATTCAGGTACGAAGGCGTTGCGTAATGATAGCCGAGGCCGCTATCCATGCAGTACACGAGCTTGCCGTCTGCCAGCGGCGGGCGGTAGCTGTACGGGGTACCGTTGGCGAGCAGGCGCGTGCTCCAATATGCCTGGTTGGTGGTGATTTTGAGGCCGGAACCCGTGTTCGACGCGGCGAAAGCCGAGGTCGGCAGCAGGCTCAAGATCGTCACCAGTGTCAAAAGCAGAGACAACAGGCGTTTTTTCATAGGTTTCATAGGGTTCTCCTTTCTAAACAATGTGTAACAAAAAGAGCAGACCTTACCGATCTGCTCTTGCGTGAGAGTTGATGATTTACTTACTTGCGGGCGTATCCACCCAGGTGACTTCACAACCGTCCAGCAGGAAGACCTGCACGCAGTACCAGCAGTCAAAGCCGTCCTTGTCAATACCTCGCGCCAGCCCGACGCCGATCTCGCCGTAGCGGGAGCTTGTCATGTTGTCCGCGTGAGCCTTGGAATTAGACCACAGCTCGACCACCGCCTCGGAGAGCGTTTTGTGCTGTTGCTCGAGGTACAACTCCGATATACTGTGAATATTTTCTCCAGTGTATCTGCTGTCGGTGACGGTGTTGCTCTTGCGCCCATCCGGACGGGTGTGAGAGTAGACGCCGCTGGCGTCCATCTCGTCGGCGCGGACCTGCGCCGCCTGCATGAGTTTATCATTGACGCGCAGCGCGGCTACGCCATTTTCTTTGCGCAGGGCATTGGTGCGGTCAATGATGTCCTGCTTTGCAGCGGCAACATCTGTCTGCGCAGGCTGCTCCACGGGCTTTGCCTCCGCAGACGTTACCGGCGCTTCGCCGGTGTACGGCTTTTCCGATTCGATCTGCACACATTTGGCATCGCCGTCCCAGTAAACCTCGAATCCTACCGTCTTGCCGACGTCGCGCAGCATGACGTAGTTATTGCCGTTGATGTTGTACGCCGTCAGGCGGACTTCCTGACCGTCTACAAGGATGCGGTTGGTGGAAAGCGTTGCTTTCAGCGATTCCACCGCCTGCGCCGCAGGAGCACTCAGCGAAAGCCCCAGTACGAGGCCGCAGAGGACAAGTCCGGTATTTTTGATCCTGTTCATAATTCTGCCTCCATTTTTAATTGGTATGGGGAAATCTTTGCAGCACGAACATAGCACAAGTGAGGGGCAGAAGTCGAACAGAACCGATCTGGCAAAACGGAGAAAAAATCAAGCCTCCACCGCGGTCACGCACCAGCGCTGATCCCGCTGGTTGCGGACGCAGGTGTAAAGCGTGAGCATATTCTCGCCGGAGTCCGCAAGACCGCTGCGGTCTGTCTCGCTGACCTTGCTGACATCCGTCACATGGTAGGTGCGGGTACCCAGCTTGGTCGTCAGGGTGATCTTGTCCCCGATGTTCAGCGTGTGGATCTGCCCGAAGTAGCTGTTGGCGCCGCGGTTATGGGCGGCGAGGCAGACATTGCCCTCCCAGATGGAGGTATCCTCAAAATGCCCGATGCCCTTGACGAGCGTCTTGCTGTCCGTTCCCTGATAGATCCTCACGCTCAGACCCAGCGCGGGGATCTCAATCTTGCCGAGGGAACCGTTTTTGTAGTAGAGCTCGCTCGTTACATCCGTGAACAGCACAGCGGGCTGATAGTTCCCGCCGCTCACCGTACTGCCGGGTGTGACAATGCCGGAGGCACCGCCGCCAATGACCGAACCGGACGCGGGAATACCACCGGGCGCAAGATTGGGTGTCAGATACTCGCCGGTGTTTAAGGCATTCATGCTCTCCGAGCCGAAGGCGGGCGGAATGAGCGCTGCGTTCTTGCTGACGTCGGTATTTTTCATAGCGCCGCCATCTGCTGTGTGGATGACCTCGATGGAGGTGTCCCTGCCGAAATCGTAATCGTCCGGCGCGTCGATACTGTATTCCAGCGCATACGCCGGAGCCGCCAGAGCTGCTGTCAGGCAAAGGCTCAGGCAAAGGGTAATGATCTTCTTCATTCTTCTGTTTCCTCCTCATCTGCATTTTCTCTTCTGCGCTTTACCAGCAGCGCACCGCCGACACCGGCTCCTGCCGCAGCCACAATCCCGAGGGGAATCAGCACATAGGACCAGCGAAGCGACACTGCGCCGGCAGTTTTTGCAGGCTCTACGGACTGGATAGGCACGCCTTCGAAAATGGCAACATAGCGAACGCGATTTAATGCGATCCGGCTGACTGTTCCGGTATAGTCCGCCGTGACGGTGTAGCCCTTGACATAGCTGCTGGTGGTGCTGCCGGTGTAGGTGGCGACGGCGGTATAGCGGTCTGCCACGGCATAACCGTCCATGTTTGCGGTATTGTCGGTCTGCCACTGAATGTCGGAGAGCGTCAGGGTCCTGCCGCCGTCCTCAATGCTCTTGGGGATGTACTGTGTATCCTGCTCGGCAAGATTGGGATAGCTGCGCTTGACGGAAAGCTGCTTTGTAGAACTGCCGTAGCCAGACGGCTCGACCTGCACGGTGTCGAGCTTCAACGTGAGCGTGCCCATAAGCCCATCATCCGTGATGAACTCACGCTCCTGCGGCAGCAGCGCCAGCACGGATTCCATATCCTTTTTAGCGCTCTCGATAGAAACATGCTCTGTGTGCTGGCGGCTCTCATTTTCCGGAAGCTCCTGCTTCAGAAGATCCGTCAGGGTGTACTGAAAGCCGTCCTGCCGAAAGTCCGAGCGGGGAATGCCCGCAGGATCGTCTTCCGGACTCAGATCATAGATCTTTTTCAGTTCTGTGCCATCGTCGTTTCGGACGATGGCAGTGGGGTAGCAGACCTTCGCGTCCGGTACCGCGGGTTCAAAGTCCGCTGCCAGCGCAGTGGGTGTCAGTGCCAAAGTCAGGCACAGCACCGCAGCGCAGAGGGATAGCATTCGTTTCATTTTGTGTTCCTCTTTTCTTTATTTTTATAGTGATTTTTCGTCTGCTCCAGCAGCAGGTCATATTCCCAAGGCTCCAGCTCTAAGGAGAGGTAGGCACCGTCTTTCGCCATACCGTCTACCCGGTAGCTCAGCACCAGGGGAAGCTGCCGCTGCTTTTTCACGTCCTGGGGTGAGATCCAGCCAACACCGCCCACAAAGACGGAGCGGATGGCGGACTCATAGTTTTCTTCATAGCCCTGCCAGAGAAGCGCCTCCCGCAAATCTCCCCGCAGCTTCCCGCTTTGGGGAACGGGAACCATGCGCTCCGGCTCCAACAAAAAGCGGGGATGCAGAGTTTCTAAGCAACCGTCCAGCGCAACTTTCAGGGCGGCATCTTTTTTCGCTAAGCCGCTGCGCCGGTAATCTGCCGCCAGAACATCCTCGCCCTGGGCATCGCCGGGGAAAAGGCGCACACAGCGGATGAGTTCGTAGGCGTGGGCGTCATCCGCCATGCCAAGCACGCGGACCCCGTCCATAGGGAGCGCCCGGTAATGCTCAATGGCCTCCGCCAGTGCAGAAAACTGTCTCACATCCCAGCCGGGTCTTCCGGGGCGGAGATCGTCCACGGTGTAATAGGTCATGCACATTCAGATGTCCTCCTCACTTCATATTCATGCCGTCAAGGGCCTCGGTCTGTTCCTGCGCTTGAAGCTCTGCCAGCTTCGGCTTTGCCCATTCTGGAAGGAACTTGTCATCCAGTACGCCAATGAACTCGTTGCGGTTCCAGCGTGTCATCTCGCCATCCCCGAGACAGGTGCAGCGCACCGAGCGGCCAATGGTGTGAGGCGAACAGCCAAAGCCGTCATGGGCATACCAGAGCTGGTTTTCCTGACTCCAGCAGGATTCCTTGAGGGTATCCGGTGACAGCACCAACACCTTGCCGGTATAGTCCTGCTCGGCGCGGTCACCGACGCAGTGCTCCGCGCCGAAGAGATTCAGAGCCTGCACCGCCTTGCGGTAGAAACTGACGAAGCCATCCAGCACGGCCGGATGGCTTCGGACAACAAAATCGCTGTTGTGGTTGAGATCTGTGGGAATATATATCTTCTCTGCCCAATGCTTGTTGGCATAGCTGAAACGCCCATCCCACTTGAGTTCGTGCAGCGTATTGGCGAGCACCCATGCGGTGCGCTTGTAGCCGTATTCCTCCAGCACCGGCGTGATACAGTTCTTGTCCAGATGCATCCCATCGAAATTCTGGCGAATGGCGTCCTCGATAGCGTTACGGCAGGCAATGTTTGCCTTGTGGCTCTCCCGCCAAAGGGAAAGCTCATTCCGCTCGCGGGCTTCAGCAGCGGAATACGGGTAGAGGGAGGTATCATTCATCCCGAGACCTCCTCCTTTTCCAGCAGACGGCACACGCCTTCCATCTGCACACCGGAATCCTCCAGCATGGTGCGAACATCATCGTCCAGCTCGTCGATGAGCACATCTGCGGCGGTTTTCTCCGCTGCCTGCACGATGACTCTGCCCTTCTCTACAAAGGACTCCAGCGCGGCGTTGGGCGAGATCCCTGCCTCCGCCAACTGGCAGGGCGGAATTTCAAGGCCGGAGCAGTGAGGTTCGTGTTCACAGGCGCCGCACGCCGTTTCCGTCATTCCGGCTTCCATTGCCATCTGGCTTCTCTCCGCCAGACGGGAGATCAGCTGCGGTGTAACGGCGGAGATGAGAGAAATGGTTTTCAGCAGTTCCGCTACGGTAGGATCTCCCGGCAGCAGCAGAATACAGCCGCTGTCGGTATGGAGGATCAGGTCGCTGACGCCTGCAAGGCCGGAGAGCTGCAAAGCGGCGCGGGGGATGGCAAGAGTTTTATTGTTAGGATCATGGTTCAAATTGAATTTCATGCTGTATTCCTCCTTGGTGGATGATTTGGGATATGGACCAGCTTCAGCTCCCATTCGCCCAACGGCTCGTCGAAGAGGTTCATCTGGCTGGTCATGTAGGGGCGGGGATCGTAGTTGGTGATGATGAGTTCGCCAAAGGACGAACCCCTTTTCTGGGAGAGCGGATTGCTGCGTTGGAAAGATGCAATGTACCAATCCTGATAGAGCTTACGGATAAAGGGACAGTCGTTGTAGGACAGTACCACATAACTGTCACGGCCAGTTAGTACCTGCCAGAGCCGGACATGGAATCTGCGGAAACGTCCCAGCTTCCCAGCGACACGGTAGAGCCGCTCCGTTTTGACATAGGGCGGATCGGCATAGATAAGACTGCCTTTTTTATCTCGTTCCCGAATGAGCTGCAAGGCGTTTTTGTTCTCCAGCGGCACATCTTTTAACCGTGCGGACACCGGTGGAAACAGCTTTAGAAAGCGTTCGACATCCACCCCTTTGACACCGAAAGAGTTGATCGTCCCGCTGAAGCTGCCGCGGATGGCAAGGTAATACGCCGCTGCCCGCTTTACATCGTAAAGCGCCAGCCGCTCCTGAAAGATGGGGAGCAGTTCTCCGGCCTGCTCCTCCGTAAAGCAGGAGCGATCTCCGAGGCATTCGATCTCCGCCTGCACATTTTGAAAGTAGACCTCCTTGTGGGCGACAAAGTCCCGGTAATACTCGAAGAGCTTGCGGCCGTGGATGGGCAGGAATTTCAGTTCCCGCAGCAGAACATTGGAGCATTCTTTGATGCAGGAATACAGGTTCACCAGCTCGGCATCCAAGTCGTTATAAATGTCCAATCGGTTTGGGTCCGGCGGCAAAGCCAGCAGCACCGCACCGCTGCCACCGAACGGTTCCACATACTGCGTCAGCTTGGGCGGGAAAAGCTGCAGGATGTAGGGCGCGATTTTCTCCTTGCTGCCGATCCAGGGAAAGGGCGGCTTAGCCATGTCCGGCCTCCTCGTCCTCACGGAACCGATCCATAGACCGTTCCAGACCGTTGATGGCCGCTTCCAGTCCCGCCGCCATCCGTTTCAGCTGGCGGATGGTGTCGTAGACTTCACCGGCAGTTGTGGCGTAAAAGTAGCCGTTGCGGTCACTGGCGATGGGATGGGTCTTGCGCCGCAGCTGATTCACCAGCTTTCGCAGGTCGGTCCCGCTGACATGGAGCGTTCGCTCCAGTTCCGTCCCACCGATGCGGTTTTTCCTGCCGGAGCAGGAGCCTTTGAGGTAAGCCAACAGTTGTTCATCGCGCATGTTTTCTCCTTTCCGGGGTGATTTCCCGAAAAAGGGCATAAAAAAAGAAGGGGCCGATCCCCTTTCGGAAAATCGGCCCCTAAGTTGATTATTTCTCATCCGCCGGATAGGCGGGATAAGGCAAAATATTTTTGAATACTACTCAAGTAATGATATAGTCTTCTACAGCTCCTACAGGATGTGCTATGCCTTTGTCAAACAGCACAAGATTCCTCCCACCACTGCAAACGGTGCTCCCATAAATAATGCCTGAATACCCACAAGAAATATAGTACTGCGCCATTGTCTGGAAAGGTGCATACATAACATTTTTATCGTCAGTCTCATCAAGCGGCTCAAAAATCTGTTCGGATAGCAATTTACTATACGTATAAACTATCCACATTATAAGCGTCTTTTTGAAATTGCCTTGCCAAGATTTATCTCTGGATATGGTTCTTGTATGCATGGCTCTTCTAATTTCATCCTCGCATATTTCCTGAGCATGCGTCTCTAATTTCTTGTTAAGTTCATCATAAGAGAGGTCATTTGCAATTGTTAAATCAACAATTTTTAAGTCGCCACATTCACTGCCAAATTCAAAGTGACAGAAGCCAAATCTGTTCCCTCTCTCTGCTCTACATTCTGCTTGAGAACATTTATTGATTTGTTCTTCCTCACCTATGGCTAAATAGAGCCACTCTACTCCTGGAGGACTAAATCGATTTGCCTCTCTGATAAATTCTTCTTTTGGGATGAATCGTTCGTAATCCGGACATTCCTCAACGCCAAGGATCGTACCTCTTCCTATCGTCAGATCCTTTAGTTCATCAACCGTTATCGTGTTAAACTCAAATCCCCGATTCTTGTAAAACATTTCGTCATATACCTTTAAGAATGTGCATTCTTTGGCTCTGTCAATTTCTTGATATCCAAATCTTTTATTGGTCAAGTCCGTGCGAAAGTCCACCCATGTCTCTTTGATTTTCCTCTCGAGCTTTTCTCTGTCACTTTCGCTAAAATCAAAAAATCTCGACATAAGACACCTCCATATTTATCTAAATATTACTGAGGTTATCTTATCTCAAAGCCCAGACATCCGCAACATTTCATAGTCACATTTTTATCTTCGCTATCTACATCGCCGAATTATACAACTCTTCACCTGATTACCTACGTCACCTCAAAACGCCTCTCCGTCGTAGACGTTTACCATAAATGGAAGTACACGTTTCCCCATCACATCTTCATCTCCATCCCCTGTGACATCTGCGGGAACTGCACGTAGTCGTTCCCGATGAAAGCGCCGGGGTATTCCTCCTGATAGTGCTTCCCCAGCGCTTCCAGATCAAGGTATTCGCAAAGCTCCCGCGGCACGTTGGTCTCCTGCGCAACGCAGTATTCTCCCAGAGCTTTATAGTTGCCGACGCCTGCAAGCACCTCACAGTTTTTCATATCATCCATGAGCTCCAGCACTCGCTCCGCCGTGCGGGGATCGTGCTGCTCGATCATGGCTGACAGGATCGTCTCATCCTGCTCCGTCATCTCGGCCATGCGGTCGCTCAGGAGATTTACTTCTGCCTGTGATGTACACGGAAGCGTCCCGAGGAAGCGTCGGAGCGTTTTGTCTTTTAGCTCTCTGCGCTGTGTTGGTACCGTGTTCTCCTTTGCCCGCTGCTCGATACGTTCCAGCTTCTCCTGAAACCTTTGCGAGAGCTTCGGCATGATCCGCGGCAGGTCCTCATATTGCCAGCCGTCTGCGATATCACCGCGCTGTGGGATATCTTCTTTCAAGCTGCGCAGAACGTCGTCCGGCAGCTCCCGCCGCTCCATTTTGTCATACAGATCGTATTTCCCCAGCATCGCCGACTGCACAAAAAAGTCCGTTGACTTTTGAGGCATGACTTTCTCTCCTGCGGCAGGATCGTTCTGCTTCTGCTGCTCATTGGTCGCCGCCCACTTGATATAGCTTGCAAGGATATCTCCCACGGACATCTCTTCGTAAGCGCGCCGCTCGGCATAGGCTTTGCATGGAACGTAGGCATAGTCCTCAAAATTGAGTTCCTGTCCGTCCGTGTTGACCGATACCAGCGACTCAGGGGCTTTGAGCGCGGACATGTACACATCGCGCCCCTGCGAGATCAACCAGGAGCGAAAGTCCATAAATCCGTCATCGGAGCTATGTGCGCCCATGGCGGCACTCGCCGCCCACAGGTCGTTTCTCCTTGCGGCGTCCTGATAAAAACTGAAAATCTGCTTCCACTCCAGTATCTCCTCTGACGGCAGATTTCTGAGTCGGTCCCGAAGCGCCGTGAGCACTTCCTTCTGATTTCTTGGGTCAGTCGACGAGTGGACCTCGTTTACAATATTCCAAAACTGTTCTTTGTTCATCGCATCGTCATCTCCATCTTTTCCTGCACCGGCGTCAGCATGGGCTGATAGTCCGCACGGTGCAGCAGGCCGTAAGGTGTAAGGGTTGCATTATCCTCCTTGATGATGTCGCAGCCGTAGGCGTAGAGGTTCACATGGGAGAGCAGCAGCTCCGCCGAATGGTCATCCGTCATGAAGCGTAGGTGGTCAATGGCTGTTTCCTGCGGAGAACTCAAGTCCGGCGTGAGGACGTAGTCCGCCAGATGCTCCGTCAGGCTTATGGCGGTTGCAATATCCCGTACCTAAAACTGCTCCAGCAGGGCCTTCAGCTTCGGAAGCTGCTTCTCAGGAGAGGGCATATCTCGCACCGCTGCGGCAAGCTCGTTGAACGCCTCCAGCTCCATGGGAAGGTCTGCGAAGAAGGCGGCATTGGGAAGAATGCCGTCGTAGTCGAGAACAACGGTATTTTCCCAGTTCAGAGTGCCGAGCTGCTCCTGCGCCGTAGCCAGCGCTTCTTCTGACGCCGGAAGATCCAGCTCCGTCGTGCGGTTACCTCCAATGTCGGGATGCAGTCCGAGCGTGAGCCGGAAGAGGTATCCCGGCTTTCCCGGCAGCGCCTTTTGGACAGGCGGCGCGGTTGTCAGTTCGCCATCCCGCAGCACATACAGACTGTTCACAAAGACGCCGTTTTCGCTGCACCGCATCATTCTTCCGATGCCGGCGAAGTCCAGCATCTCAAATACCTCGTTGGATACGCCGTCCAGTTCGGGGATAAATTCATTTTCCGCGTAGAAGCGGCCAAGCTGGGCGTCATCCGCGGCATCCACTACATGATAGCAGTCTGTTTTTGCGCTGACCGCCAGATCCCGCAGATCCTGCAGCGTGATGATACCGCCGTTGGTGTTTACTTTTTTCTGCACCTCCATGGAGAACAGTCCCTCAAAGGCGATCCCCTGTACCTCATCCAACGTCGCAAGCCTTGCGGCAAGGTCGTTGAGCTCGTTGAGACTGATATCCAGCTCCTCTAAATGCGGGGCAAGATATTCGAAAGCATAGTAATCGTCGATCTCCATGTACAGTGCTTCGCCATCCTTCAGCCGCACCTTTTCCATCGCGTCCCACAGCTCCCACGGGGAGGCGGGCAGTTCCAGCGTTGCGTAGGCTTCGCTGTTTGGAACGTCCTCTTTTGCCAGATAAACGGCAAACACTTTCTTAGCCAAACTTCATTCCTCCCATCTTCTGCTCATAGTAACCGGGGTCAGCGCCAGGAGTGTTCCAGCTGTGTAATCCCGTGAGTTTTGTTATCCGAGGAGTTTTCATATCATTCACTTATATCACACCTTTCTAAATTCTGCTGCTGGGATAATATTGCTCAATGCACCACCGTCTTGTATTCTGAAAAAGGCAAAAGCCATTCAGAAATATAGAAGGTGGTGCATTCTATGAAATGTGAAATTGTCACGGGCAATATGCCGCAGTTGTGGGAGGATCTTCTTTCCCAACTACACGAAAAGGAGTACCCCAGCGAGTCTATTCGACATTACCGTGAAGCCATGGGCAGAGTAGATCGCTACATGAGAGAGAATCAAATCCTTGAGTACACCGAAGCCGTAGGTGAAACTTATTTGGCAACACATGGTGGCAGAATCTCCAGCGGTCGACAGTTTTACATGTCTTTTTATGTGAGACGGCTGAATGACATTCTAAACAAAAGACCATATGTCGTAGTCCATACACGGAAAAAGCAGAAAGATTTAAAGCACTTTAGCGGTGTCTTTGAGAGATTCGATGAAATGCTCTGTAAGCAGTCTATTAGCGATGGTACACGCAAACTTCAAGATCTGTATTGTTACGAATTTCTTCATTTCGTAGAACAGCAAGGGATTTCAGATCTAAAGGAAATTAACGCACAGATCCTCTATGCAGCGTTTTCAGCAAGTGGCTCGAAAGAGAACTTTCGCTGTGCAGTTAGAAAACTCATGAAATATCTTTATCAAGAGCAGATTCATCCGTTGAATTTGGCTGAATTTGTCCCCGCGGTTCGCCGCGCAAAACCCATGCCTACTGTCTATTCAAAAGATGAAATCCAAAAGCTTCTAAATGTTGTAGATAAAAGTACCGACAAAGGATTACGGGACCGTGCCATGTTGCTGCTGGCCGCACGACTCGGCATCCGTACGTCTGATATCTGCAACTTGAAAAAGAAAAATATTCATTGGGATACAAATACCATCGAATTTGTTCAGAAAAAAACCGGTGTATCTGCAAGATTGGAACTTTTACCGGATGTTAAAGAAGCTCTTTTAGCCTATCTAACAAAGGGCCGTCCCAGTTCGGACAGTGAGAATATATTTTTACGGGTACAATGTCCGTTTACACCAATTGGGCAAACTGTAGCGCATCATGAAATGTCTCGCTATTTGGCGAAGGCAGGTATAGACACCGATAGGAGAAAAACTGGCCCGCACGCACTGCGCATGAGCCTGGCGACGGAGTTGGTGGCAGAAGATATTCCCTATTCTGTTGTACAAAAGGTTTTAGGGCATCAAAGCTCGCTTTGTTTTAACAATTATGTCCGACTGGATATTGAAAACCTTAGACGGTGTGCAGTTGCCGTCCCTCCAGCAACAGATAAACTTAAAGAGTGGCTAAGCAACATGGGGAGGGTTCCCAATGAAAAATGATTTCAAAAGTTTCCTGGCTGTTGAGTTTAGCAATTATCTACAGTTGCTTTTATCGGCTGGGCGAAGCACACGTAACCATGAAATCATGCTTAGGAGTCTGGATTCTTTTTTGCTGCAAAATCATACTTTCGAAAAATGTCTCAGTGAAAGCATTATCAACCAATGGCTTTCTACGATATGTGGTACAAGCGCAAATAAAGTAAGCTACATTGCACGCTACAGGGGGCTTTCAAAATATTTGCGTTCTATAAACATTACCGCATTTGAACCGGAATACCCGCGGTGTTCTTATACCTATGCGCCGTATGTTTTTAGCGATGAAGAATGGAAAAGAATGATAGCCTCCGCTGATAGTCTTCCATATAGCGATTATAATCCAGAAAGTGCAGTCCTATTTTGTATTTTATTACGGATGCTGTACGGATGCGGTTTGCGCAGAAATGAGGCGTTGAAGATGGAAACGAGAGATATAGACTTGAATTTAGGGGTGCTATTTGTCCGACACGCCAAAAATGACAAGCAACGGTATGTGCCTATGGATATTTCACTGACAGAACTCATTCGAGCGTATTTATCTATTGTACCACAGAGAGAATATCTGTTTGTAAATAGCACCAGCGGAAGACGCTATTCAGCAGAGTGGGCCCGGAAAAGGATGGGACATCTTCTACAGGACTGCGGCATTGATTTTGAACGGGTACGGAAATATGAGCGCGGGCCGTGCCTCCACTGCTTCAGGCACACATTTGTGGCAAAAGCATTTGACCAATTACTGCAAACGCCGCTTGATTTTGCCGATGCCGTTCCTTTCATATCCACATATCTCGGACATTGCGACCTAAGAGAGACCGATAAATACTTGCAGGCAAACTACGATTTTTTCCAGCGAGACCATACTCTGATTACGGACTATACAAGGAAGCACAATATCTTCCCGGAGGTGATTGACGAATGAAGCGAGGTATGGAATTTATAAGGCTGTTGACCGAATTTTTTGACAGCTATCTTCCAGACACGAAAGGTGTCAGTGAAAATACAATCCGATCTTACAAAGCAGCCTTGCGGATCTTTTTCATTTTCTTAGAAGAAGAAAAGGGGATCCCTGCGGGTAAAGTAACGTTCTCTGTACTGGACAGCAGTATAGTTGATGAATTTTTGTCATGGATAGAAACCACACGCGGCTGCAGTAAACAAACCAGGAACCAGCGCCTTGCTGCGCTGTCTTCCTTTGCTAAATTCGCATTGAGAAGAGATGTGGTATCTGCCGGAGCATTTTCGTCTTGCGTTCTGGGAACCGAGAGAAAGAGGGCCTCTAAAAGAAGCGGAGATGATGTCGTATTCTTTTTGCCAGAAGAAATGCAGATATTATTGTCATTGCCAAATCGACAAACAATTTGCGGGCGGAGAGATGTTGTTCTCATGAGTTTTCTCTATGCAAGCGGCGCCAGAGCGCAGGAGCTTTGCGACCTAACTGCAAATGATGTTACTTTTGGTGTAGAAACCCGTGTGCGCTTGGTGGGCAAAGGAAGCAAGGCCCGGCGAATTGTTATCCCCAATGAATGTGCAGATCTATTGAGAGTTCATTTCAAACAGGCAGGTTTATTTTATGGAGACAAAAACCGTCATGTTTTTTCGAGCCAGCGAAACGAGCATATGACGATTTCGTGTGTAGAGGAAGTTGTTTCCAAGTATGTGAATATGGCTAAAAAATTACATCCAGGGTTATTCCAGCAAAAAGCCTATACCCCACACGCATTTCGCCATACGATTGCAGTTGATATGCTGGCATGCGGATGTTCGCTGCCTGCAATTAAAGCATTTTTGGGACATTCATCTATTCAGTCCACCATGATTTATGCCACCGTTACCTCAGATCAAGCAAACAAAATCTTACGAGAACGCGGTCTCCCTGCAAAATTGCCAGCACCTGAAAAGGAAAAAGGAGATGAAAAGACCGATGTTATTTGGTTTCTACGAGAATAGATTATCCTGTAACTTTTGTGTATACCCGAGGGGTTTCCTTGTATTCGGGGAAACTCCTCGGATAACAAAACTCACGGGATTACACGGCTTATCTTAGAACTGGGATAAGCCGTGCATGCTGCCGCACTCCATCGCCAATCGCTGTTCCTGTGTTACGCCGAGGCGTTCGTTGTTGTAATCTGCCAGCTCGTGGTTCTGCTGCGGATTGTCCGTGCTCCAGTCACTCGGATAATAACCGCTCTCACCGCGCTTAATGCAGATGAGCTCGCCGGTGCCGGGGAGCGTGGAGAAGCACAACTCCGGCAGTCCCTCCGCCAGCTTGGGGGAGAAAAGCTCCTGCTCCGTTTGGATGCTCCACTCGTCCGAGTTCCAAAGGTGGACATACAATTCACCACCGTCATCCACGGAGATCTCCCGCTGCTCAAAGCTCTCGCCCCAGCCGTCCGAGGCCTGTCCAGTGAGGTATTCCTTTAAGGTTTCCAGTTCTGTGTCCGATAATTCCCCGGCGACGCGGCATTCCGCCACGCCCCAGAGCTGGCGATCACGCTCCTCCACGGTGAAGACGGCGGTGCGCACCTTGGTATTGACGCTGTCGACTTCATCATACCAATGCATGAGCCCTCGCTCCGCCTCCTCCGGCATCCGGTTTTTCACCAGCGCCGCCGTGATCTGATCCTGATAGCCGCGCAGCTCACTGCCCTCCAGCAATGTGCTGCTGTCGTCGAAGTCGCCGTACTCGTTCCGCTCGTAGAGATCGGCGGTCAGGGGCATATACAGCTTGAGGGTGGTCAGCTTGGGCGGCAGCACGGTGAAGCTGTCCTCGCCGGGGATGAGCGGCAGCGTGCGGCCATTGTCCCACTTCATAAAAATTTGCCCCTTATCGTCCACGAAGTCCACTTCGCCCTCCGTGCCGGGAAGAATGGGATGATAAGGGTCGTCCATCGAATTAAGCCGGATGCGGGTGCCGGGGGGATACTGCTCCTTGATAAAATTCACCATTTTTCTGTCCATCATTTTATTCCTCCCATTGTCATGCCCTGTTTGGGCGTTTTTTGATATTCCTCCAACTGACGGGGATTTTCCTCGCCATAGAAGTCAAAGATCATGTCATCCACCTGCTTGCGGACGGTGGGATCGTCGGTCAGCACCTTGTAACGGAAGCCTGTGGTGGGGCGATACGGAAGTTCCTCGCGCACACACTTGAGAAAGGCTTCGGCATCGGTAAACTCCTGTGTATCGCCGTTGGCATAGGTGACGCGGCCTACCAGCGGCTTGTCCCGCGCCATGTTCTGCCGCTGGACATTGAGGTTAAAGCAGGTCAGATAACCGTTATAATCTCCAGGGGACGGATTGCAGCGCAGGCAGTAGCGGTAATGCTCCGTTTCCACGATGTAGCCGTAGTTTTGTGTCCAGCCGCCGCTGATTTTGCCACCGCGGGCATAACAGAAACGCTCCATGGCAAAGCGATTTTTCAGCACACTCTCCCGCAGCGTGTCCACGACCTCCTGCAGTTCCTTCTTGAACGCGGGGCTGTTCAGTTCCTCCGAGCCGCGGGGCCACCATGTATGCCAGAACTCGTTGCCGCTGCGCCCGAAGTCCATGCGGACATGGCCGACAGCGCCAAGGCGCTTATCTTCTTCGGGATGCTGGGCATAAAATAAGCCCGCCTCCTCCGGGCGGGCAGGTCGGATATGAAATTGCGTTGCATCTTTCAAGGTTAAGATCTCCTTTCGGTGTGGAATTTGGCTTTACACATTTTGGGGGGTGTGCTATGATGTGGCAAACAAACAGGATTTGTGGAGGGAAAATCCATGACGATAAAAATTGATTTTGGACACCCTTATTTTGATAAAAATGAAATATTAGAACTCTCGCTTGATGATCTGAATTGCTTTTATGCAGATGCAAATGAAGTAAATCGGCTTAACCTGTTCTTCGTTTTGGAGGCCTCGCTGCATAGGTTACAAAATGATAAAAAAATGCAGGCTGCCGCTCGTTGTGCATTTTTAATGGCGTATTATCTTTTTATTGCACTGACGCCTCCTGCGTCTTGTGAGCTGGCGGAGTTCTATATTGATAGAGCCTTAGAGTGGGATGAAACACCAGAATACCGTCAGTGGAAAGAAGCCATAGACGAGGGAAATTGACAACTTCCAGTTTGTCTGCTTATTAAGCGGCTCGTTCCAAATGGATTGAGCCGCTTTTGCTTACATCATCCTCTGCCCCTGCGTCTGCTCCGGGAAGGGCGGCTCCATGCGGCGCAGCAGGCCGAACTCCGTTTTTGTCACGCAGTCGTTTTCCATGCAGTCCTGACCGTATTTCTCAAAATCCATGTAGCCGTCCAGCTCATAGATGGCTTCATCGTCCAGCCCCAGCGTTTCCTGCAATCGCTGCTGACCGTAACCGTAGGCACCCTCCGTGATGCGCTGATAGTTGTCCAGATTTCGCAGGAGTTCACAGGCTCCGCGCAGCGTATCCGGCCGCTCGGCCTCCAGCACGGCGGCGTAGGTCAGGAGCGCACCGTCCTGTTGCCAGATGTCCTCCAAGGCTTCGGCAAAATCGTTGTAATCCTCCACGGCGGGGCAATCCGTATCACGGATCAGCTCGCCGATGTAAGGCACCTTGAAGCGAATATCGCAGAGCATGGCATCCGCGAAAACATCAATATCAAGGTAAGCCTTCACCGCGTCCAGGTATTCCTCATCAGCGGGGAGGACGAGGGTGTAGTCCGGCTTTCCATTGACGCGCAGCGTCATGCGGAGCATTTCATCCCTGCTCTCATCCCGCCAAGGCTCTGCCGGCGAAAGATAGCTGCGGTCGATCCCCATATCCGGCGTCAGCAAGCTGCGGGCGTTGGGGACAAAGGCACTGTACCGGGCATAGTTGTACCCCTGCGGGTCAACAAGGAAACCGTCCTTTCCCTCCGCGTCAAGGATGAGCAGGCAGTGCCTGGAGTCATCATCGTGCCGGATGGCATTTTTGTTCTCCGCGATGAAATCATAGTCAGCCAGCAGTGCGCGGCTGAACTGCTGGAACCGCGGGCTTGGCAGCTCGATGACCTTATCCACGGCACAGGGGTCTGCCTCACACCCGGTCTGCTTACACTTCAGTTCTGCCCGAATGATCATCGTGAAAGCCCTCCCATCTCCATGTGGCTGCTCTGGCTGCCGTTCATCACTTCCTCCATACTGTAATAGCCCTTGTAGGCAACATAGCCCCGGTCGGTGAACATCCCGTCCTCCTCATTCATGCGCTCCGTGCCGTACTTCTCATAGTCATAAAAAGCGTCGAGATTTTCGTCATAGTCGAAATGACCGGACTGCTGGATCATGTATTTGCCGTATTCCTCCGGCGTATGCACGCCAGGGGCGAAGTCAAAGAGGTCAAGGCTTTCCGCAAGATTTTTGATCTGTGCCGCGGACTTTGGCTCTGCCAGCATGACCACAGCGCCCAGCTTTTCCATATCCGCTTTTGATAACCCATCCGTTGCCCCTGCCAGTTCGTTGAGGTCGGAGAGGGTTTCGTACTCCATATCCAACAGGACATCCACCTCATTGGGGAGCTGGCTGTCCTCCAGCCGCAGGCGGACATCTTCAGAGTCTGTGATGCCCCCACGAAGGAGGGCGCGGTCGATCTCCTCCTGAATCATGGGGAGATGCAGCCATGTGATGTGCTTCGTATCCTCTGGCTCGGTTTTGGATGTCAGCGCAATGGTGAGCGGATTCGGCTCGTAATAATAGCACGGGAATTCTCTGCCTTGGTAAAACTGTTCCAGCTTCATGCCGTTGTCGTAGACCACACCGTAGGGGGTGATCGTGCCGCTGCCGCTTTCAATGAGCTGCCGTGCGGTTTTCTTTCCGTCCAGCGCGTTCAGTTCATCCACGCTTGCGCTGCCGCCGTGCAAGTTCATGTAATGGTCGCGGCCGATGGCGGCGAGGTCGGAAAAGTTGGTGATGACCGTGGCCTGCTGGCAGCAGAAGGTCAGGTTGATGAGATCCTTCAGCTCGAAAAGCTCCAGCTTGTGGGCCATCGCCTGAAACTGTGCGGCCTCGCCGGTGTCGAAGCTTTCCAGCCGCTTGGCGAGGTAGTTCAGTTCCTCCACATTGACCGTGAGCATTTCCGCTCGTTTCATGACAGTGTAGAAACTGTCGGTCTTCTCCACCTTGCAGTCCGCCTTGACCGCATCGCCGATCTCCAGCGCCGCCAGCAGCTCCATGCAGTGCGCGTACTGGTCGCGGGGGATGGGGAACGGGATAGTTGCCACGCCGTATTCCGGGTGGCTGGGATTACCGAGAACCGCTTGAATCATCATTTGTGTTTTCCTCCAATCCGTTGATTTTGTTCATTCTGGTCCGCAGGCAGGTCCCGTCCGCACCCCAGCAGAGAAAGCCGTGGCGGGGATAGGGGCAGTCCTTGCAATCCGGGGAATGGCTGCAAATAGGCTCCGGCAGCGGCTCCTGCTGGAAGCCGGGGATATGCGGGAGAATGAGTCTGAATTGAATCGTGCCGTAAATTTCCATCATCTTTTCCTCCTGTTAAAATAAAAAAGCCGAGCAAAAATGCTCGGCCTGTGTGGATACTTATTTCATTGTCATGCCGCTCTGTTCCGGCGCGTCCCGCTGCCGCGGAGCATCCGCGGGCAGCAGTCCACCAACCTGTTCCATGAGTTCTGCCAGTTCCTGATCCCGCCCGAAGGAAAGCGTTTCATCCTGTTCACGGACGAACCTTAGCGCGCGGTAGATCTCCGCAAGCTGCTCCGGCTCAAAAAGGGCATCTTTTTGAACAAGCCCGCTGCGCACGATGAAGTCGCGCTTGGCGGCGTCGTAGTCGTCCTGAAAATAATGTCCGTGATGGACGCCCTCTCGGTCGAAGTCCCACTCCCAGGTCACAA
>ERZ809296.1475-NODE-1475-length-27459-cov-3.674391_pt1 | contig 27459 bp, 26 predicted proteins | sample MGYA00520511_ERZ809296 | MGnify/ENA primary metagenome ERZ809296 (study PRJEB31576, sample SAMEA3212662) | Homo sapiens | biome: human-gut; feature: human gut; material: fecal | place: Sweden | collected 2012 ... | reverse complement strand
AAGTCTCGTAAAGTCATGTCTTTTGTCCTTTCTGATGTACTTTTCTTATTGATAAATTTTATCTTTTTGTAGTGGAATGGTCAAGAGTAATGGAAAGAAATACAGAAAATACAGCATTAGAAAAGAGGAAGGTTGTCTGCTTTCCTTTGATGCGGCAAAAATGTAAAATGTTAAATAGTGACAAAATGACCAGTGAATCTTCTATTTTTATGCTGGAAGTACCGGTTGCATTTGCAGCAACCAAACCGGAAATTGACGTGATCCCGCTTGGAATCGGCGGAAAAGAAGATCCGGCCCGCCTGATCTTCGATGGCGTAACCGGAGATGGTATTCAGGTAACCATGGTAGATATGGGCGATCACTTCCGTATCATCTGCGCTGACCAGAGATGATATCGCGATGTTTGCACGTCTGACCGGAACCGAGCTGATTACCATCGGCGAGGATACTACCGAGGCAGATCTGCAGAAATTCTTTATGAAATAAGTGTTGGAACAGAGTCTTCGCGGAAAATCCGCGGAGGCTTTTTCTTTTGCTGTGTGGTGTGCCTGACGTGAGACTTTGGAACCTGTTGTGGTGTGCCATATTGTTGTGGCTGCCGGCCCTGTGGGTCTCTGGCGCAATTGGTTAAAAAAAATTCCTGTCTTTTTAAAAAAGACAGGAATTTTTCCTTCACTACCTGGTATCCTGGCCCATTTCACTTGAAAAAGCTTGTTGTGAAGAATAAAAACAGGAACTGGTGAGCATTTGTTTTTATATAGACCCACAAGTGCACCTGCGTGTTTGGAAAGTTTGTGTTCGGGCTTGCGACAGAAAATAAGCTTTCACAAAAGAAGTACTTATGATAAGATGATAAAAGAATCATTGCAGTCAGTAAAACGGAGAATTGTGAACAAATGAAACAGAATACCATGCCGGAGTTTGTGGGAACTACCGTGCTTGACACCATTGGACTTGTCATTGCCAGTGTAGACCCGGAGCTCCGGAAGAAAATGAAAATAAAAGAGAATTACCGCAGTGTGGGAATCATCAGTTCCAGAACCGGCGCAGCCGGTCAGATCACGGCGGTAGACGATGCGGTAAAAGAGACGAACACAGAAGTGCTTTCCATTATGCTGCCCAGAGATACCAAAGGCTGGGGCGGACATGGAAACTACATTGTGATCGGCGCAGAGACCGTGGCAGATGCCAGAAGAGCGGTGGAGATTGCACTGGAAAAGACGAAGCGTAATGCCGGGGAGATCTATGTCAGCGATGCCGGACATCTGGAATTTGCCTATTCCCCACGGGCGGATCAGGCACTTGGTTTTGCCTTCGACATTCCCAGAGGAAAAGCCTTTGGATTTGTCTGCGGATCTCCGGCAGCGATCGGTTTTGTCATGGCGGATCTGGCGGTGAAAGCAGCCGATGTGGACATCGTAAAATATATGACGCCGGATGAGGGTACCAGTCATACCAATGAAGTGATCGTGGCATTAAGCGGCGAGACCAGCGCGGTAAAGACTGCAGTCATGACGGCAAGAGCAGCCGGACTTTCCTTGCTCGGAGAGATGGAAGGGGAAGTAAGAGGACTGGGAGAGTCGTATATTAAATAAGTGACTGAGTTACATTTCCTGCCCTTTTACAAGTATTTTTAAAAGAAACCATGCCCGATTTTTTCCATGTTTGTGCAGTATTTTCTGCCATAAGTGTTATAATGCACTTGTAACAAATAAAAGACCTGCTCAACAGACACAAATTAAAAAATGCCTTGCTAACAGATCAGTTTTTTGGAGGAATAGATAAATGGATACTTTAAAAGCTGAAAAAAGAAGCATGGAGACAAAAGCAAAAAGACTGAGAAGAGAAGGATATGTCACCGGTAATGTATTCGGACATGACATTGAAGGTTCTATCCCCGTTAAGATTGCAAAAAATGATGCAGAAAACATCCTGAAGAAAAAGAAAAAAGGAAGCCAGATCATACTGGATGTAGAGGGTACTCAGTATGATGTGTTGATCAAGGAAGTTGATTTTGATACATTGAAGAGACAGCCGATCGAGATGGATTTTCAGGCACTGGTCAAAGGTGAAAAAGTTCACTCCGTTGCAGAAGTCGTTCTTGTAAATCATGAGAAAGTTGCTGGCGGTGTTGTAGAACAGAAACTGGAAGAGATCGCATATAAGGCATTGCCGGAAGCACTGGTTGAGACCGTTGAAGTTGACTTAAGCGGATTAAAACCGGGTGATGTGGTAAAAGTAAAAGATCTTGCTATCGCGGCAGATAAAGATGTTGTTCTTGCTACCGATCCGGACGCAGTTGTTGTAACGGTAACCGTTCCGCATAATGCTCCGATTCCGGAAGCTGAAGATGCAGATGAAGAAGCTGCTGAAAAATAATGGAATAGAATGTAGGAAAGCTCCGCAGACCGAAAGGTTTGCGGAGCTTTTTTCTGCACAAATTTATGCCAGCACTTTTCCTTCCGGAAATGCGCTGCGGAATACTTTGCGTACAAAAGGTCCGGCAACAATGAGCTGGAACGGCAGTGCCATAATCAGGTTTTTCGGAATGTTGGTGATCCATACCGGAAGCAGCAGGGACCACATACCGGATTTTACACAGGCTTCCAGACTTCCGTAAAAGGACATGACGATGACCATAGGAATCACCATACAGCAGGAAACAGCAATGGCTTTCTTAAGCGGAGCACTGTCCGGTTTAACAAAAAAACGGAATGCGACACTTTTAGCCAGATGTGATACGACAAACCAGTCAAAGCACATGGCGTAAATGTAGGCGAAGGGGAATCCCAGCCATCCTTCTTTCAGGACAGTCATGGAAAAACCGCCCATGTGCAGGGTGACATTGTACATGCTCATCCATAAGACCATGGTGAAGCACATGATAATCGTAAAAATAAGACTTTCGCGTTTGTTCTGTGGCATAATGTAAATTCTCCTTTTCTTCATTTGAACAGCAAAACTGGCAACAAAAAAGCAGCGGAAGAGGGCAAACTCGTTGCGATCTCCACTGCCGTGTGCAATCTCACTGCGTTTTTTCGATTACGATATAGTTTCAATACAGTTGCTTATTGTACCAGAAAATAATGGCCTTCGTAATAGTGCAGAATAGGAGAAAATTTAAAGCTGTATGTCGGATCTTTTGTGCAGACGGCTCATGATTGCAGATGCTGGACAGTTTTGCAAAGGCGCGTGTATAATAAAAGAAATGAGGCAGAAGAGGAGATGACAGGCATGAAAGACCAGCAGGGATGGAAAGCAGCAAAGCAGGAACTTGCATTTGTAGACAAACTGACAGAAGAAGAAAATCAGTTTCTGGAAGATAATGTGGCAGAGGTATCCTACCGGAAGGGGTTCAATATTTACAGTATGGACTGCGACTGCCCGGGAGTGTTGCTCATCAAAAGTGGCTGGGTGCGTGTCTATATGTTGTCCCGTGATGGGCGGGAAATTACCCTGTACCGCATGGGCCCTGGAGAAGTCTGCGTGATTTCTGCGGCCTGCTGTCTGGGCGGTATGACCTTTGAAGCACATATTGATGCGGAGACAGACATGGAAGCATGGCTGATTCCTTCCAGTGCCTATCGCCGACTGAAAGAGCAGAATATTTATGTAGAGAACTTTACCTATGAGAAAACCGTGGAGAAATTCCGGGATGTCATGTGGGTCATGGAACAGATTTTATTCATGAGTCTGGAGGAACGGATTGCTATTTTCCTGATGGATGAGACAGAACGGAGAGAATCCCGTGAATTAAAGGTTACCCAGGAACAGATTGCCCGTTATATTGGAAGTGCCAGAGAGGCAGTTTCCAGAGTGTTAAAAGAATTTCAGAAAGATGGGATCATAGAACAATCCCGTGGAACTCTTCGTGTACTGGACATGAAAAAACTTCGAGGGAAGATATAGTGAAGCCGCAGCCAGTTTGCAAGAGTATATTAGTTTATATTGTGAAGTGAATATTTAATTTCAGAGCCGGGTACATGCCCGGCTCTAAATAATGATCTTTATTTTAATAAATCCAGCAGTTCTTCCTTGCTAAGCAGTCCAATAGACTTTTTTGCAACTTCACCGTCTTTGATGACGATAAACATGGGGATGCTGGCAATGTGGAAGCGCTGCATCAGTTCTACCTGTTCGTCTACATTGACTTTTCCAACTTTCAGCGTGCTGGCATTTTCTTCTGCAATTTCCTCCACAATCGGGCTGACTGCGGCACAGGGTCCGCACCAGGATGCCCAGAAGTCCAGAAGTACCGGCTTGTCGGATAAAAGGACTTCCTGTTCAAAATTATCTTTTGTTATCTGTATTGTATTCATGGTTGTACCCCTTTCTCTTGAATTCTTTTGTCTTATAATCCTTATTATACCGGAAAAATGTGTTTTATCTGTGACAAAGTCACATAAGTATTCCTTTGCCTGGGGTATACTGATAGAAAAGAAACGAAAGGAAGATACATCATGTATGATATTATCATTGTCGGTGCGGGAACTGCTGGCCTGACGGCAGCTATTTACGGAGTGCGTGCAGGAAAAAGTGTGCTGGTACTGGAAGCGAAGACCTATGGCGGCCAGATTATCAATACACCGAAGATAGAGAATTATCCGGGAATTAAAGAAATTTCCGGATTTGAATATGCAAAAAATCTGTATGAGCAGGCAAAAGATCTGGGAGCGGAGATCCGCTTTGAACAGGTCACCGCTATTGAAACGGCAGAATCCAGGAAACTGGTAAAGACAACGAAAGATTCCTATGAATGCCGCAGTGTGATTCTGGCGACGGGAGCAAAGAATCGCCCTCTTTCCCTGCCACGTGAACAGGAACTCATCGGAGCGGGAGTGTCTTACTGCGCTACCTGCGACGGCATGTTTTTCCGGGGAAGAGAGGTAGCAGTGGTTGGCGGTGGCAACACCGCATTGGAAGATGCTGCATTTCTCGCTAATTACTGCAGCAAAGTGTATATCATCCACCGGAGATCAGAATTCCGTGGGGAAGAGAAGCTTGTGCAGTCCCTGAAACAAAAGAAAAATGTAGAATTTGTCCTGGACAGTAAAGTGAAGGCATTAAATGGAACCGATTCTTTGGAGTCTCTTATCGTACAAAATGTAGAGACAAAAAAGGAACAGACCATCCCGGTATCCGGCGTCTTTGTGGCTATCGGCCAGATGCCGCAGAATGAAAAATTTGCCGGAATGGTGGATCTGGATGCACATGGATATGTAGAAGCTGGAGAAAATTGTCACACAAATGTGAAAGGAATTTTTGTGGCAGGGGACTGCCGTACAAAGGAAGTACGTCAGCTGGCAACAGCTGCTGCAGATGGTGCAGTAGCGGCACTTGCAGCCTGTGCGTATCTGAATCAACAGTAATTTTTATAGGAAAAAGTAATAAAAAATGCATCTTCTCGGTAGGTAAAAATGCTGAAATTTTCTCTTTTTCAAAAAAATACTTACTAATTTGCGAAAAAATTGGTAATATTAATGTATATTGGTGAAAAATGGAAAGGAGGAAGGCTGATGTTTCAGAAAGGGGAATATATTGTCTATGGACAGCATGGAATTTGTCTGGTAGAGGATATTACCCATCTTAATATGTCAGAAGCAGATGAGAAGAAACTGTACTATGTGTTGGTGCCTGTAGGGACAAGGGGAAGCAGAATCTATTATCCGGCGGATCGTGAAAATAGGAATGCCAGATATCTGTTGACAAAGGAGGAAGCGTTATGCCTTCTGGAAGAATTTCCTACAATTGAGAAGATACAGATTGGAATCGAAAAATTGCGGGAAGATATCTATAAGAAAGCTCTTTATTCCGGCAACCAGAAAATATGGGCATCACTTTTGAAAACATTGTATGAACGCAAACAGGATCGATTGAAAACGGGTAAGAGAATTGCATCAGTGGACGAGCGTTATCAGAAAATGGTAGAAGAGGCACTGTGTGGGGAACTGGCTTTTGTGCTGGGAAAGACCAAGCAGGAGTTGAAAGAGATGCTTATATCCCAGATTCCGTGTGCGATTGTCTGAAAAGAAAACAGGCGTCGGGCAGATAGAAAAACAAGCTTTATTCCCACCCAAAGAGTCTGTCCTAATAGCTGAAATTTCCGGGAAAAAGCGGATTTGGAAGTCAGTTTGGCGATATGGAAAATCCACAGGTCATTACACCCAGAAAAACGGAGATATTTGGGTGGAGACGATGCAGATTTTTCTATCTGCCAAATTAACTCGCAATATGCAGTAATATGATAGAAAATGAGATTTTTATCATAAATTTTGGACGAAGGACGGGATGAAAACGCCATATGCCCAACATCTTTAAGATCCCCGGCATCTTCATGATAGAGAAAGTGCCATCCTGTGAAAAGAACGTTAGCGGTTCCTCCTCACAGGATGGCACTTTTTTGCTTACTGCAGTGCTTCCACGATCTTTGTAAATCCCATGGAATGGGACGCTTTTACGAGAACGGCATCGCCGGATTTTAAGATCTGATCGGTTTCTTTTAAGAAACTGTCCACATCTGCAAAGTGCAGGCATCTGGTCTGCGGAGCAGATTTCTTTGCTGCTTCGTGAAGAGCGGCGCTCAAAGTTCCGATAGTCACAAGAATATCCACATGCAGATTCTTCAGATGCTTGCCCACGGAAGCATGAAGTGAGTCGGACTGGGGACCGAGTTCTCCCATGTCACCAAGGATGGCTACTTTTCGGGAGTGGGTGTCATCCAGCACGTTCAGGGATTCCATCATAGAAGTCGGGTTTGCGTTGTAGCAATCATCAAGCAATGTGTAATGTTCGGTATGAAGAATATTGCTGCGGCCTGGCAGCGGCTTTAAACTTTCGATGCCGGCACGGATTTCGTCGATGGAAAGTCCTAAGGCCAATCCGATGCAGGTACCTGCCATGGCATTGTAGACCATGTGGGTGCCGGGAAGGGGAATGACTGTTTCAAAGGAGTTTTTTGTGTCTGTGTGAATCCGGCAGCGGACACCGTCGAATCCCAACTTCTCCACAGAATCCGCCCACACATCGCGGGACGGGTCCATACCGAAAGTACGGGCAATGTCTTTTAACGTAATCAGTTTATCATCGTCCCCGTTGACGAATGCTTTTACATCGTCAGCAGCATAATCAAACATCTCACATTTCGCTTTTAAAATACCGTCTCTGGAACCAAGAAATTCCAGATGGGCAACGCCGATGTTGGTGAAGAGACAGTGGGTCGGGCGCACCACTTTGCTTAGGCGATGCATCTCGCCGTAATGGTTCATGCCCATCTCGACGACTGCCACCTCATGTTCTTCTCCGATACGAAAAATGGTCAGTGGCACACCAAGTTCATTGTTAAAATTTCCCTGGGTTTTCAGAACATTATATTTCTGGCTCAAAATGGAAGCTACCATCTCCTTGGTGCTGGTCTTTCCTACACTTCCGGTAATACCGATAACCGGAATGCCAAGTGTCTGGCGATAGCTTTCAGCGGCCTCTTTCAGGGCCTGCTGGGTATCTTCCACCAGAAGATAAGGGCCTGCTGGATCGGTCAGTTCCTGCTGGCTTAAGGCACAGGCAGCCCCTTTGGCATAGACGTCCGGAATGAATTTGTGGCCATCAACACGTTCTCCGGGAATGGCGACAAAGAGAGTGCCTTTCGTGACCCCGCGGCTGTCGGTCTCCACACCGGAAAGTTCCTGGTCGAGCGCTTCTTCCGGTCCAAAATAACGTGCATGACATGCATCTTTAAACTGTCTGACAGTAAAATGTTTCATGGGTTAGTTCCTTTCCGTATTCGCGTATTTCTTCATGGAAACATTCAGAATCCACTCACAGAGTTGCGGGAAAGAGTAACCAATCGCCTGTGCTTCCTGGGGCATCAGACTGGTAGGGGTCATGCCGGGAAGGGTATTGACCTCCAGTGCATAGTCTTCACCGGTACGGTCATCCAGCATGAAGTCCACACGGGCATATCCTTCGATTCCTACGGAAGCACAGGCTGCTTCTGCGTGACGCTGCATGCGGACAGCGGTCTCTTCCGGAAGTTTCGCCGGGCAGGTCTCGATGGTGCTGCCGGGCTGGTATTTATTTTTATAATCATAAAAGCCGCTGATCGGTGCGATCTCAATGATCGGGAGTGCTTCCCCTTCGATAACGGCAATGGAAAATTCACGGCCGATAATGCAGCGCTCGATAATGGCCTGATCTTCAAAGGTAAAGGCTTCATCCAGTGCTTTCTCCAGTTCGGAGGCATCATTTACACGGTAAACACCTACGGAAGAACCGCCGCAGCAGGTTTTGACCATGCAGGGATAACCGACGCTTTCCGGAAGACGGAATGGTTTTCCTTTCTGAACGGTGATACCGGGAGGTGTCGGAACATTCCGTCCCCGGAACATCTGTTTGGTAATATTTTTATCCATGCAGAGGGCGCTGCTGGTGTGTCCGGTTCCGGTATAGCGGATGCCCATCAGATCGAAGAGGGCCTGAATCTTGCCGTCCTCTCCGTTCTCTCCGTGAAGAGCCAGAAATACCATATCACTCAGTTCACAGAGTTTCAGGACATTTGGGCCCAGAAGACTTCTGTAATTAGGACGGAGCGCTTTTACATGGGCGATATCCGGGGCATCCTCTGCAATGGTACCAACAGAAGCAGACCAGTCGCGATCATCTGTGAACAGATGATCTAATGGTTCTTTTTCTTCCGGCAGACCCAGAAATAAGTCCACCAGAACCACATCGTGTCCGTTTCCTTTTAATGCTTCATAAATATTTCTTCCACTGCAGAGAGATACATCACGTTCGGTACTGATGCCTCCTGCAAGAACTACGATTTTCATAATCAATCCTCCTGTTTATGCTGATCCAGCATTTCCTGAATTTTATGCTGGGCATAGGACCCAAGAAACTTCTGGTCTTCTTTGGAAAGTTCCTTCGGGTAAATGGGTGCACCGTATTCTACGATGACATGGGCAGGTCTGATATAAGGAAGATGTGCTTCCCAGATCTGCGCGGAATTGGTGATGGCAATAGGAATGATGGGACATCCGGTTTTGGACGCTATCTTCATGCTGCCTTCCTTGAACGGAATCATGTTTCCGTCCTTACTTCTGGTGCCTTCCGGGAAAATACAGATAGAGATTCCCTTCTTAATATATTCAATACCAGTCAGAATGGTTTTTAATCCTTCCTTGACGTTGGAACGATCCAGGAAAAGACAATAAAGCCGTTTCATCCAGTCGCGCAGGAGTGGTACTTTGAGCATCTCTGCCTTCGCCACATATCCGGTCAGATCCGGACACATGGAATAGGTGAGCAGAATATCAAAATAGCTGCAGTGATTTCCGACATAGAGAACAGCCTGATCTTTTGGCACATTTTCATGACCGATATAGGTAATATCGGAACCGGTGATCCACAGCATGAGTTTGAAGGCTGCCTGTACCATACGAAGACTGCTGATATCTCTTGTGCGGGGATTGAATTTACCAATCACCCATTCGATCAGAAGAACCGGAATGCCGATGATCAGGTAAAGGATCAGAATCGTTGCTATTAAAATTAAACGTATCATATAAAACTCCTTAAAACGGTATGTATCAACCGAAACGGCCGAACAGTTCGGTCATCTGGCGAAGTCCTTTTGCCATGCCTTCGTTCAGAAGTCCGGCGCGGAAGCGGTACTCCCAGTTGCCGGCTGCGGTACCAGGGGTGTTCATGCGGTGTTCACTTCCCTGATTCAAAAGATCCTGTACCGGGAAAATGGCATATCTTGCAATGGTACCCAGGCAGATGCGGATGAAATCCCAGCTGATGCTGGAAGCGTCCGTATTCATATAACGGCGCACTTTGTCCTGATTTTGATGGGCTGTATGCTGATACCAGCCAAGGGTTGTATCATTGTCATGGGTTCCGGTATAGCAGATACAGTTCCGGGTGTCAAGCTGATGGGGAAGGAAAGAACTCTCTCCAAGTCCATCAAAACCAAACTGCAGGACTTTCATGCCCGGATAACCGAGAGAATCTCGCAGCTTTTCTACTTCCGGTGTAATAATGCCAAGATCCTCTGCAAAGATCGGAAGTTCTTCGCCTAATGCTTTTTCAATGGCACGGAACAGTTCCTCGCCAGGACCTTTCTTCCATTTACCGTTCATAGCAGTCTTCTCGCCTGCCGGAACTGCCCAGTAAGCTTCAAATCCGCGGAAATGGTCGATGCGGACATAATCTACCTGATCCAGCTGGTGGCGGACGCGTTCAATCCACCAGCGATAACTGTCCTTTTTATGTGCTTTCCAGTCATAGAGGGGGTTACCCCACAGCTGTCCCTCAGCAGCAAAATAATCTGGCGGAACTCCGGCTACTTCCAGCGGATGTCCCTTGGTATCCAGGCAGAACATACTTTTATTTGCCCAGACATCAGCACTGTCCGGGGAGGTGAAGATCGGAATATCACCGATGATGGCAATTCCTTTTTCATTTGCATAATCCTTCAGTGCATACCACTGACTGAAGAAGCAGAACTGTACGAAGCAGTAATAGTCGACTTCTTTTTCCAGAAGCTTAAGCCAGGCAGCGCGCTCGGCAGGTGTCGGATCCAGGAGACTGTCTTCCCACTCATACCAGGGCAGATTCTCATGATAGTCTTTTCCTGCCATGTAGAGGCAGTAGTCTTCCAACCAGAATTCATTATTTTTCTGGAAGGAATCATATTCCTCCAGCAGATCCTTATCTGAGGTGTGGCGGAAGTTCTGATAGGCTTTCCGAAACAGTCCGGTCTTATACTCAGTGACTTTTGTGTATTCTACTTTGTCCGGATTGAATTCCGGAATCGGTTCCAGATCCTCTCTGGTAAGAAGTTTTTTTTCAATCAGAAGATCCGGACTGATGAGAAGGGGTTGTCCTGCAAAGACCGAAAAACTCTGATAAGGAGAGTTTCCATTGCCACAAGGGCCAAGGGGCAGAACCTGCCAGAGATGCTGACCTGCCATGTGCAGAAAGTCAATGAAGTTGTATGCTTCCTTCCCCATATCACCGACCCCATAAGGAGATGGGAAGGAAGTCGGATGAGCGAGGACTCCGCTGTAGCGGTGATTGGTTTTGTCCTCAGCAGCTATTTTAAAATGCATCGTTTATGTACTCCCTTTTATACTTTTTTGTGAATATCCTATCCGTAATATTATACTTTACTGGCAACCGGAATACAAGGAAGAAGACTGGTCTTAAATGCTTTTTTTCTTCATAGACTAGAGCAAATAAGAAAGAGAGAAACGGTTCTATGCGAAAAATATGTCTGTTGCTTCTGACAGCGCTCCTGTTCTGTGGGTGTGGAATTGAAAAGCAGAGTCCGAAGAAACTGAAAAGTCTTGATTTCACAGTGCTTGCACCGGAAGAAATGCCGGAAGAACTGCTGAATGTGCTGGAGGAGAAGAAAACATCACCTTTCAAGGTAACCTATAAGGATGAAGGATATCTGTATATTTGTGAGGGATATGGAGAACAGAAAAGCAGCGGATACAGCATTGCGGTAAAGGATCTGTATCTGACGGAAAATGCAGTGTATGTGGATACGGAATTGCTGGGACCGGGAAATGCGGAGAAGACGGAAAGTCTTGTTACCTGCCCGTATATTGTGCTGAAACTGGAAGATCCGGGACTTTCTGTCGTATTTGAGTAAAAGGGGAGGAAAAGAATGGAACTGGAGCGAAGATATGTAAATCTGAATCACCGAAAGGGAGAGGCATTCAGTCAGATGACCATGGAGGAAGATCTGAATGTGCCGGACCAGAAACCGGATATTTATAAGATCATTCACGGACAGGGAGAATTCCGGCCGGATGAGATCAAGGGGGAGACCGGTAAGATCAAGGTGCGTGGAATCTTTCTGTACCGCATTCTTTATATCAGTGAAAATGTGGACCGGATGCCGGAGATGTTGGAAGGAAGCGTGCCTGTTGATGAGACTGTTTTTCTGAACGGGCTGGAAGAGGGTGATATGCTGGATGTGAGCTGGAAACAGGAAGATTTCCGGGTATCAGCAGTACATTCCAGAAAGGCCAATATGAAATGCGTGCTGTCATTTTCGGCGGAGGCTTACCGTGAGCAACCGGTGCCGCTGCTTGAGCAGCCGGAAGCAGCGGAAGATCTGTACCTGAAAACCAGCCCGGTGAGTCTGAAGCAGGAGATGCTGCATAAAAAAGATACCGTGCGGGTGAGGGAAGATGTGACGATATCTCCGGGCAAGCCAAACATTCGGCGGATTCTATGGCGGGAGGTAAGGCTTCAGGGAGCCGAAGCAAGACAGGAAGACGGGAAAATTCTGGTCAAGGGAGAACTGGCAGTCTTCTTTCTCTATGAGAGCGACGGGACGGAGATACCGGTACAGTGGGAAGAAAAGATGATTCCATTCCGCAATGAGACAGAATGCGAGATGAGCAGAGGAGATCTCACTGGCAGGACGGAAGTGACTCTTTTGAGAGCAGATATGGAACTGCAGGCTGATTACGACGGCGAGCCTCGGATGATTCGGGTGGATGCCGTGCTGGAACTGAAGATCCGATATTATGAAGAGAGGGTCTGCGAGGTGCTTGAGGATGCTTACAGCCTTTCCTGTGAGATGATTCCCGGTAAGAAAGAGTATGCATGGGATGATATTTGCCAGATGACAGATTCCCGGGCGCGGGTATCGGGAAGAATGAAAATCCCGGAGCAGAGTCCGGAGATGATGCAGATTCTCTGCGCGGGAATCGGAATTCATACGGACTACAGTGAGCGGACGGAGCATGGGATTCTGATTCAGGGAAATGTGGAGGTGTGGGTACTGTATGCATCCACGGATGATGCGATGCCCTTTGCCTGTGTAAAGGAGACATTTCCATTTGAACATACGGCAGAGATTCAGAAAACAGAGCCGGATGCCGCATGGCAGATCACTGCAGATCTCGATCAGCTGATGGTCAGTATGCTGGATGCGCGGGAGCTGGAGATGAAGGCAGTGCTGCAGATTCAGGTTGAGGTAAGATGTCCCCGGACACTGACTGTCATAGAAGAGCTTACCGAACAGCCGGCAGACATGGCAAAGATGCGGAGTCTTCCGGGTATTGCCATTCATATAGTACAGCCAGGTGAAGATCTCTGGAGCATAGCCAAAACCCACGGCACCTCCTGCAAGTCTGTGATGGAATTAAATGACCTGAAAGAGGAGACTCTGCATCCAGGAAGCAGGCTTTTGATCGTGAAAGAAATTGCCGCTCACAGGAACAGAACAGACTGAAAGCAGCGGTATGAAAGAAAAGAATTGTATCCATGCCGCAAATAGATTAAAATAAGAATAAATAGTTTGATTGGAACAAGGAGATAATGATGAAAGACAGGATACAGCTGAAAGCACTTGCCAAGATTAATCTTGGGCTGGATGTATTAAGGAGAAGGGAAGACGGATATCATGAAGTAAAGATGATTATGCAGACCATCAGCCTTCATGATGATCTGGAGATCCGGAGAATCAAGACACCGGAGATCCAGGTGAAAACGAATCTTTATTATCTGCCGACCAATGAGAACAATCTGGTCTATAAGGCAGCAAAACTTCTGATGGACGAATTTGGTATCAAGGAAGGAGTGGCAATCCAGCTGAAGAAACGGATTCCGGTTGCAGCAGGCATGGCAGGCGGCAGTACGGATGGTGCAGCAGTGTTGTGGGGAATGAATCAGATGTACGGACTGGGACTTTCCAGACAGGAGTTGATGGAACGCGGCGTGAAGCTGGGAGCAGATGTGCCATACTGTGTGCAGAGGGGAACGGCATTGGCAGAAGGCATCGGGGAACGCTTAAGTGTGCTTCCGTCCATGCCCAAATGTACCATTCTTATTGCAAAACCGGGTATCAGTGTATCTACAAAATTTGTCTATGAGAATCTTCATGCCAATGACTTAAAGCCGGAACAGCATCCGGATGTGGATCGTATGATTGAGGCGATGAAGGAGAAAAATCTGGATCTGCTCTGTGAGAGAATGGGAAATGTACTGGAGACTGTGACGATTCCGGCTTATCCGGTCATTCAGGAGATCAAGGAGCATATGATGGCATGCGGTGCTGCGGGAGCTATGATGAGCGGAAGCGGTCCGACTGTTTTTGGAATTTTCCATTCACCGGTGCAGGCAAAAGCGGCTATGAAAGATCTGAAGGTAAATGGACTTGCAAAACAGCTGTATCTGACAACACCTTATAATGTGAAACGATAATTGCATAAAATAAGGAAGACGGGAAATACTGGACTTCAGAAAAAGGATGAGTGTGATACGCTCATCCTTTTTTCGTGAACAGGAGGGAAAAGATGGACAGGATTTCACCGGATCTTGAGAAAAACAGGCAATGGGTCGAAGAGACATTTCAGAACTGCGATGATATTCTTCACCGGCAGGTGTTTCTAAATAATGGAAAGGACGAAGGAATTCTGGTCTATGTGGAAGTGGCGGTCAGTAATCTGATGCTGGAGGAGCATGTCATCGGGCTTTCTGATGTGCAGCCACTTACTACTTACGAAGAAGGAGAGGCAGCACTTCTTGCAGGAAACGGGATTCTTTTTGTACAGGGAGATACCTGTCTGTATAAAATATCCAGTAAAGGATATCCGGGCATCGGGGTATCCCCGGCAGAAAGTGAAAAGGTCATGCGGGGTTCGCGGGAAGGATTTACAGAGAGCGAGAAAATCAATGTGGCATTGATCCGAAAAAGAATCAGGGATGTCAGAATGAAAGTAGAGGAACAACGAATCGGGGTAAGGTCTCATACGATGACAGCGCTGGTCTATATGGAAGACCTGATAGAACCGCAAATTCTGCGCATGATCAAAGACCGGATGGAACAGTATGAAATAGATGGAATTATGGACAGCGGCATGCTGGAACAGCTTCTGGAAGAACACTGGATGTCACCGTTTCCACAGTTTCAGACGACAGAGCGGCCTGACAGGGCGGCATCAGCGGTGTTGGAAGGCAGATTGATACTGGTAACAGATCACTCTCCGACGGTGCTTTTATTTCCGTCCAATTATAACAGTTTTTTTCAGACCAGTGATGACTGGTATAACCGGTTTGAAACAGCATCATTCGCGAGAATGATTCGATTTCTGGCAGCGATCATGGCGATGTGCTTCCCGGCAGTATACGTGGCAGCGACGACATGGCATACAAGCCTCCTTCCGACGAAACTGGTTCTCTCCATGGCAGAGGCCAGGGCAGGAGTACCATTTCCGTCGTTGGGAGAAATTCTTCTGATGGAAATTTCATTTGAACTTTTAAGAGAAGCAGGAATCCGTCTGCCAGGTCCCATGGGAAACACCATTGGGATTGTAGGAGGTCTTATTATTGGACAGGCTGCAGTGGATGCAAATCTGGTAAGTCCGGTTGTCGTGATCGTTGTGGCTTTCACAGCACTATGTTCTTTTGCTATTCCCAATGAAGAATTTGCATCGGCATTCCGGCTCTTAAAATACGGATGTATTTTTATGGGGGCATGGTTTGGGCTATACGGTATTCTGCTTTCCTGCCTGTGGGTGCTGATTCATCTCTCTCATTTGAATAGTCTTGGAATCCCATATCTGTATCCTTATGCGGCATGTGTCGGAAGTGGACAGGAGGAGAAGAAGGATTCACTGATCCGTTATCCTTTCCGACAGCTGAAGTATCGTCCGGTATTTGCCAGAAGGGCGGAAAAAATAAAACTCCGAAAGAAGGATGAAGATGTTTAGTGAGAATAACAGAATCTCTGTCCGGCAGGCGGTCAGAAATTATGGGATGATGGTTATCAGCATCAGCGCGCTGGTGATACCGGTTGCTATGAATCATACTGCCATGTCGTCTGTATTACTGGCAGCAGGGCTGCTGGGAGTCTATCTTACAGGAATGGCTGCGGCTGCAGCACCGAAAAATAGAATATTCCAGACTGCATCATATGTCCATGGCTGGATACTGGGGACATTGACAGCACGGATGACAGGACTTCTGGTGCAGAAATTTCTGCTGAACGGAGTGCCGCTGTGGGGAATTCTGATATTGTTCTATGCCATGTGCTATTACAATTTGTACAAGGGGCTGGAATGCCGGATGCGCGTGGGAGAAATTTTGTTTTTGCCGTTTCTTCTTCTGCTGGCGGGACTTGCTATCGCCATGCATGGAGAAGCAGAAATGATGAGAATCCGGGAATTTACATGGATACTGGATAAAAACGGGATTTGGAAAGGCTATGAACTGTTCTGCTGGCTGACTGCAGTTCAGGGACTCTGGTCTCTTCAAAATTATATGACGGAAAAGAAGACGGCTGTTGGCAGAGTCTGGCTGCTTGGAACGGCCGGGGTGGTGTTCTGGGCACTGTTTACATTTTTTATTTACGGAGATGCAGGGCATACAGGACTTGTCTTTCCGCTTGCTTCGGCCATGACGCTGGCACATTTGCCGGGAAATGTGATCGGCAGACTGGATTCAATATTTGTATTTGTCTGGGTGATCGGGCTTTTTACAGCCTGCAGTACCCTGTTTGCACCTTTGCAGGCAGAAGAGCCGGATCGGAGGAAAAAATATCTGTTTGGAGTACTCCTCACCGCATCACTGGCATTTGCCTGTCAGGAAAAATCACAGGAATTGTTGTCTGGATGGCTGTATTGGATCTCTACGCCGGTGCAGATGGTTTTGTTCATCTGGCAGTTTTTGGCGGGAAATGGAAAGAAAATGTTACTGACAGGACTTGGATTTCTCTGTATGTTACTGACTGGCTGTGGGCATCAGGAGCTGGAAAAAGAAAATCTGACAGAAAGCATCTGCGTGGATGTGGGAACGGAGAAAGCCTATACGGTCACATTTGGGTTTTACATGTTGGACGGAACAGCAGAAACTTACCAGACGGAGGCGGATTCGCTGGAGGAAGCAAGGAATATGTATGACAGTGGTCATGAAAAAAATCTGGATTTCAATCATCTGAGGAATTTTTATTTTTCTGAAAATCTGATGGAAGAAAAAGTCTTCGGAAATCTCCTGATGGAGATTCAGACGGATGGAACGTATTCGCGTGGAATCAGCGTATGGGTAACGGACGATGATCCTGCGAAAGCAGTGGAGATGAAAGAACAGCCGGAGGAAGGGACGCCTGTCCACCGGATGTTGAATGCATGGTATAACAGGGAATCTTTTCGGCCATACTCCAGTCAGAAGAAATGACAGGAGAGGCGTAGCCGATGAAAAGAGATATGGTAATTTTACTGCTGGCCTGCCTGATAGGGCTCGGCGCCATGGAATGTGTGAACGAGGCGAATCAGGTAAGACAGACATCCACGGTGGCATGGTGGACACTGCTATATGAGCAGCCGAATCCGGAACATCTTCCGGTAAAAGTAGATTTCTGGTGGAGAAATGGGGGTTGAAGTGTTCCCGGAAAGAAGATAGAATAAACAAGAGGATAAAGCGGAGGTGTATGATGACAAAAGAAGTAGTGGTGACCATATCCGGGCTTCAGCTCTCGGACGGTGATCAGGATACCATAGAGACAGTTCATGTGGGGGAATATCATGAGAAGGACGGAGTTCACTACGTTTTCTTTGATGAGATTCTGGAAGGCCATGATCAGCCGGTACGGAATATGATCAAGCTTGGCGAACGGAGTGTAGCAGTCAGAAAAAGAGGTCCGGTATCATCGGAACTTTCTTTTGAGGAAGGCAGTACCAGTGAAAGCGCCTATAATATGCCCTTTGGAGCATTTATGGTTTCTGTCCACACATCCAGTGTCCGCCTGAATGTGGAGGAAGAAAAGATCGAATCAAAAGCTTCCTACAGACTCAGCATCAATGGAGAACACTGCTCGGACTGTGATATCCAGGTGACAGTACAGGCAAAAGAAACGTTTAAGCTTTGTTGACGCTGTCTGTGTTGTGAGATAAAATAAATAAGAAAGAAGTATACATTAGAGGTGTGAAGATGAAAAAAGTTATTCTGACAGGAGACCGTCCTACCGGACGCCTTCATGTAGGACATTATGTAGGTTCTCTAAAAGAAAGAGTAAAACTCCAGAATTCCGGAGATTATGATGAAATTTATATTATGATCGCAGACGCACAGGCGCTGACTGATAATGCGGAGCATCCGGAGAAGGTACGCCAGAACATCATGAATGTGGCGCTCGACTATCTGGCATGTGGAATTGATCCGGAGAAATCCACGATCTTTATCCAGTCCATGGTCCCGGAGCTGACAGAGCTGACTTTTTATTATATGAATCTGGTTACGGTATCCCGTGTACAGCGGAATCCAACTGTAAAGGCAGAGATTCAGATGAGAAATTTCGAGGCCAGCATTCCGGTTGGTTTCTTCTGCTATCCGATCAGTCAGGCGGCAGATATTACCGCATTTCGTGCAACAGCAGTGCCGGTAGGTGAGGATCAGCTCCCAATGCTTGAGCAGTGTAAGGAGATTGTACATAAGTTTAACAGTGTATATGGCGAGACTCTGACCGAACCGGAGATCGTGCTTCCGTCCAACAAAGCATGCTTACGTCTGCCGGGTATCGACGGAAAAGCAAAGATGAGCAAGTCTCTCGGAAACTGTATCTACCTGTCTGATGAGGCAGAGGATGTGAGAAAGAAGATCATGTCCATGTTCACAGATCCGAATCATCTGAGAGTGGAAGATCCGGGACGTGTGGAAGGCAACCCGGTATTCCTGTATCTGGATGCATTCAGCCGTCCGGAGCATTTCGAAGAGTTTCTTCCGGATTATAAGAATCTGGACGAACTGAAAGATCACTATACCCGCGGTGGACTGGGTGATGTGAAAGTAAAGAAATTCCTGAATAATGTCATGCAGGCAGAGCTGACTCCGATTCGTGAGAGAAGAAAGATGTGGGAGCAGAGAATTCCGGAAGTATACGAGATTCTGCGTGAAGGAAGCAAAGCAGCAGAGGCAAAAGCAGCAGAGACCCTTCGCGATGTAAAAGCAGCTATGAAAATCAATTATTTTGAGGATGAGAGTCTGATTAAATGATACAGAAGAAAAGACTGACCGCATTCTATGTGGAACAGTATATAAAGGCATCGAAAAAACGGCCCCGGAAAATGCCGGGGACCAATGAGATGCTTTATAAGACGGAAAAGCTGTTCCGTCTGCTGGAAAATGCAAAATCCTCCAGGGTCAATATCCGGTCTCTGGAGGAATATCACCGGCAGTTGAAAAATGTGGTGATGTTTGCCAGAAGAAAAAACAGGGATGATATCCTTGAAAAACTGAATACGGTGATATTACCCAGGCTGGCTGAGCTGGACCTGGGTCTTCTTTTGGATGAACAGAAAAAAGGAATGACTGAAGATTTCCTGGTATGGCTGCGCAAAGAACGTCCTTGTGCGGTCTGCCAGGAAACTTTGTTTACCCTGTATCCTGCGTTCCGGCAGCATGTAGTGAAAGATCAGATCATGGATCTGGTACCGGTGCGTCCGGAGATGGAGTTCCCGGAAGTACGGGAGTTGCACCGGCATTTTATTCTGCACATCGGACCAACCAACAGCGGAAAGACGTTCCGGTCACTGGAACGGCTGAAGCTGGCAGGAAACGGCGTCTATCTGGGACCATTACGTCTGCTCGCGCTGGAAGTATTTGAGCAGATGCAGAAATATCATGTCCCCTGTACCATGAGAACCGGACAGGAGTGCATTGAAGAAGCCGGGAGCCGTGTGACGGCGTGTACTATTGAGATGGCAGATTATGATGAGAACTATGACATTGCCGTTATTGATGAAGCGCAGTTGGTGGCTGATGTAGACAGGGGACATTCCTGGACAAAGGCAATCCTGGGACTGCGTGCAAAAGAAATTCATATCTGCATGAGTCCTGCTGCGGAGCAGGTGATCTGTCATCTTATAGAACTATGTGGCGATGACTATGAAGTGGATCGCTATGAACGGAAGACAGCACTGATCTGTGAGGAACAGCCATTTCATTTTCCGGATGATATACAGCCTGGAGATGCGCTGATCGCATTTTCCAAGAAATCAGTGCTGGATGTGGCGGGGCGCCTGGAGGAGACGGGCATCAATGCCAGTGTGATCTATGGAAGTCTGCCGCCGGAAATCCGTCGGAGACAGATGCATCTGTTTCATAAGGGAAAAACAAAAGTTGTTGTGGCGACAGACGCTATCGGGATGGGGCTGAATCTTCCGGTCCGCAGAATTATTTTTCTGCAGGCCGAGAAATTTGATGGCGTGTCCAGACGGAAACTGACGACTGCAGAGGTGCGGCAGATTGCAGGCCGGGCCGGAAGATTTGGTCTCTATGACAAAGGTTATGTTACTGCCATGGGAGAGGAAGAGCTTTCCTATATCAGAGATCACTATGCGGCACCGGAGGAATCTCTGACGGAAGTAAATTTAGGCTTCCCGCAGATGCTTCTGGACATTGAGGCACCTTTGGATGAAATTCTGAAGATCTGGCATTCCGTGACACCGACGGATCCGTTCGTAAAAGAGAATATCGATGAAGCACTGTTCCTTTATGAGCAGGCAAAGCAGAACCGGAAGATGATCGATGGATTTGACGACAAGTATGTGCTGTATAAGATGATTACCTGTCCTATCGACATTAAAGATAAGAAGGTAGTGGATCTGTGGAATCACTATTGCTGTACCTATACAGCAGACGTATCTCTGGAGCGGCCGGTACTGTACCGGGAGAAAAAAGGAGGTATCCAGCAGTATGAGACGTACTATAAACAGCTGGATCTGTATTATCAGTTTTCACATCGCATACAGAAAGTGATAGAGGAAGACTGGCTTCGCAGAGAACGTGAGAAGACAGAGATGCGGATCATGAGTTATCTCACGAAGGGCAAGCAGAGTTATATTGCCAGATGCAGATACTGCGGAAAGCTGCTTCCGCTGGGATCGACTTTTCCTGTGTGCGATGACTGTTTCCGCCAGGAAGTGCGTGCGAAATACGGACGGAAAGACAAAAATGGAGGAACCACAGATGGCAAAGTGGGTGGAGATAAGAAAAGGCGCGGACTTTCGGGCCATCGGAGAAAAGTACGGCATCAGTCCGTTCACGGCACGGCTGATTCGAAATAAAGATATCATCGGCGATCAGGAGATTGAAGAATATCTTCATGGAACACTTGAGGATCTTCATCCTGCTTCTCTGATGAAAGGTATTCCGGAAGCGGTGGATCTGCTTGAGCAGAAGATTGGAGAAAATGCATATATCCGTATTATCGGAGACTATGACATTGATGGTGTGTGCGCTACTTATATTTTACTCAGAGGATTCCGTGCGGCCGGAGCGCGGGTGGATACAGATATTCCGGACCGAATGAAGGACGGCTACGGACTGAACCGGGAGTTGGTAAAGAGAGCTTATGATGCAGGCGTGGATACGATCGTCACCTGTGATAACGGAATAGCCGCTGTGCAGGAGATTGCCTATGCCAGAGAACTGGGTATGACGGTCATTGTGACGGATCATCATGAAGTGCAGGAGGAACTGCCGTCTGCGCAGGTGATTGTAAATCCCCGCCAGGCAGACTGTCCGTATCCGTTCAAAAAACTGTGCGGGGCAGCGGTTGCCTGGAAGCTGGTAGGTGCGTTCTGGCAGCAGATGGGACTTCCTCTCGACGATCTTTATGATGAACTCCTGATGTTCGCAGGATTTGCAACGGTGGGAGATGTGATGGATCTGACTGGTGAGAACCGGATTCTTGTGAGGGAAGGACTGAAACGCCTGCAGAAGACAACACATCCGGGAATGTCAGCTCTTATCGAAGCCAATGAACTGGCAAGAGATACACTCTCGGCATTTCATATTGGATTTGTCTTAGGACCTTGTATCAATGCAAGTGGACGTCTTGCGACGGCAAAGAGGGCGCTGGCACTTCTGGACACAAAAGATCAGGCGCTTGCCATAGAGCGGGCGGCGGAATTAAAAGAACTGAATGACGAGCGAAAAGAACTGACGGAGCAGGGACTTGCCCAGGCAGTAGATCTGATCGAGCACAGTGATCTGATGGAAGACCGGGTGCTGGTAGTCTATCTGCCGGACTGCCATGAAAGCCTGGCCGGAATCATTGCCGGACGAATCCGGGAGCGGTATTATCGTCCGGTCTTTGTACTGACCAGGGCAGAAGACGGTGTGAAAGGTTCTGGACGTTCGATTGAAACCTACTCCATGTTTGAAGAAATGAGTAAATGCAAAGAGCTGTATACCAGATATGGCGGGCATCCCATGGCAGCAGGTGTTTCCATGCCGGAAGAACATGTAGAACTGTTCAGGAGAAGACTCAATGAACTGTGTACGCTCAGCAAAGAAGACCTGACAGAAGTCGTACATATTGATATGGCATTACCGTTCTCCTGTGTGTCAGAGCAGGTAGTAAAAGAACTTTCGCTTCTGGAACCTTTCGGAAAAGCAAACACGAAACCGGTCTTTGCCGCCCGCAATGTCCGGGTGCTGGAATCAAGGGTTCTCGGAAAAAATCAGAACGTTCTCCGCATGAAGCTGATGGATGAAAGTGGAATGACATTAGAAGGTATTTATTTTAATAACTGTATGCAGGAAGTAATTGCAGACCTACAGAAGAAGCCGACATTTCATATTCTGTATTACCCTGAAATCAATGAATTCCGGGGAAAAAGAACTCTGCAGCTGAGAGTGCAGGGATATTGTTAAACCAGAAAAAGTGTGCTATATTTGTTTTATTGTGGGTAAACTTTACTCAAAGGGTGTGAAAAGGAGAGATACACATGAAAAAGTTAGAGGATTATGTGGTAAGTATTCCGGATTATCCGGAACCGGGAATTATATTCAGGGATGTCACCAGTATTCTGCAGGATGCGGAAGGACTGAAGCTTGCCATTGATAGTCTGCAGGCAGAACTTGACGGTCTGGATTTTGATGTGATTGCAGGAACCGAGTCCAGAGGATTTATCTTTGGTATGCCGATTGCATATAATCTCCATAAACCATTTGTGCTGGTTCGTAAAAAGGGAAAACTTCCAAGAGAGACCGTATCTGCAAGTTACGATCTGGAGTACGGAAGTGCAGAGATTGAAATGCATAAAGATTCCATCAAACCGGGACAGAAAGTAGTACTGATTGATGATCTGATTGCAACCGGAGGTACCATTGAAGCAGCTGCAAAGTTGGTGGAATCTCTCGGAGGTGAAGTGGTCAGAATTATTTTCCTGATGGAACTTGCTGGTCTGAAGGGAAGAGAAAAACTGAAAAACTACGATGTAAGAAGTGTTATCCGTTACGAGGGTAACTAATATCGTTACGAGCAGAGACAGAGATTAGATAGAAAAGCGGTGATTGGTATATGACGGAAGAACAGGCACGGGAAGTCCAGGAGGACGACAGAAGTATCAAGAAGATGGAAGATTTTACAAGCCCTGATGAACTTTATCAGGAGCTGGTAAAGAGTGTGATGAGATACCATCCTTCTACGGATCTTTCCATGATTGAAAAAGCATATCAGGTGGCTAAGGCCGCGCATAAGGATCAGGTCCGTAAATCCGGAGAACCATATATCATTCATCCGTTGTGTGTAGGTATTATTCTGGCAGATCTGGAGCTTGATAAGGAAAGTATTGCGGCAGGTCTTCTGCATGATGTAGTGGAAGATACGCCGATGACGACCGAGGATGTGGCAGCAGAATTCGGAGATGAGGTAGCGCTTCTGGTAGACGGTGTTACCAAGCTGGGCCAGTTGAGTTATTCTGCGGACAAGGTAGATGAGCAGGCGGAGAATCTTCGAAAAATGTTCCTGGCCATGGCGAAGGATATCCGTGTTATCCTGATCAAACTTGCTGACCGACTGCATAATATGCGGACTCTGAAATACATGCGTCCGGAGAAACAGAAGGAAAAAGCACGTGAGACCATGGATATCTATGCGCCGATCGCACAGCGTCTTGGTATTTCCAAGGTGAAGATCGAACTGGATGACCTTGCATTGAAATATCTTCAGCCGGAGGTCTACTATGATCTGGTAGCACAGATTGCTGATAAGAAAAGTGTCCGGGAAAAATATGTGAAATCCATTGTAGCGGAAGTAAAACAGCACATGGAAAATGCGCATATCGAAGCAGATGTACAGGGACGTGTGAAACATTTCTTCAGTATTTATAAGAAGATGGTTAATCAGGATAAGACACTGGATCAGATCTATGACCTGTTTGCAGTGCGTATTCTTGTGGATTCCGTGAAAGACTGTTATGCTGCACTTGGCGTTATTCATGAAATGTATAAACCGATACCGGGACGTTTTAAAGATTATATTGCCATGCCGAAACCGAATATGTATCAGTCTCTGCATACGACATTGATTGGTCCTAAGGGTCAGCCCTTTGAGATTCAGATTCGTACGTATGAGATGCACAGAACAGCAGAGTATGGTATCGCAGCACACTGGAAATATAAGGAGAGCGGCGGAAGTAATGAGCAGAATATCGAAGGAAAGAACAGTGCAGAAGCGAAGCTTACATGGTTAAGACAGATTCTTGAGTGGCAGCGGGATATGTCCGATAACCGGGAGTTTATGAGTCTCTTAAAGAGTGACCTTGACCTGTTCTCTGAGAGTGTATACTGCTTTACACCCGGCGGTGATGTAAAGACATTGCCGAACGGTTCCAATACGATTGATTTTGCCTACAGCATTCACAGTGCAGTAGGAAATAAAATGATCGGAGCCAGAGTCAATGGAAAACTGGTGCCTATTGAATATGTAATTAAAAATGGTGACCGAATTGAGATCATTACATCTCAGAACTCCAGAGGTCCCAGCCGCGACTGGCTGAATACGGTTAAGAGTACCCAGGCGAAGAACAAGATCAATCAGTGGTTCAAGACAGAATTCAAAGAGGGAAATATTGTCAAAGGTAAGGAACTGATTGCCCAGTACTGCAAGATGAAGGGAATTCCACAGGCGCAGGTAGTGCGTTCGGAATATCAGGAAGGTGTTTTGCGGAAATACGGATTCCGGGACTGGGATTCTGTATTGGCAGCTGTCGGACACGGCGGTCTCAAAGAGGGCCAGGTTGTCAACAAGATGCTGGAGCAGTATGAAAAAGCCAAGAAGAAAGCTGTCACGGACGCTAAAATCATGGAGAGCGTCAGCGAAGCAAAAGAGCAGAAGATCAAGATCAGTAAGTCAAAGAGTGGTATTGTCGTTAAAGGTATTGATGATGTGGCCGTCCGTTTTTCCAAGTGCTGCAATCCGGTGCCGGGAGACGAGATTGTTGGTTTTGTTACTCGTGGACGCGGTGTGACCATTCACAGAACAGACTGTGTCAATATGCTGCATCTGGCAGAATCAGAGCGTGAACGTCTGATTGATGCGGAATGGCAGTCCGGCCTGAAAGCACCTGCAGGTGAAAAATATACGACGGAGATCAAGATCTACGGAAACAACCGTACCGGTCTTCTGGTGGATATTTCCAGAACTCTCACGGAGCGTAATATTGATGTGACGGCCATGAATGTCCGCACCAGCAAGCAGGGTACGGCGACGATTACCATCAGTTTTGATATTTCCAGCGTGGAAGAACTGAACCGGATCATCGACAAGCTGCGTCAGATTGAGAGCGTTCTGGATATCGAGCGTTCCGCCAGCTAAGGAGGATTTTTTATGTCGAGAGTACGTGTTTCCAGCGTTACAGTAGGACAGCTTGCAGTCAACTGTTGGTTTCTGATCAATGAAGATACAAAAGAAGCGCTGGTATTTGATCCAGGGGATCAGGCGGATAAAATTGTTCAGTATGCATCTGAGCAGGGCGTCAAGATTACAGCGGCACTCCTGACCCATGGACATATTGATCACATGGGTGGTGCGGATGCCCTTCGAAACCTGACAGGTGCAAAAGTATATGCACTTCGGGAGGAAGAAGACCTTCTTCTGGATGCCAAGCAGAATCTGTCGGTCTACATTGCCAGAAAAGTGGTGACGTTTGCACCGGATGAGTTCGTGCATGACGGACAGGAACTGGAACTTGCAGGGGTGAAGCTGGAAGTCTTCCACACACCGGGACATACGCCGGGAGGCGCATCTTACTACTGTGCGGAAGCAGGCTGTGTATTTTCCGGAGACACCCTGTTTCAGGGCTCTGTGGGAAGAACCGATTTTCCGGGTGGCAGCATGTCAGCCATTGTCCGTTCTGTGAAAGAGAAACTGTTTCTCCTGCCGGATGACACAAGAGTCTGCCCCGGACATGGGGATGAGACCAGTATCGGGTATGAGAAAAAATATAATCCGTTTGTTTAAGCGTGAAGGGGCCACTGTTTCATAGATAGGTAATCATCTGTGAGACGGTGGCTTTTTTATGCGTGGGGAAGTGCAATTCCCAGGTGGTTTATCAAGTCTTCGGGCAGAGATTGAATTTATTCTTTCATATGCCCAGATAGTGGAAAAGGAAAATTAGAAGAAAATTGAAACAGCTTAGTAAATTTCTAATTTTTCAGCAGCAAGATCACATGCTGTTTTTACCTTTTCATACATCAGCTGTATAGAAGTCAGTTCATCACATCCAGGATATGGGCGTACTTCAAGAGAAATTTTTGCCCTTTGTGTTCCAGGAGTTCGCGGGATATATCCACATTCAAACAGTTGTACAAACTGATCAGTTAATTCTTTCAGGTCAAAAGTGCCGCCATGCACTCCGATAGGTGGATGTGTATGGCCATAAAAATTGCTGTTTGGATCTAATACAGCATCACCAAGATGTACATGGATTAGTCCTGCACGTTGAGTTTCTTTGATTGCTGTTTCTAATGATTCTTCCATCAAGGGTAGATGTGCAGTATCAATCATCAAATGTGCATTGGCAGCTCCATTTTTTTGGGCCTCTAACATAAAATCAGCGCAGTCCTTAAATGGTCCAAGAATCAGTTTTTTGAAACGATGTCTTTCGATTGGTTCGATTGTAATTTCCATATGATAAGTACGACATAATTCAGCTAGTTCCAGAAAATACTCCATAAAACGTTTCAATAATTCGGGACGCTTTTTAATGCCCTTGTCTGGACATGCAGCAAATACAATAATAGGAGATTCTGCCTCTGCTGCATAACAAATATGTTTTTTTGCAAGGTTTAAAGCGTTTTTTCGATATTCTGGATTTTCACTACATGGATTAAATTCACCATCTATCTGAAATATTCCAGGAGCATTGTAATGGAGTTTGATTTCATTTTTTTGCATACTTTGAATGCACAATTTTCTCATGCTTTCATCTTCTGGAAGAAATGTTTCAAAACTTTCATATGGTGTATTGTGGCAGCATGTCTGAATTGCTGCAAAATGTTGATAAGGATCTTCAAATGATTTTGGAAATAACATTGCAGGAGCAAATCCAAAACAAATACGAGATTGAAAATTGGTCATAATTGTATTCTCCTTTTCTAAAAAAATGGTAGCATTGCACACGTCTGACGTCAATGAATTTTAAATATTCC
>ERZ809296.1472-NODE-1472-length-27504-cov-31.347299_pt1 | contig 27504 bp, 17 predicted proteins | sample MGYA00520511_ERZ809296 | MGnify/ENA primary metagenome ERZ809296 (study PRJEB31576, sample SAMEA3212662) | Homo sapiens | biome: human-gut; feature: human gut; material: fecal | place: Sweden | collected 2012 ... | reverse complement strand
ATTTGCAAGCAGATGGCGTGCAAAGTCGCCAGACGCTCTTTGTGCGGTATTGCCGCAAAGGCAGTCACGCACCTGTGGAGGTGTGCGGCTGCTTTTTTGTGTGTGGATTCTCTCCTTTAGGCGGTGGAGGGGTTCTTGTGGAATCTTTTGCTTGTTGTGCGAGGTTTCACGGAAGTACCCCTCAGTCAGCCTACGGCTGCCAGCTCAGCACAAGGCACGCCCTACGGGTGCCCTTTCAAGGGAGCCTGAATGTCAAAAAGCCTCCCCTTTAGGGGAGGGGGACCGCCGTCAGGCGGTGGAGGGGTTCTGTGGAATCTTCTGCTTGGTGTAAAAGATTTACGAGATAACCCCTCAGTCAAGCCTGCGGCTTGCCAGCTCCCCTAAAGGGGAGCCTGAATGTAAAAGAGCCTCCCCTTTAGGGGTGACTCCCCACGGGGTGGGGAGATGCCCGCAGGGCAGAGGGGACCGCTCAGTACGAGGGGAACCGCCGATAGGCGGTGGAGGGGTTCTTGCGTGGAATCTTTTGCTTGATGTGCGAGGTTTCACGGAAGTACCCTTCAGTCACCTGCGGTGACAGCTCAGCACAAGGCACGCCCTACGGGTGCCTTTTCAAGGGAGCCATTTATGGCTTAACAACATAACAAAAACCGCCACACCCATGCACTTTTGCATCTGGGTATGGCGGTTTTGTAATGACTGGAAACGGAATGTTCTCACGTTCCCGCAGGAATCAAACGATTACTTGAAGTATGCGACACCGCTTTCGAAGATCTTCTGATCCTTTTCGCCCGGAACGTTCTGATACAGGTTCTGTCCGATACGTTCGCTGTGTCCCATTTTGCCCAGCACTCTGCCGTCCGGAGAGGTGATACCCTCGATCGCCATCATGGAAGTGTTGGGGTTGAAGTGAATGTCCATGGTCGGGTTGCCGTCCATGTCCACGTACTGGGTGGCGATCTGTCCGTTCTTCGCCATGTCTGCCAGCAGTTCCGGCGGAGCAACAAAGCGTCCCTCACCGTGGGAAATGGCTACGGTGTGCACATCGTCCACCTCGGTGCCGTACAGCCACGGGGACTTGTTGGAAGCGATGCGTGTCCGTACCAGCATGGACTGGTGGCGGGCAATGGTGTTGAAGGTCAGCGTCGGGGATACATCGGTCATGTCCATGATCTCGCCGAACGGTACCAGTCCCAGCTTTACCAGTGCCTGGAAGCCGTTGCAGATACCCAGCATCAGACCGTCGCGGTTTTTCAGCAGGTCGTGGACAGCGTCCTTGATGCGGGGGTTGCGGAAGAACGCCGTAATGAACTTACCGCTGCCCTCCGGCTCGTCGCCGCCGCTGAAGCCGCCGGGGATCATGATGATCTGTGCCTGACGAACCATTGCCGCAAAGGTGGTGATAGAATCTTCCATTGCCGCTGCGGACAGGTTGCGGACGATAAAGGTCTGCGGTCTTGCACCGGCACGCTCAAAGACGCGGGCGGTGTCGTATTCGCAGTTGGTGCCGGGGAATACCGGAATCAGCACGCGGGGCTGTGCACTCTTGACCGAAGCGGACAGCGTGGTCTTTCTCGGATAGGACAGCTTTTCCGGAACCTCTGTGGTGGTCTTGATGCGGCAGGGGAATACCGGCTCCAGCTTCTTCTCCCAGACGGACAGCAGCTTGTCCAGCTGGAGGGTGAACTTCGGGCAGACGATCTCCGGCTTTTCGCTGGTGGAACCGATCACGTCCTCGCCGTCCTCTGCATCGCCGCAGAGTTCCAGCAGGAAGCCGCCGCAGCAGGGCTGGAACAGTTCTGCATCTGTCAGCTGGCGGTCAAAGGTGAAGCCGATGCCGTTGCCGAAGCACATCTTGGCAATACCTTCTGCCACGCCGCCGTAGTCGATGACCCAGCCGGCACGAATGCGGCCGGCGGCGATCATTGCTTCGACCTTGTTGAATGTGGCACGAACGCTCTCGAAGCTGGGGATACCGTTTTCGTCAGTTTCCGGACGGAGCATCACGACCTTGTCGCCAGCCTGCTTGAATTCGGTGGAAACCACCTTGTCTGCCTTGGCGGTGGAAACGGCAAAGGATACCAGCGTCGGCGGAACATCGATGTTCTCGAACGTACCGGACATGGAGTCCTTACCGCCGATAGAGCCGCAGGACAGTTCCAGCTGTGCCTTGAATGCACCCAGCAGGGCAGCCATGGGCTTGCCCCAACGCTTGGGATCATTCTGGGTACGCTCGAAGTATTCCTGGAATGTCAGCCAGCAGTGGTGCCAGCTTCCGCCGGCTGCAACGACCTTGGCAATGGAGGTGATGACTGCGTCCATGGCACCCAGATAGGGGTTGCGTTCGCTGACCGTGGGATTATAGCCCCAGCCCATGAGCGAGCAGGTGTTGGTTTCGCCCTTGAGCACCGGAATCTTGGCAGCCATTGCCTGTGAGGGCGACAGCTGGTAGACACCGCCGAAAGGCATCAGCACTGTGCCGGCACCAATGGTGGAGTCGAACTTTTCGATCAGACCCTTCTGAGAGCAGATGTTCAGGCTGGACAGCAGTTCTGTCCATGCGTCTGCACTGTCGGTGAGGGTGGATTCTGCTGCTGGCTGCGGTGCTTCAATGGCAATGTCGGTGTGCTTTGCGGCACCGTTGGAGTTCAGGAACTCACGGGACAGGTCAACAATGGTGTTGCCGTTCCAGTGCATCCGCAGGCGGGGTTCTGCCTGTACGGTTGCCACGATCGTAGCTTCCAGATTTTCCTTGCCGGCTTCCTTGATGAACTTGTCGGCATCTTCTGCGGCAACCACCACAGCCATACGTTCCTGCGATTCGCTGATCGCGATCTCTGTGCCGTCCAGACCGTCATACTTTTTCGGTACGGCGTTCAGATCGATCTCCAGACCGTCGGTCAGTTCGCCGATCGCAACGGAAACGCCGCCTGCACCGAAGTCGTTGCAGCGTTTGATCATCTGTGTCACAGTGGGGTTGCGGAACAGACGCTGAAGTTTGCGTTCTTCCGGAGCGTTACCCTTCTGGACTTCTGCACCGCAGTGTCCCAGAGATTCCACGGTGTGGGACTTGGAAGAACCGGTCGCACCGCCGCAGCCGTCACGTCCGGTCTTGCCGCCCAGCAGAATGACAATATCGCCGGGGACGGGGGCTTCTCTGCGGATATTGGAAGCCGGAGCAGCACCCAGTACCGCACCGATCTCCATACGCTTCGCCATGTAGCCGGGGTGGTATACCTCTGCCACGTGGCCGGTTGCCAGACCGATCTGGTTGCCGTAGGAGCTGTAGCCGTTGGCAGCACCCACGGTGATTTTTCTCTGGGGCAGCTTGCCGGCAATGGTATCCTCTACCGGCACCAGCGGATTGGCTGCACCGGTGACACGCATTGCCTGATATACGTAGGAACGTCCCGACAGCGGGTCACGGATCGCACCGCCCAGACAGGTCGCAGCACCGCCGAACGGCTCGATCTCGGTGGGGTGGTTGTGGGTTTCGTTCTTGAACATGAGGATCCAGTCCTCTTCTTTGCCGTCGATGTCCACCTTGATCTTGACGGAGCAGGCGTTGATCTCCTCGCTCTCGTCCAGATCGTTCAGCTTGCCGTCCGCTTTCAGTTTCTTGGCAGCGATGGTTGCCAAGTCCATGAGCGTCATGGGCTTTTCGCCTCTGCCCAGTTCCTGCCGGACGGTGCAGTATGCGTCATAGGTTTCCCTGATATAGTCGGTGGGAATGTCCACGTCGGAAATCTGTGTCAGGAATGTGGTGTGGCGGCAGTGGTCAGACCAGTAGGTATCGATCATGCGAACCTCGGTAATGGTGGGGTCGCGGTGTTCGGTATCGCGGAAGTATTTCTGGCAGAACTGAATGTCGCCGAGATCCATTGCCAGACCGTAGTCAGCGATGAACTGTTTCAGTTCGTCCTCCGACAGGGAGATGAAGCCGGTGAGGGTTTCTACTGTTGTCGGAATGGTATAGTTGGTGTCCAGTGTTTCCGGCAGTTCCGGAGAAGCTTCGCGGCGTTCCACCGGATTGATGAGATACTTTTTCAGACGGTCGAATTCTGCATCGGTCAGGTTGCCGGTAACGACGTAGACATCTGCTGTGCGGACACGGCAGCGTTCGCCCTGAAGCAGGATCTGGATACACTGCTCGCAGCTGTCGGCACGCTGGTCGAACTGTCCCGGCAGGTATTCGGTCGCGAATGTCCGCTGCCCTTCTTCCAGAGCCGGCAGTTCTGTGTAGGTGTGATCCACCGCCGGTTCAGAAAATACGGTGGGAACGGCACGCTGGAAAGCTTCTGCCGTCAGATGATCTGCATCATAGCGGTGGAAAATGCGAATGTCGGTGACATTCAGACGGAGTGCGGTCTGCACGTCGCTCAGAACAGAGCGGGCTTCTACCGCGAATTCCGGCTTTTTCTCCACATAAATACGAAAAACAGACATGGTAAATCTCCTTTATTTTGGATTTGCGGGTGCTGCGATGTTGTGAACTGGCTCCCCTTTAGGGCACCCGAAGGGCGTGCCTTGTGCTGAGCTGGCAAGCCGCAGGCTTGACTGAGGGGTAACTTCGTAAATCTTGCACATTGCATAAAAGATTCCACAAGAAATCCCTCCACCAGCTTCGCTGGTCCCCCTCCCCTTTCAGGGGAGGCTGATTTGTACATAGGCTCCCCTGAAAGGGGAGCTGGCAGTGCGTAGCACTGACTGAGGGGTTACCCCTAAATCTATTACATCATGTAAAAGATTTCACGAAAGAACCCCTCCACCGCCTGTCGGCGGTTCCCCTCGTACTGAGCGGTCCCCTCTGCCCTGCGGGCATCTCCCCACCCCGTGGGGAGTCACCCCTTTCAGGGGAGGCTTTTCCCAGTCAGTATCCCATAGCAGCATTCCGCATCACTCTCTACTATTCTAACACAAAAAACGCGATTACGCAAACTTTTTTTTGGATTTTTTGCAGAAATTCGCACAACGGTGCCGTTCGGGGTATGTCCCACGTGGTAGCCGTCGCCCCGTTCCCGTTCAAAAAGTACTGGAAATTCCTTGCCGATCTGGCTTTTCAGGAAGTTTTCCTTTGCGGTTTTCGCCGCTTTCTGGGCACGTTCCATGCGGCTGGTTTTTTCGGCTCCGCTGCACTGGTCGGGGAACTGTGCGGCACGGGTGCCGGCTCTGGGGGAATAGCGGAACACGTGCATGGCGGCGAAGCCCATGCGTTCCGCAAACGCCAGCGAGGTCTGAAAGTCCACTTCGCTCTCGGCGGGAAAGCCCACCATGAAATCCGTGGTAATGGCACAGTCGGGGAAGTACCGCCGGATCCTCCGGCAGATCTCCGCGTATTCCGCACTGTCGTATTTCCGGTTCATGGCATGCAGTGTCTTGTCACAGCCGCTTTGCAGGGACAGGTGGAACTGGGGGCAGAACTGGGGCAGGGCTGCCAGTCGGGAAAGCTGTTCCTCGGTCAGCCGTTCCGGTTCGAGAGAACCCAGCCGGACACGCTCCACGCCGGCGGTGCGGGCACAGCACTCCACGGCTTCTGCCAGCGAGCCGCCCCACTCCATGCCGTAGAAGCCCAGATTGATGCCGCAGAGGACGATCTCCCGATAGCCGTTTTTCGCAAAGGCAGCGGCTCCGGCGGCAACGTCTTTCAGCGAAAGGCTCCGGCAGCGTCCCCGTGCGTAGGGAATGATGCAGTAGCTGCAAAAGCAGTTGCACCCGTCCTGGATCTTCAGGAACGCACGGGTGTTGTCCGGCATGGTGTCACAGGGGAGCACCTCGAAATCGTCCTGCCGGGCGTAGCTGTCCACGGCGGCGATGCGGGCGTGGTTCTGGCACAGCTGTGCGAGCAGTGCCGGCAGACGGCTGCGGTGCTTGGTGCCGATAATCAGATCGGCTTCGGGGATCGCCGCAGCCTGTTCCGGATACGCCTGCGGATAGCAGCCGGTGAGCACTAGCAGAGCATCGGGGTGTTCCCGCCGGACTTTTCGCATGGCGTGGTGTAGGCGGCTGTCGCCGGAGGCGGTGACGGTGCAGGAGTTGAACAAAAAGATGTCCGCCTGCTCCGGCTGGGAAACCACGGTATAGCCGGCGTTTTGCAGCAGGGACTGCATGCCGGCGGTTTCACAGGTGTTCACCTTGCAGCCGAATGTGTAAAAATAACAGTTCAAGTTTGGGTGTGACCTCCTCGGGGGAAAGATCCGGCAGCTTTTTCGACGGAATCTGCGGAAAAACCACCGGATTTTCCCGAAATCTTTGTGTCATTTTCACCGGATTTTCATGAAAATTAACGTCACTGTCAAAAAAGCAGCGGCGATTTCATCATCTATTATACTATATCGACGAAAATGTTGCAATCATCTTGACAAGAAAAATTTTTCGTGGTAGACTATAAGTACAGAAACGGAAGGCGTCAGAAACTTCCAAAAGAAAGCATGATGCGGTGTGCACGTTGCCGTAGCGTGGAGTTCGCTTTTCGTTCTGCAATTTATTGTGACACCGGAAGGGCGAGAGGTAACCCCTTCAAGAGGAGGTAATTGTTATGTATGAAACCACAATTCAGCTGAATGCAATCAATGATGTAAAGGATTTCGTAAACAAGGTTATGCTGTTTAACTATGACATTGATCTGGTGTCCGGTCGTTATGCCATCGATGCAAAGTCGATCATGGGCATTTTCAGCCTGGATCTGTCCAAGCCGATCAAGCTGCAGGCACACACCGATGATCCGGAAAAGCTGGTAGAATCTATCGGCAAGTACATTGTCAAGTAAGCACAAATTATTTTGAGAACACATATCTTTTCAAAGATTGAGTAGAATAGTAAGAGGGAAAGACGGCACTCCGGCAACGGGGTGCCGTTTTTCTGTTTTTGAAATCTTTTACTTGATGTAAAAGATTTACGAAGTTACCCCTCAGTCACCTGCGGTGCCAGCTCCCCTAAAGGGGAGCCATATACTCAAAAAGGGAGCCTGAATGAAAAATAGCCTCCCCTTTAGGGGAGGGGGACCAGCGTAGCTGGTGGAGGGGTTCTTCTGTGTGATCTTTTACTTGATGTAAAAGATTTACGAAGTTACCCCTCAGTCAAGCCTGCGGCTTGCCAGCTCAGCACAAGGCACGCCCTTCGGGTGCCCTTTCAGGGGGAAGCCTAATTGATAACACAAACCCCAGCCATTCCGCCGCTGCAAAACACCGCATACCCGCACCCTATGCGGCATATTTTATACAAAATACAAAACGAATTCGGGAGGGTGTGCTTATGAAACGTTATGCGGCGTTGCTGTGCTGCGGAGTGCTGTTGTTCTGGTGGCTGCTGCCGGGAAGTCCGGCGGCGGTTTCGGCGGCGGAGGAGCCGGAGATCCCTGCGGCTGCCTATGCCCTGCTGGAGGCAGAAACCGGCACGGTGCTGCTGGAATCCCACGGCAGTGACCGGCTGCCCTGCGGGGCGATGGCGAAGCTGATGACGGCATTGCTGGCGGCGGAGCAGCTGGAGCAGGGGGCGTGGACAACGGACACGGTGCTCACTGCCACAGATGCGGTGACCGGCACCAAGGGGGCTGTGATCTGGCTCACCGCCGGCGAGGAAATGACTGTGGGGGATTTGCTGAAAGGGCTGATCGTGGGGAACGCCAACGATGCCGCCGTTGTGCTTGCCGCAGCTGCCGCCGGTGACACGAAGCAGTTCGTCATGGACATGAACGCCCGTGCCTTTGATCTGGGCATGCGGGACACGTGGTTCACCAGCCCACAGGGGGACACCGACACCAGCTACACCACCGCGGCAGATCTGGGACGGCTCTGCTGTGCTCTGGCGAAAAAGACAGCGTTGCAGCCCTATTTCCGGACGTGGCGGGATTTCCTGCGGGGAGAAGCCACGGAACTGGTCAACGAAAACACCTTTTCTCGCACCGACGGAACCAGCATCGGCTTCAAGGCTTGTCACAGCGAAGCGGAGGGCTGGAGCATTGCCGCCGGTGCCAGGCGAAACGGCATGCAGTGCGTGGCGGTGGTGCTGGGGTGCGGGGACACCGACAGCCGCTTCACTCTGGCGAAACGGCTGCTGCGGAAGGGCTTCGCCGGCTGGAAAGTGGTGCAGCCCCAGCTGTCCGGCGAGTTCCTCTATCCGGTACAAGTCCGCGGCGGCGTGGAACGGGCAGTGCTGGCAGAGTCGGGGCCGCTGAAAGGGCTGGTGGTACCACGCAGCTGCACGGAGCTGGAAACCGTTATGGTACTGCCCCGTTTTGTGCAGGCTCCCGTCCGGAAAGGGCAGAAGCTGGGGCATGCCGCGTTCTATCAGGGAGACACGTTGTTATATGAAACTGAAGTGGCGGCGGCTGATGCAGTGCCGGTGCGGGACTTCTGGGACGCTCTGTATCAAATAACGGTCAAAATGCTTAAAATGTAATCGGAAAAATTGTGTAGATTATACAAGAATCCAGATACCCCTTGCAATCTGCCGCAGAATATAGTATGATATAAGTGGTAAAGTGGTTGGACAGCACCCGTATGTGCAGTTCCTGTCAGAGCGTTCCTGCGGTCACAAGGGAATGGTCTGGCGGAAGCAGCGTTTTTTCGCCGTACTGTCCAACGCCTTGAGAAGAAAGTGGAGGGAAATTGTACTATGTCTTCTGTAAAGCTGAATACAAAATATCTGGCAAACTATGTGAATCCGGACGAACTGACCGGAATCCGTCATCAGGTGGAAGCATCTGCAAAGATGCTGCACGAAAAGAACGGTCTGGGTTCTGATTTTCTGGGCTGGCTGACACTGCCGACCGACTATGACAAGGAAGAATTCGCAAGAATTCAGGCGGCTGCCAAGAAGATCCAGAAGAATTCCGAGGTACTGGTCGTGATCGGTATCGGCGGTTCTTATCTGGGTGCCCGTGCGGCGATCGAATTCCTGAAGTCCCCGTTCTACAACAACCTGAAGAAGGACACGCCGGACATCTACTATGTGGGCAACAACATCAACCCCACCTACCTGAACGAAGTGATCTCGATCTGCGAGGGCAGAGATTTCTCTGTCAACGTCATTTCCAAGTCCGGCACGACCACAGAGCCGGCTCTGGCATTCCGTGTGTTCAAGCAGCTGGTAGAAAAGAAGTACGGCAAGGACGGTGCCAAGGATCACATCTTTGCAACCACAGATAAGGCAAAGGGCACACTGAAGTCCCTGTCCGACACAGAGGGCTATGAAACTTTCGTGGTTCCGGACGATGTGGGCGGCCGTTACTCCGTTCTGACTGCTGTAGGTCTGCTGCCGATCGCAGTTGCCGGCTGTGACATCGAAGCCCTGATGGCTGGTGCCGCAGAAGCACAGAAGGAACTCACCGCAGATTTCGACAACAACGACTGCTATAAGTACGCTGCACTGCGGAACATTCTGTACCGCAAGGGCAAGAACGTGGAAATGCTGGTTTCTTATGAGCCCAGCTTCGTGACCATGGCAGAATGGTACAAGCAGCTGTTCGGCGAAAGCGAAGGCAAGGACAACAAGGGCATTTTCCCGTCCTCCGCAGTATTCTCCACCGACCTGCACTCTATGGGTCAGTATATTCAGGAAGGCAGCCGCATTCTGTTCGAAACCGTTGTGGACATCAAGAAGCCGAAGCAGGACTTCTATCTGGAACCGGACGCAGAGAATCTGGACGGTCTGAACTTCCTGACCAACCAGAACATGTCTGTGGTAAACCGCAAGGCTCTGGAAGGCGTTGTTCTGGCACACACCGACGGCGGCGTACCGAATATGATCCTCGAGGTAGAGGACGTTTCTGAAAAGAGCCTCGGCTATCTGATCTACTTCTTCGAAAAGGCTTGTGCAGTTTCCGGCTATCTGCTGGGCGTAAACCCGTTCAACCAGCCGGGTGTAGAAAGCTACAAGAAGAACATGTTCGCTCTGCTGGGCAAGCCGGGCTATGAAGACCAGAAGGCTGCTCTGGAAGCAAAGCTGGCAGAATAACGGGCAAATACTTTATGTATTCAACAGCCGGTGATGCGGCTGTGAAGGAATAAACAAGTACCGGAATTCCGGTGCGAAAGGAGTTATCATCATGATTCGACTGATTACAGGTAAAAAGGGAAGCGGTAAGACCAAGATCATTATCGATAGAATCAACACAGCAGTCAAGAACACCAACGGCTGTCTGGTTTGCATCGAAAAGGGCGAAACACTGCGTCGTTCCATCAGCTACAAGGTTAGATGGTGCGATACAGAGCAGTTTGCGATCGACACCTTCGATGCATTCTATGGTTTCGTAGCAGGCATGCTGGCTGGCAACTATGACATCAAGGAGATCTATGTAGACGGTATCCTGAAGATCGCTGGTGCGGACTTCGAGGAACTGGGACGTACTCTGGAAAAGCTGGACAAGCTGACCGGCGACGATTCCGTTGTGACTTTCACCGTTTCCGCAGACGTTTCCGAACTGCCGGCTTCTGTGACCAAGTTCGTAGACTAATGGCAATCCCGCACAAAGAGCGTCTGGCGACTTTGCACGCCATCTGCTTGCAAATTTCCCGTCATATTTCACAAAAATGCTCGTGAATACATCAAGTATTCACTCCGCTTTTTGTTTCATCTGACGAAAAATTTGACGACGCATCTGTCGCACAATCTTTGTGCGGTATTGCCTAATGGGTCTGGATTCCCGATAACAGGGAAAAATGCTGCTTTTTTCGAATTTTTTGAAAAAGGACTTGACAAGGCAGCTGGAAATTTGTTATAATAAATGATGCAATGCGTGAAAGGAACAGGTATGATTCTACAGTTACGGGAGATTTTTCAGATAGAGGGCATGCATCTGCCGGTGGATTATACGATCTCGCTGGAAGAACTGTCCGAGGTACGCGGCTATACATTTGCCGCACCGGTGTCTGTACAGGGCGAGTTTTCGAACCGTGCCGGTATCGTGACACTGAAATATACCGTTTCCTGTACCTTAGATGCGGTCTGTGACCGCTGTCTGGCGGAACTGCGGCGGGACTATTCGTATGACTTTTCTCACACAGTCGTACCGTCCCTCCAGAGCGAAGGCGACATCTATGATACATACCTCGTCGCACAACACGACAGCATTGATATGAATGAGACAGCAATCTCAGACCTTTTGCTCATGCTGCCGACAAAGATGCTTTGTCGGGAGGACTGCAAGGGTTTGTGCGATATTTGCGGGTGCAATCTGAACGAAACCACCTGCGACTGTCGAAAGTAGAAGGAGGTGCCAAAACATGGCTGTACCGAAGAATAAGGTCTCCAAGGCAAGACGTAACAAAAGACGTTCTGCTGTTTGGAAGCTCGATGCACCTGCAATGAGCACATGCAGCAACTGCGGTGCGTTCAAAGCTCCGCACAAGGTCTGCAAGAACTGCGGATTTTACAAGGGCGTTGCTGTTCTGAAGATGGACGATGCAGAATAAGTGCTGACTGACAAGACGATTTTGTTTTGTACGAGGAGGAGAGGCGGCTTGTGTCGCCTCTCTTTTTTGTATGCTGTCCTCGGATTGGGGGCATGATAGCGGGGGAGTCACTCTTGAAAAGTGAGGGAAACCAGCGAAGCTGGCAGAGTGGTTCTTCTGTGAAATCTTTTGCTTGGTGTAAAAGATTTAGGGGTAACCCCTCAGTCAGTGCTACGCACTGCCAGTTCAGCACAAGGCACGCCCTTCGGGTGCCCTTTCAGGAAAGCCCGATTAAGCCTCCCCTGAAAGGGGAGGGGGACTGCCGTTAGGCGGTGGAGGGGTTCTTCTGTGGAATCTTTTGCTTGGTGTAAAAGATTTAGGGATAACCCCTCAGTCAGTGCTACGCACTGCCAGCTCCCCTAAAGGGGAGCCTAATATGAAACCTTTCAAAGAAGGCATACTACAGTACAGCGTTTCTGACTGGAAATAGAACGAATCAAAAAATCAAGGAGATGAAAAATCATATGGCATTACCTGTTGTAGCGGTGGTGGGACGACCCAATGTGGGAAAGTCCACGCTGTTTAATAAGCTGATCGGACAGCGGTTGTCGATCGTCGAGGATACCCCCGGCGTGACCCGCGACCGGATCTATGCCAAGGGCGAATGGCGGAACCGTTCGTTCATGCTGGTGGATACCGGCGGTATCGAAACGGTGACCGATGACGTGATTCTGAAGCAGATGCGGCGGCAGGCGGAACTGGCGATCGAACGGGCGGACGTGATCGTGCTGGTGACTGACGTTCGCTGCGGCGTGACGGCTGATGACAGTGCCGTGGCAAGCATGCTCCAGAAAAGCGGCAAGCCGGTGGTTCTGGCTGTCAACAAGTGCGACTCTATCGGGGAACCGCCGATGGAACTGTATGAGTTCTACAATCTGGGCATTGGCGACCCGTTTCCGATCTCTGCGGCACACGGTCACGGCACCGGCGATATGCTGGACGCAGTTTACGATCTGCTGCCGCCGGAGGATCAGCTGGAAGACGACGAAGATGCCATTCATGTGGCAATTATCGGCAAGCCCAATGTGGGCAAGTCCTCGCTGGTGAACCGTATCGCCGGCGAAGAACGGGCGATCGTGTCCAATGTTGCCGGCACCACCCGTGATGCGACGGATACGACTGTGGAAAACGAGGACGGCAAGTTCGTGCTGATCGACACTGCCGGTATCCGGAAAAAAGCCCGCGTTACCGAGCGAATCGAACACTACAGCGTGCTGCGTGCCTATATGGCGGTAGACCGTGCGGACGTGTGCCTGATTCTGATCGATGCCACAGAGGGCTTCACGGAACAGGATTCCAAGGTTGCCGGCTATGCCCACGAACAGGGCAAGGCTTCCATTATCGTGGTCAACAAGTGGGATCTGATTGAAAAGGACAACACCACCATGAAGGAGTTCGAGGAAAAATTGCAGCGGGATTTCAGCTTCATGTCCTACGCTCCGTTCGTGTTCATTTCTGCAAAGACGGGGCAGCGTGTGCCCAAGCTGTTCGCAAAGATTCGCGAAGTCTACGAGCAGAACGCTATGCGGATCTCCACAGGCATGCTGAACGATGTGCTGGCATATGCTACCACACGGGTGCAGCCGCCCTCGGATAAAGGCCGCCGCCTGAAGATCTATTATATGACGCAGGCAAGCACCAAGCCGCCGACGTTTGTCATTTTTGTCAACCGTGCAGATCTGTTCCACTTCTCCTATCAGCGGTATATCGAGAACCAGATCCGTTCCACCTTCGGACTGACCGGAACGCCGGTGCGGTTTGTGGTGCGGGAACGGGCGAGAGATGAAAAATAACGGGAGAGAATATCATGCTGATTCTTGCAATACTCATTTCTGCGGTGCTGTCCTATCTGCTGGGCAGTTTCAACAGTTCCATTCTGGTGGTGCGGCTGCTGAAGCATCAGGATATTCGGGAGTTCGGCAGCCATAACGCCGGTCTGACCAACACGCTCCGCTGCTTCGGCAAGGGCTGTGCCGCGTTGACGCTGGTGGGCGATCTGGCAAAGGGCATTGTTGCCGTGCTGCTGTCCAAGGGCATCTGCGAACTGCTGGGCACAGGGCTGACGGCACAGAACGATGTGCATTTCATCGGCTATATTGCCGGTATTTTCGCGATTCTGGGACACGTGTTCCCGATCTATTACCACTTCAAAGGCGGAAAAGGTGTGCTGGTGGGCGTGTCGGTCTTTCTGGGCATTGACTGGAAAGTGTTCCTCTGCCTGATCGTCATTTTTGCTGTGGTGCTGGCAATCTCGAAGTACGTTTCCCTCGGCTCGATCATCGCGGCGGCATGCTGTCCGGTGGTGACGTTTTTGTTCCAGTTCTGGCAGCGGGGCGATCTGCCCATGTGGTATCTCTGGCTCAATACCGGACTGGCGGCACTGATGGGGGCGTGGGTCATCTATATGCACCGCACCAATATCCAGCGGCTCAAAGCCGGCAATGAAAACAAGTTTTCGTTCCATTCGAAAAAGGCGTAGGGGTTCCTGTGAAATCTTTTGCATAATGTAATAGATTTAGGGGTAACCCCTCAGTCAGTGCTACGCACTGCCAGCTCCCTTTTCAAGGGAGCCTGAATGTAAAAGCCTCCCCTGAAAGGGGAGGGGAACCAGCGAAGCTGGTGGAGGGGTTCCTGTGAAATCTTTTGCTTGATGTTTTAGATTACACGGAAGAACCCCTCAGTCACCTGCGGTGACAGCTCAGCACAAGGCACGCCCTGCGGGTGCCCTAAAGGGGAGCCTAAAATGAAAGAGGGAGCCTGAATGTAAAAGCCTCCCCTGAAAGGGGAGGGGGACCGTCGCAGACGGTGGAGGGGTTCCTTGTGGAATCTTTTGCTTGGTGTGTTAGGTTTCACGGAAGTACTCCTCAGTCACCTGCGGTGACAGCTCCCCTAAAGGGGAGCCTGAATGTAAAAGAGCCTCCCCTTTAGGGGAGGGGAACCGTCGCAGACGGTGGAGGGGTTCCTTGTGAAATCTTTTGCTTGGTGTAAGGGATTTACGTAATAATCCCTCAGTAGGGTGCGATGCCCACATCGTCCCGCGTACCAGTAAAATTCACGAAAAAATCCAACACACGCCCAAAAACCCGAAATTGTAAAGGAGGTTCATATGGCAAAAATCACGATTCTTGGTGCAGGCGGCTTCGGTGTCAGCCTTGCCATTGCAGCATTTCAGAACGGGCATACCGTTACGGTCTGGGATATTTCCCAGCAGATCGTAGATGCAATTCTGCGGGACGGAGAGCACAAGACCAAGCTTCCGGGGGTAAAGATCCCGAAAGGCATCGGATTCACCACAGACCCTGTCTGTATGGAACACAGCGACATGGTGGTTTTTGTGGTGCCGTCCTTGTATATCCGTTCCGTGGCACAGCGTGTGAAGCCCTATCTTGACGAAAATGTCATTCTGGTCAACGCCAGCAAGGGTCTGGAGGAAAAGACGTTTCTCACCATGAGTCAGGTCATTCAGTCGGAATATCCCGACAATGCGGTGGGCGTTATCACTGGCCCGTCCCACGCCGAAGAAGTGGGCAGAGGTGTGCCCACCACCGTGGTGGCTGCGTCCAAAAATGAAGCCGCTGCGGTGCAGATCCAGGAAACGTTCTCCAGTCACACCCTGCGAATCTACATCAACACAGACCCTGTGGGCTGCGAGATCGGCGGGGCATTGAAGAATATCATTGCACTGGCGGCAGGCATCTGCGACGGGCTGCACTGCGGTGACAACACCAAGGCGGCTCTGATGACGCGGGGCATTCACGAGATCACCAATCTGGGTGTCAAAATGGGCGGCAGAGCGGAAACCTTCGGCGGGCTGTCCGGTATCGGTGATCTGATCGTCACCTGTTGCAGCATGCACAGCCGCAACCGCCGTGCCGGAATCCTGATCGGCGAGGGGACTTCTCCCGAAGATGCAGTCAAGCAGGTGGGCACGGTAGAGGGCTATTACTGCTGCCACGCCGCGTGGGAACTGGCACAGCAGCACGGCGTTTCCATGCCCATTACAGAACAGCTGTACCATATCCTGTTCGACGGTGCTGAGCCGCAGCAGGCACTGAACAACCTCATGAACCGCCCGAAAAAACATGAGTATGAGGAGTTCTGATTTTCGCTCCTTTTTAAAAATGTGCTTTCTCTTTAGGGGAGGGTTTGTCGCAGACGGTGGAGGGGTTCTCTGTGGAATCTTTTGCTTGATGTGTTAGGTTACACGGAAGTACCCCTCAGTCACCTGCGGTGACAGCTCCCCTTTCAGGGGAGCCCTATATAAGCCTCCCCTTTAGGGGAGGGGGACCAGCGAAGCTGGTGGAGGGGTTCAGTGAAATCTTTTACATGATGTTTCAGATTACGCTGAAAAACCGCCGAGATTACCCCACGTCCGCTTTCCAATCCACATTGCAGCGAGGTGCAGCATTATGCTAGATTATCGAATGGACACGTTTTTGTCCCTGTGTGAAACCAAAAGCTATACCAAGACGGCTGCGATCCTCCACCTGACACAGCCCTCTGTGACCCAGCATATCAAGTATCTGGAGCACTTCTACCAGTGCCCGCTGTTTCACTACGACGGCAAACAGGTGGAAATGACGGAGGCGGGGCAGTATCTGCGGGACAAGGTGATTCTCCAGCGTGCCCAGAATGTGGAAATTCGTAAACGGCTCCAGCAGATGCAGAAACCGATCTCCTTTGACATCGGGCTGACTCCGTCTGCCACATTTTCCTTTGCACTGCCGCGGCTTTGTACCTATGTCAACCGCAATGCAGAACCGCGGATACAGTTTCATGTGAGCAACACCCGCCGGCTGCTGCGGGGCATGCAGAACGGCATGCTGGACGCGATCATCATGGAGGGCGAAATTCCTGATATGCTGGTAGAAGCGACGGAATTGTGTCGGGAAAACATCATTGCCGCCGCCAGTCCGGAACTTTCGGAAGAACTATACGGCTGTACATGGAGCACTCTGCTGAAACAGCCCCTGATCGTGCTGGAAACCGGCTGCGGAATCCGGACGCTGGTACAGCGGCACCTGAGCCGCAGCGGCATTTCGCTCTACGATTTTCGGGAAGTCATTGAGGTGGACTCCTTTATTGTGCTGAAAGAACTGCTCCGGCAGGGGCTGGGAATCGCCTTTGTGCTGGAACCCACCATTCAGCAGGAACGGGACGAAAAACGGCTGGGGAGAATCTATGTGGACACCATGCCCATGTATGGCTCTCTCTATTTTGTCACCATGCGGGATCGTGCCGACAATGAACAGCTGTGGAAAATTCGCGACGTGCTGCTGCAAAAGACGTTTTCGGCGGGAAATTGATGAAAGGTTGTTTTTTAATATAAGCCGCCCTTGAAAAGGGAGGGGGACCGCCGCTAGGCGGTGGAGGGATTCTTTGTGGGGAATTTTTTGCTTAATGTGTGAGGCTTTACGGAAGAACCCCTCAGTCACCTGCGGTGACAGCTCAGCACAAGGCACGCCCTGCGGGTGCCCTAAAGGGGAGCCTGAATGTAAAAGAGCCGCCCCTTTAGGGAAGGGGGACCAGCGAATCTGGTGGAGGGGTTCTTTGTGGAATCTTTTGCGTAATGTGCGAGGTTACACGGAAGAATCCCTCAGTCAGCCTGCGGCTGCCAGCTCCCTTTTCAAGGGAGCCTATGTACAAATAAGCCGCCCCTTTAGGGGAGGGGAACCAGCGAATCTGGTGGAGGGGTTCTTTGTGGAATCTTTTGCTTAATGTGTGAGGCTTTACGGAAGAACCCCTCAGTCAAGCCTGCGGCTTGCCAGCTCCCCTAAAGGGGAGCCTATATACAAATAAGCCGCCTCTTTTCCGGAGGCTCATTTCCACACATACCAATTCATAAGGAGGTACTGTCCATGCAGGGAAACTATTTGGAACAAGCACTAGGCATGATTCACTCGCGGCGGCTCGCTGCGGAACAGCAGAATCGGGAACGCATTATGGAAATTGAAAGCCGCATTCCGGAGGTGTCGGAGGTCAACTACCAGATGTTCCGCACCAGCCGCGACCTGATGCAGATCATTGTCAAGGGCGAAAACACGAAAGAACGGGTGGCAGCCCTGCGGCAGCAGAACCTACAGGCTCAGGAGATGATCCGCCGGCTTCTGAAAGAACACGGCTATCCGGAGGACTATCTGGAACTCCACTACACCTGCGAAAAATGCAATGACACCGGTTATTTTCAGCAGAAATACTGCACCTGTCTGACCGATCTGATCGCCAAGCTGTCCGCCAGGGAACTGAACAAGAGCGTTCAGTTTGAACAGTGCAGCTTCGAGAATTTCGACCTGAACTATTATCGGGGCTTTCAGACCGAAAACGGCGGCAGCTGCTATCAGGCAATGGAAAAGGTCTACTTCTTCTGTCAGGAATACGCCCGCCAGTTCACCAACCACTCCAGCAGCATTCTGATGTTCGGGAAGACCGGCCGTGGAAAAACCCACCTCTCTCTCGCCATTGCCAATCGGGTGCTGCAAAACGGATACAATGTTCTCTATGATTCGGCGATCAACTTTCTGCGGCAGGTGGAAAAGGAACACTTCGGCAGAGGCGGCAGCAATGACGACACGCTGGACACGCTGCTGTCCTGCGATCTGCTGATTCTGGACGACCTCGGCACGGAGTTCCACAAGCAGTTCTACCAGTCCACCGTTTACAACATCATCAACACCCGCATGAATCGGGATCTCCCCACCATCATCAGCACCAACCTGAATCACAACGAAATTTCCGCCCTCTACGACGAGCGAATCACTTCCCGCATTTACACCACCTACACCTGCCTGCACTTCGTGGGACAGGATGTGCGGGTGCTGAAAAAGTCGAGAATGCAGAACGGGTGAGTGTAGAAAAAAAAGCCTCCCTTTTCAAGGGAGGGGAACCAGCGAAGCTGGTGGAGGGGTTCTTTGTGGAATCTTTTGCTTGGTGTAAAGGGTTTACGTAATAATCCCTCAGTCAAGCCTGCGGCTTGCCAGCTCCCCTTTCAGGGGAGCCTAAAATGAAAGAGGAAGCCTGAATGTAAAAGAGCCTCCCCTGAAAGGGGAGGGGGACCAGCGAAGCTGGTGGAGGGGTTCTTTCGTGAAGTCCTTTACATGATGTAATAGATTTAGGGGTAACCCCTCAGTCAGTGCTACGCACTGCCAGCTCCCCTAAAGGGGAGCCTAAACAAAAGGAAGGCTTATATTTCTGATGTTATAAAAAAATCCCAACCGGAAACGCCACAGAAATTTGACAAATTATCCAACATATGCTATACTATTGTTGACTGGAGGAGGGGGCTTTGAACGTGGGCGAATATTTCTTCTGTCCCAGATGCGGGCAGGCTTTGCAAAATGGTACGGCCTACTGTCCTGCCTGCGGGCTGCCGCTGACATTTCCGGCGGGAGATCTTCCGCCCTGTCCGCCGCCCCGGAAAAACAGCAGCAATTGTCTGGCAGTCACTTCGCTGGTGCTGGGCATCTGTTCGATATTGTCCTGCCTGCTGCTCCTGATCGATTCGGTGGGAGGTTTTTTCTGTTTCAACAGCATTCCGCTGGGGGCTGCCGGCGTGGCGTTGGGCATCATTGCCCGCGGAGAAATCCGCAGCCGTGACTCCCGCGGCAGCACGGCTCTGGCAACCGGCGGCATGGTCTGCTCGATCATCGGGCTTTGCATCGGCGTGCTGCTGGTGCTTCTCTCCATAGCGACTTTGGCAGTACTGATTCGGCTGCTGTTTTCTTACATTTAAAACGAGTAAAAAATTCAATTACGGAGGTAAACCCTATGTTGACTTGTGAAACCTGCGGCGAGATCGTGCCGGAGGGCACCCAATACTGTCCCAACTGCGGGGCACGGCTTTCCGGCGGAGAGCCGCCTGTGCCGGACGCACCGGATTCCTTTGCACCGGATACGGCAGATGTTCCGGAAGATTTCGGCACACCGGACAGCACCGCAGATTCCGCGGAAAGCACTGCCGCACCGACACCGGAAACACCGGACGCTGCCGGCATGACCGGTGACACGAACCCCTATTCCATGCCGTCCGGCGGTGCGGTTCCCCAGCAGGCACCGAGCCAGTCCGGCGGCACCTATCCGCCCACTGGCAGCGGGCAGAACTACGGGCAGACACCGCCCGAGATTCCCTATTCCCAGCAGCCCTACGGACAGGCGGGATACGGGCAGCAGAGCAACCCGCAGCCGAACAGCTACGGACAACAGGGCTATGGGCAGCCGAACAGCTACGGACAACAGGGCTATGGGCAGCCGAACAGCTACGGGCAGCAGGGCTATGGGCAGCCGAACGGCTACGGACAGCAGGGCTATTCCCAGAACAGCTACTATCCGCCCCAGTACAATCCGCCCAAGAAGAACGACGGCAAGGCAGTCGCCGGACTGATCCTCGGCATCGTTTCCATTGTGTCTTCCTGCTCCGGTTCCGGCATTCTGTTCGGCATTCTGGGCATCGTCTTTTCCTGCATGTCCCGCAAGGAAGCCAAGAACAACCCCAACGGCACAACCGGCAATTCCGGCTTGTCCACCGGCGGTCTGATCTGCTCCATTATCGGCATCGTGATCTCGGTTATCGTGATCCTGTCTACAGTGGTGGGCATGGTCAGTGGCATGCTGGACAGCGGCAGCACCTTCGATTCCTCCTACGACAGCTATGAGTACTACGGAGATTTTGAAGATGCCTGCCGGTATTTCTTCGGACTTTGGTAATTCCTAGGGCAACACCGCACAAAGCTTGTGCGTAAGGTGCGTTGTTGCCCTATATCTGCACGTATGGGCGAATGGGTCTGTGCGTGCTTTTTTGTGAATTTTTTTCAGTTGTGCTGTTTTTGAAAAACTGGTTTGGTATGATGGTGGGGTGGTGAGGGGATGAGGTTATTTTGTGGAATCTTTTGCTTAATGTGCGAGGTTACACGGAAGCACCCCTCAGTCACCTGCGGTGCCAGCTCCCCTTTCAGGGGAGCCTATGTACAAATAAGCCTCCCCTGAAAGGGGAGGGGGACCAGCGTAGCTGGTGGAGGGGTTCTTTTGTGGAATCTTTTGCTTGATGTAATAGATTTAGGGGTAACCCCTCAGTCAGTGCTACGCACTGCCAGCTCAGCACAAGGCACGCCCTGCGGGTGCCCTAAAGGGGAGCCTATTACAAATAAGCCTCCCTTGAAAAGGGAGGGGGACCGCCGTCAGGCGGTGGAGGGATTTCTTGTGGCATCTTTTGCTTGATGTATTAGGTTTCACGAAAGAATCCCTCAGTCAAGCCTGCGGCTTGCCAGCTCCCTTTTCAAGGGAGCCTGAATGTAAAAAAGCCTCCCCTGAAAGGGGAGGGGAACCAGCGAAGCTGGTGGAGGGGTTCTCATGTGAAGCCTTTTTCCTGATGCATTAGATTTCATAGAAAAAACCTAGAATTCTACGGATACAGCACAACGATTCAGACAACTTCATATCTCCATAAACGCACAGACCGGCTCTCCAGTCTGTGCGTTCTGATTGTTGAGCCAAACATTTTCAAATTATTCCTTGACACACATTCTGCAATATGGTACACTAAATTTAACCGAAAAGGCAATTCAGCGAAAGGAATGAACAACACGATGTTTCGAAGTTATGACCTCAGCGGCGTGTGGGACTTTTCCATGGCACAGATGGCAAAGGGCACTTTTCCCACGGCGTTTTCCGATACCATTTCACTCCCCAATACTACCTCTCTCGCCAAAAAAGGCACCCCAAATCCCAGACGGGAAACCGGTTTTCTCACCGATGCCTACGCTTTTGAAGGGCAGGCGTGGTTCCGCAAAAAAATCTATATCGATCCGGAACTGATCGACCCTGACACCGGCTGCTGCCCCATGAAGCTGACATTGGAACGTACCCGCATGACGACCCTCTGGATCGACGGCAGGCGTGTTGGCAGCTGTGACAGTTTGTGCACGCCCCACGTCTATGACATCACCGCCTATGTGACAAAACCGCTGGTGGAGATTCTGGTGCTGGTGGAGAACACCGGCTATCCCACCAAGGGCGGCCACCTCACCTCGCCGGACACCCAGTCCAACTGGAACGGCATCACCGGTCAGATGACGCTGGAAGCGTTTCCGGATGTCTATGCAGACCATGTGCAGGCGTATCCGAATCCGGCGGAAAAAAATGTCACCCTCACCATGCAGCTTCACGGGGCATCGACGGCAAGCTTTACCGCTACCGGCAGCGTCATGGAGGACGATGAGGAGGACAGCATTCCGCTGTTTCAGGCACAGCTGACGGCGGACGAAAACGGCATGGCTTCGGTGACGATCCCGCTGGACGAGGCGTACTATGCGTGGAGCGAATATCACCCCGCCATGTATTATCTGGTCTACAACATCAACGAGGCGGACTGCGGCTATGTCAGCTTCGGCATGCGGGAGTTCTGTGCTGACGGCAGCCAGTTCACGATCAACGGCCAGCCCACCATGCTCCGCGGCAAACACGACGGACTGATCTTCCCGAAAACCGGCTACGCTCCCACAGATGTGAACGAGTGGCTGCGGGTGCTGGGCATCGCCAAAAGCTACGGCATCAACCACTACCGCTTCCACACCTGCTGCCCGCCGGACGCTGCCTTTACTGCGGCAGATCTGCTGGGCATCTACATGGAGCCGGAACTGCCGTTCTGGGGTACCATTGCGGCTCCCGGTGAGGAGGGCTACAACGAAGCCGAACAGAACTACCTCATTGCACTGGGGGACAAGATGCTGGAAACCTTCGGCAATCACCCCTCGTTTGTGATGTTCTCGCTGGGAAACGAACTGTGGGGCAGTCCGGAACGGCTGGGGGAGATCCTGCGGCACTACAAGGAAAAGGACAGCCGGCATCTGTACACACAGGGCTGCAACAACTTCCAGCACTTCCCGCTGATGGTGCCGGAGGACGACTATTTTGTCGGCGTGCGGCTGAGCAAGGAACGGCTGCTCCGCGGCTCTTTCGGCATGTGTGATGCTCCGCTGGGACACGTCCAGACCGACCGTCCCAGCACCATGCACCAGTATGACGACGTGATCTTTCCCCGACAGACCGCCGGAGAGGACAGCGGCGACACAGAGGAGATCGAGATCCAGTACGGCACCGGCGTGAAGAAAGTGCAGGTCAGCAAGACTGCCGGCGGACTGATCCCCACCAAGCCGGTCATCACCCACGAGATCGGACAGTACGAGGTCTATCCGGATTTTCGGGAGATCGAGAAGTACACGGGGCCTTTGAAAGCACGGAATTTCGAAGTCTTTCGGGAACGCCTTGCTGCCAGGGGCATGCTGCATCAGGCGAACCGGTTCTTCCGGTGCAGCGGGGCACTGGCGGCTGCCTGCTACAAGGAGGAGATCGAAGCCGCCATGCGTTCCCGCTATATTGCCGGCTTCCAGCTGCTGGACTTGCAGGACTTTTCCGGACAGGGCACGGCTCTGGTGGGCATGCTGGACGCATTTCTGGACAACAAGGGGCTGATCTCGCCGGAGGAATGGCGAATGTTCTGCTCCGACTGCGTACTGCTGGCACAGTTCCCGTCCTACGTGCTGATTACCGGCGAGATGTTTGCGGCAAAGGTTTCTCTGCGGACAGTGCTGCCCCAGTCCGGCACGGCGGAATGGCTGCTGATTCGGGAAAACGGCGACAAGCTGGGCGAGGGGAGATTTTCGGTACAGGCGGAATCCGGTCTGACGGAGATCGGCAGCATCTTCTGCCGCATGCCGGAGGAGTTGCAGCAGCCGGAACGGGTGCACCTCATTCTGTCGCTGGCGGACACCGATGTCTGCAACGTCTATGACCTGATGCTCTATCCGGCGATCGCCATGCCGGCACTGGAAGATCAGGGGGAACTGTGTGTCACGGAGCAGCTGGAAACGGCACTGGCAGCTCTGGCGGCAGGGAAAAAGACGGTCTTTTTCCCCAGGGAAACGGCGGAGAGCATACAGGGCTTTTACTGTACGGATTTCTGGTGCTATCCCATGTTCCGCGACATCTGCAACTGGATGAAAAAGCCGGTTGCTGTGGGAACCATGGGGCTTTGCATTCAGGACGACCACCCCGCACTGGAACTGTTCCCCACGCAGGAGTACAGCACGCCCCAGTGGTATGACATTGTGACTGCGGCGGACTGCACCATTCTGGACGACACGCCGGCGGGGTTCACGCCCATTGTACAGATGATCGACAACTTCGAACGCAACCACAAGCTGGGCATTCTCTGGGAAGCCAAAGTGGGCAGCGGCAGCCTGCTGGTCTGCACCAGCCGCCTGTCCGAGATCGCCACCCGTCCGGAAGTGCGTTGGCTGGCAAAGAGCCTGCTGCACTACGCGGCATCAGAGGCATTCGCCCCGCAGCAGAGCGTGACGGCGGAACAGCTGCGGAAGTGGTTTGGGGCGTGAGGGATTTTATTTAGGCTCCCTTTTGTGTATAGGCTCCCCTTTAGGGCACCCGCAGGGCGTGCCTTGTGCTGAGCTGGCAAGCCGCAGGCTTGACTGAGGGGTGTTTCTGTGAAATCTAAAACGGAATGGAAAAGATTTCACGGGGTTACCCCTCCACCAGCTTCGCTGGTCCCCCTCCCCTTTCAGGGGAGGCTATTTTTCAGCGAGGACACGGTGCGATCTGTCGTTACGATGTGAAAACGATTTACGAGAGAATCCCTCCACCGCCTGCGGCGGTCCCCCTCCCTTTTCAAGGGAGGCTAGTTATTTTAGGCTCCCTTGAAAAGGGTGATTCCCCATGGAATGGGGAAATGTCACGAAGTGACAAAGGGGACGGCTCGGTAAGAGCTGGCAGCCGTAGGCTGACTGAGGGATTTTACTGTGAAACCTAGCACATCAAGCAAGAGGCTTCATGAGAATCCCTTCACCGCCTAACGGCGTTCCCCCACCCTTTTCAAGGGAAGGCTAATCCGATCTCAAAGGAGTACACTTATGGAAAAATTATTACTTATTGCAATTCCCGACACGGACGGCGTGGAGCAGGTCGCACGTCGGCTGCGGCTGCGGACGGTGCTGGTACAGCCGGAACAGTATGCCCGCAGTCTGGGGCAGCTTGCCGGTTATCCTGCTGCCGCGGCAGAGGAAACACCGGCGTTGCCCCTGCCGGAAACGGGGCTGCTGGTGATGTGCGGGCTGAAAAATTCCCACATGGACAAGCTGCTGGCTGCTCTCCGGAACGCCGGCATCGTCATTCCCCACAAGGCGGTGCTGACCCCTACCAACCAGAACTGGAACGTCTACCGGCTGGCACAGGAACTGGAACGGGAACGGCAGGCGATGGGGGAGAAGTGAATGTTCGTTTGAAAATTTTCTGGGCAAGTAGGGCGTGTAGAAGATGTTACGGAAGAACCCCTCCACCGCCTAACGGCGGTTCCCCTCCCCTTTCAGGGGAGGCATTTATCAGGTTCCTCTAAAAGGAAAATCTAAGAATAACGCCGCACAACCTGTAAAATAAACCTCCCCTGAAAGGGGAGGGGAACCAGCGAAGCTGGTGGAGGGGTTTCCTCTCTCTATCCCCACCCCACCAACGCAAAAACACGGCACACCCAAAGCGGGCGGTGCCGTGTTTTTGCATATAATGGAAGTTAAAAAATGAAATTGGGAAATGTCGTAATTTTACGGGCTTTATGCAGCGTTTCCTTAACCCAGCAGGAACTTCATCAATGTGACAGCGTCCTGAATGTTGAAACTGCCGTCAGCGTTCATGTCAGCACGCTGGAAATTCGGATCAGTTTCCGACGGTACAAGTGCAACTTCTTTGAACAGCATATCCCGCATGATCGCCAGATCGAATCCGTTCAGCATGCCGTCCTCGTTGACATCGCCGCGAATGACATTGCCGACCGGTTCGGTGACAGTGGTAGTGGTGGTGGTTTCCGCAGTCGTTTCGGTGGTGCTTGTAGTGGTGACTACCGGCTCCCTGCCCTCTACGATGGCGTAGAACGACGGCTTTGCGGTGTAGTCCTCATTGAACAGCAGCGGGGATTTTGCGGCTCTCCAACTCTTGTCGTCGGTGGTGCCCCAGAATACCACTGCGGAAATGCTGTCTGCATACTCTACGCATGCGTCCATGATGCCCTTGTACATCTCTGCCTGCTTCTTGAAGCCGGCTTCCGAAGTGTCAGAGGTGGTGATGTCCAACTCGGTGACCTGAATGTCCAGACCGGTTTCGGCAAACTTTGCCAGAGCCTTCTTATAGGTGGAAACGTTGGGGAATCCAACGTCCAGATGGGACTGCATGCCGATACCGTCGATCAGTCCCTTGTCTTTCAGTTCCAGAGCCATTTTGCAGATCGCATCGGTTTTCTGCGGCATGTACTCGTTGAAGTCGTTGTAGTACAGCTTGGTGTTTGCCGGAGCGTACTTTCTGGCATACTCAAATGCCGGTTCGATAAAGGAGTTGTCGCCGAATACCTTGACCCAGCCGGAATAGTTGGCATTTTCGGACTGTCCGCCGCCGGTGCGGGGAGAGCCGTTGTCCAGCCATGCTTCGTTGACCACGTCCCATGCGTAGAAGTCTACCGTCGGGTATTCTTCTTCCAGAGCCGCGAAAACGTTCTTGATGTAGTTCTCCATACGCTGGAGCATCACGTCCTTGGATACCCAGTCGCCGTCGTCCTGAAAGCCTTCCTTAAAGAACCAGTCCGGTGTCTGGCTGTGCCATACCAGCACGTGTCCGCGAACCGGAATGTTGTTGTCACGGCAGTAATTCAGAATGGTTCTGGCACTTGCCAGATTGATGACCGGATCGGTGTTGCTGCCGGAAGCGAGGGTAGCGGCTTTGTCCAGAATGGATTCCGGCTTCAGCTCGTTGCCCAGCGTGATGCTGTTGAAATGCTTGGCGATCAGATCCTTGGTGGACTGGGGAGCCAGTTCCTCAGTGGTCACTGCGGTGCCGATCTTGAAATCGTTGGCATATACGTCCTTGAGGGACGGAATGTCGTTCTGAATGGGGTATACCGGAGCCGTGCGTACTTCGAAATCGTCGATGTACATGGTGGCGGTGTCGTTGCACTCAAAGTACAGGTATACCTTGGAAACGTCCTCGGAGAAGCTGAACTTCACGTTGGAGAATGTTGCCCAGTCGCCGTTGCTGGTCTGTTCCTTCAAATTGCTGTAGTGGCGTTCGCCGCTGGCATCGGTGTATTCCATGCTCAGCTTGATCGAGTTGTACCACTCAGTCTTTGCTGCGGCACTGACGGTGTACTGCACGCCGGCTTCGCATTTGTCGTCCAGCAGGAACTGCGGGCCGTTCCAGTTTTTCGCTCTGTCGCTGACGCACATGGAGTAAGAGCCGCTGTATGCCTGCGAATCGGTTGCGGTAATGGTTTCTACGCCGCCTCTGCCGGTGAATGCCGAAACATCGCCGTCCTCGAAGCCACTGCTGTAGATCTCTGTGGTGCTGTCGTCCTCTGCCGCACTGACAATGCCGGCAGAACTGCCGCTGAACGCTGTTGTTACCGGAACTGCTGCACAGAGCATCACGGCACTCAGCACGCCGGCAGTTACACGAGTTTTGATTTCTTTTTTCATGAATGTGTTCCTCCCTGTCACAAAAATATTCTATTTTATTGTAGCATGTGAAGCAGAAAAAGTCAACCAACCACACAAATATTTGTATGAAATCACAAAAAAGCACGCCTTATTTTGTGCAAAAGACGTGCTTTCCGGTTGGGGGAAGTGGCGGCTGCCACTTATATATAGGTATTGTAATTTGCTGTTTGACATTTTTCGCAAAGTGTGGCATACTAAATTTTGAGGGCATACCTGAAACGGTAGGCGGCTCGCTATCCTTGGGCGAGTCTGCCGTCGCCATTTCCGCTGGGCGACGGGCTGGTCAAGTCCACGCTCCCACAATCTTCTATTTGAATTGATGGGAGGTGATGCATGATGATGGACGTAATTTCCTTTATCGTAAGCATTTTTTGTAATGTCTTTCGTGCAGTTCTTGCATACTTAGCATACAAAAAGAAATAACCGCCCCTAGTCTCCAAACTTAGGCGGTTATTCTAATTCGCTTATGGGAGCAGACCGTCTACTGGTATGCTCTTTCTATCTCTATTATACGCCAGAAC
>ERZ809296.1470-NODE-1470-length-27547-cov-3.983413_pt1 | contig 27547 bp, 15 predicted proteins | sample MGYA00520511_ERZ809296 | MGnify/ENA primary metagenome ERZ809296 (study PRJEB31576, sample SAMEA3212662) | Homo sapiens | biome: human-gut; feature: human gut; material: fecal | place: Sweden | collected 2012 ... | reverse complement strand
CAAGCGCACTCAGATCCTCATACCAGTGATTGTGCTGCGATCCCAGGCCCGATACCTTCTTATCCGGGTAGGCAGCCTCCAGCTTTTTGCACAGGTTCTGCAGCCTGCGCGCCGCCATCGGATTGGATATGCACAGCTCGCGCATGTTCAGTTCCTTCATAATTCTATCCTCCATTCGTGACAGCAGCTTTACTGCTTTCTCTTTTTGGGCGCGGGAAGCTGCTCGGCATAGGCCTGAAGGGCGGCAAGCAGATCAGCCTGCCCGCTGGCCTGGATTACGGCTGAGAACGCTTCCAGATCCTTTGCGGCAATCAGCTGCTCGCGCAGCATCAGGTCAAACAGCTCGCGGTATTCAACGGCGGCGCTTGCCAGCCTGGCGGCGTTTGCCTTGATGTATTTCAGGTATTTCTTTCCGTTTTCATCGGTGCAGTCGCGGTGATCCAGCGCAAAGCCAATGGCCGCGTATACGCGGTACTTGGCGGTGAGCGTGGTACTATCTTCAATGTGTATAATAGGCGGAACAGAGGGCTTATTGGGGCCGCGCAGCATGCTGATAAGAAATTGCCCCTGCGCGGTGTGCATGGTAATATGCTTCAAGGCCGAGCAAGACCCGAAGGCAGATTCTCCAATTACCGAAACGCTTTCGGGAATGGAAATTTCGGTCAGGCTGCTGCACCATTCAAAGCCATTGAGTTCTGTTAGGCCCTCTGGAAGGACAATGCTTGTTAAACGTCTGCAATACCCAAAGGCTTCCCTGGCAATTTTCCTTATACTATTGGGCAGAACAATGCTTTCCAGACTTTTACACCCATCAAAAGCGCAAGTATCTATCATTCTTAAGCCATCAGGAAGCGTGACCTTGCTTAAATGCTCGCACAACTTAAATGCATGGGCGAAAGTATTCAGCCCCGCGCAGAGCAGGGTGAGGTCGGTCAGGCCGCTGCGGCAAAAGGCCTCTTTGCCAATCGAAGTTACTCCCTCAGGGATAACAAGCTTTTGAAGAGAATGACATTCATAAAAAGCTTCAATTCCAATTGTTTTCAGGCTGTTGGGAAGTGTTACTTCGGCCAGAGCATCGCAGTTGAGAAAAGCCTTTTCACCAATTGAGGTTACGCTTTCCGGAATAGCAACCTTTTTCAGAACGTTGCAATTATAAAAGGTCCACGCTTCGATTGCTTTCAGGCCTTGGGGAAGCGTTATCTCTGTCAGACGACAGCCAGAAAATGCGTTTTCGCCAATTGAAGATATGCCTTCTGGAATAACAAGCTTTGTCAGATGACAACAGCCGCTAAAGACTTGCGCTTCGATTTTTTTTAGGCCTTTGGGAAGCGTTATCTCTGTCAGACAACTGCGGAAAAATGCGCCTTTGCCAATCGAGGTTACGCCATCTGGAATAACAAGCTTTGTCAGATAATCGCAGTCCGCAAAGGCATGCGCTTCGATTGCTTTCAGACTTTGGGGAAGCGTTACCTCTGTCAAATTGCAGCCGCGCAGGGCAGATTCAGCGATAGTCGTTACTCCTTCCGGAATATGAAGGCTTGTCTTGGTATAAGGGCAGCGGACCAGGGTATCGCCCGATTTGCTATAGAGCACGCCGTCAATGGATTGATAGCAGGGGTTTTCCGGGTCAACTTCGATGCTGGACAGCTTCGGGAGGGTACGGTATTGACCAAACACATCCGAAGAGATTTCTTCCACGGATTTGGGCAGATGAATGATTTCAACGCCTTTCAAATCGTGATACTGATCATCGTTTTTGTCAGGCGGATTGTAGGAAAAAGCACAAGGGGCAATCTTCTTCACGGATGCCGGAACAATGAGCCTTTCATCATCATACGGATTCCTTGTAGTGAGCAAAACTCGTGTTAAAACGCCGTCTTCGACATCAAAGCGGTCGGTAGCGTACTTTATCGGTCTTTCATGTGCGTAAGGAGTCCATGCAATGGAGGTTGAAAGAGATTCACAGCCATCAAAAACTTGCGTTCCGAATACAGCCAGGCTGTTTGGAAGCGTTGCCTCTTTCAGAGCCTTGCAGCCCTTAAAGGCCGAGAAACCAATTGCGATAACGCCTTCCGGAATAACAAGCTTTTCAAGTGATTCGCAGCCAGCAAAGGCGAAGCGGCTAATTTCTTTTAGACTGCTGGGAAGCGTTACCTCTTTCAGAGCCTTGCAGCCTATAAAGGCGGAATCATCAATCGCAGCGACGCCTTCCGAAATAACAAGCTTTTCAAGTGATTCACAGTCAGCAAAGGAGTAGAGACTAATCTTTTTTAGACTGCCGGGAATTGTTAACTCTGTCAGACTACTGCAAGCAAACGCACATTTACCAGTCGAGGTAATGCCTTCCGGAATAATAAGCTTTTTCAGCGAAGGGCAGGCACTAAAGGCACTATGTTCAATGATCCTCAAGCTATGTGGAAGTGTTATTTCCGTTAGAGCTTTGCAACGATTAAAGGTACAGTTACCAATTGAGGTAAGACCTTCCGGAATAATAAGCGTTGCGAGCGATTCGCAGTCTGAAAAGGCGCCATATTCAATTGTTCTCAAACTGTGAGGAAAGGTTACTTCGGCCAGGGCTTTGCAGCGATCAAAGGCACCTTTGCCAATTGAGGTAAGACCTTCCGGAATAATAAGCTTTGTGAGCGATTCGCAGCCAGCAAATGCGCGTTCCTCAATTGTTCTTAGACTTTTGGGAAACGTCACTGCAGTCAAGGCGCTGCAGCGTTCAAATGTCGATTTAGCAATCGAGCTTACGCCTTCTGGAATGACAATACTTGCAAGTGATTCACAGTCGGCAAAGGCATGCATTCCAATTGTTTTCAGACTTTTGGGCAGTGTCACCTCTGTCAAGTTACAGGGCTGAAAGGCGAAGTTGCTGATTGCCGTTACGCCTTCCGGAATATGCAGGCTTGTCCTGGCATGCGGGCAGCGGATCAGCGTATCGCCTGCTTTGTTGTAGAGTACGCCGTCTATGGATTGATAGAAAGGATTTTCCGGGTCCACCTCAATACTGGTCAGTTTCGAAAGGCTGCTACAAGACTGAACGTAAATGTAGGTGGGAAATGACGTATCAGAAATCTCTTCTACAGTCTTGGGCAGACGAATGTTTACAATATTGGTGAAATCATCGTACCAGGAAAGAAAAGCGCCATCGCCAATTTTCTTTACGGATTCCGGAACGATTATAGTTTCTTCTTCGTTATTAGTGTTTACATTTTTGCGCAGAACTTCCCGTAGAACGCCGTTTTGAATTCTAAAATCGGTAATGTAAATCATCTTTCTTCCTCCTCGTTTTGTTTTTGATAGCTGTCACGCAGTCCGGGTTGAGCGGGAATGATTTCGGCGGGGCACTCCTCCTTTGCTGTCTGATAAACGTATCATTGACGCTGTTCCAGATGCTGCACCCAGCAATCCAGACACCTGCGTACAAGGAGGTTGACATGCCTGGCATTGCGCAGCCTGGCGGCGGCGGGCGGGCTCAGGCGATAATAGACGCGGATAAACAGGCGGCCGAGGGCTGTCTTTTTCAGCCGCTGATCGCGGAAGCGGCGCAGCGTCAGCACCTGCGGCGCATCGTAGGAGCCGTACACGGCGGTGGCGATATAGCAGCCCTCCTTTTTGCGGACAGGCGCGGGCGCTTCATCCGGGACGGCGCTCATGCGATAGCTGGCCGTGCCGGAATTCTGCATGCCGATGGACGAGGACGGCGCGCTGCTGTAATCGATGTCCAGGCTGTCCAGCGCCTGGCACAGATAAAGGGAGCTGTTGTCCGAGGAATCGTCTACATTTTCCACATACTGACTTTGCAGCGGGCGGCCGTTGGCGTCAAAGCGGTTCTTGTAGGCGGTCAGCCAGATTTCGTTGATCGGAACGCCCCAGAACCAGGCGTAGTAGTTCAGTACCCGCGTGGCCAGCTCGGCAAAGGCGGCCTCGCTGGAGCGCAGGCACAGCGTGACGACCTTGTCGCCGACGGTGCAGGAAAGGGTGGTGTCATCGTAGGTGGAGGGCGTATTATGGTATTCCACATACAGCAGAGCCTTTGCGCGGGGCCAGTAAAGCCAATCCTCGCACAGGGTGGCAAACTGGGAGCGCAGGCTCTCGCGCATGGTGTCCATATGCTGCTGGCACAGGCGCTGGAACTCCGGCATCTCGGTGCTGGTGATCCATTTTTGGCCGATTGAGATAGCCTTCTCATATTTTTCGCCTACGTCAAAGATGTAAGCGATGTCAAAGCAGGAGCGCGTCGTCCAAGCGAAGCGATCCTCCACAGGCAGCTGCATAAACCGATGAATATAGGTCTGGCGGTTATCGGCGTTTTTCATTTTTTCCTGCACCTGGTTGCGCAGCTGCCACAGTGCAGCCTGATCATACGCCGGGTAGTCCTCGCCGAAGGACTCAAAGAAGTCCTCAGCGGTCTGGTATTCCTGCTCCATGCTCAGCGCGGTGATATTGGACAGCGTGATAAACATGCAGGCCTCGTCCGTTTCGGGATCGATCCTGGCGTTTTCGCGCGCTTTCTGCAGGTCCTGCTCCTTTTCCTGCTGCATTTTTTCCTGCATGCTCTTTACGTCGGCATAGCGCTGCGCGTTTTCCCTGGTTTGCGCGTTCATGCTGCGCATTTTCTCAGTGAGCTCTAGGATGTCCTTGCGCGCCTCCGGGCTGATGCTGGCGATATCCTCGGCGGTCAGGGGTGCGTCGTCCGTATCCAGGGCGGCGTTGTCATCAGCAAGCGGGGTCTCGTCCGCGACAACGTCATCAGTAAATGGGGTTTCGTCCGCGTCATCGTCATCATCCGACGGCGCTTTGCCATCCAGAAAGTCCTCCAGGGCCTGCTGGCGGATGATCTGAATGGGCTTGCCGGCCTTTTGCTGCTCGATGGCGGCCTTGATCTTTGATTCGCCGGGGAGGCCGTTGCCGATGACCAGATAGTCCGTTACGCCGGAAACCTTGGACCGGTACAGGCCGCCGTTTTCAACAACTCTTTTGACAAAGGGATCTTCTTTTTCATTGAAGGCAGAATAACCGACAAAAACAAATTTCTTCTCGGAGATGGTGATGCTCGGATGTTCGCTGATATAAGAGGAATATTTCTTTTTCCATTCCTGCCTGAGCTTGGCCTCGTTTTCCTGCCTTTCCAGGTAAAGCTGGCGATCGGCTCGGATGGAATCGATGATGGGGCCGTGCGCATTGCTGTTGGCAATATTGTCCAAGCTATGATTGAAGGAAAGGGAAGTGTCTTCTTTCCCGATGATCGAGGGGCTTTGGCATTTCTTTACCGGCTCAGTGCGGACGGGAAAGAGCTGTTGCATGAGCGTATCTGCAGTAAGATTGCCGACGTCTAGAGCTTTGCCGTTGATTTTTATTCTTTTTGCGAACTCCAGCATAATTGCATGTTTTTTTCGAATTTCTGATGTATCATCAGTAGAAGCATAATTTGAAATGATATGAAATGCGTGTGTAGAACCGTTCCATTCCCATCCAACGATCAAGCCCATATTAAAATTGCCAGGAAACTCGGTTTCTTTTGCAAAGAATATTGCATAGGGTTTTTGTGAAAATACAACGTATTGAGTAATATAGTAAAGAGACAGAATAAGTTTTACTTTTATTTCGCCAAGGTTTGCCGTGCCGAGCGGATTGCTTATGTCATGAGAGGAGAAATCGCAAATAGCATTATAATCCAAATCCTCCTTAATAATATATGTAAGCTTGGTTGTTCCCTCGGTGCAGGCGGCAAAGAATAAATCTTGAGGAAGCAAAAAAGAAAACCCCAAGTTACCAGCGTTTATACTTTGGCTAACAACAGTAAGAGTCATTTTGAAGTCTGTTTCCATCATGAATCTAATTAAGTTGGAGCATTTTGCAATGCAGTCAAAAACATTCGAGTAATCAATGCAATCAATAAATGGCTTATCTGGATCCCTGTCGGAATCAGTGATAAGGCCCTCATTTGTGTCCCAATCTTGCGGAAGTGTTAAATTATGCTTAATGATATCTAATAAAGGTTCTTCAAGGTCAGAATTCGTCCCGAAACTCACATAACAAAACTCGTTGCCAGATATGGAATTATCATATTCCCCTTCATGGTTGACATATTCCATGATATTCCAGTCAAACTTATTGTCTGGAGTATATTTTATTAGTCGTCTTTTGATGCTGCGCCCATTGGTGAAATACTCAAAGTGATCAAATCCGGATTCCTCGGACCAATGGCGTACCATGACGTCGCATTGAAGCACGCGGGATTTTTCGCGCAGGGAATACTTGGTGCACTGCTCGGCCAACTTGCGCAGTTCACTTGCGGAAAGCTTGTTCAAATCCTGCGCAACCTCTGCGCCGAACCAATCGTATGCTACGTTGTAGTTGACCGTCCAGGCGCATACGCCCTGAATGTGTGCCTCGTACAGCTCGTCCGTGCCGGCGGCATAAAGAAGCTCTGTGCCGTGATACGTGGCAACCGAATCGCACAAAAGCATCACGTTTCCCCGTTTTCCTCTGAAATAGATATCGAAGTAGCAATCGTTCGCCATAGTAGCTCCTCCTTTATTCTGATCGGTATGCCGTGAGTGCCTGGGGGCAAGCCTGTGCAGCTTTTTGCTTTGTTGTTTCCACGTATGGATGGCATTGCGAGGGGCGCTCAGCGCGCGCCCTTATTCATATTCATCCTCGTCCGCGATATCGGGCGCAGTCTTGGCGTAATCCAGGCATATCTGCCGGACGCTGCGCTGGATGGACAGCATATCCGCCCTCTGCGATTGATACAGCTGATCCAGCGTTTCATACAGCAGTATGCTCCAAGCGGCACGGCAGCTGCTCAGTGCATTGATTTTGGCAAGCTCGTTTTCATCATATTTCAGCCAGCCGTGCAGGGTATTGGCGGCGGTTGCAAGGGCGGCGAGGCTCATCATAAAGGTAACCAGAAAATCCTCAAACCCTGCGCCGAACAGCGGATCGTAATCATGCTGCGCCAGCGACTGAAGCTCCTGGCTGAGCTTTTCCAGGGATTGCACATCGGTTCCTCGCGCATCGCCGGCGGATCTGGATACAATCGATGCGGCGGTAAAGATGCCGTTTTCGTTCAGCACCTGATAGAACCGGGGCTTGATGGCCTCGATTGTTTGAAGCAGCGTCATGCAGGCGGCGGAGAGCGCATCATCCGGCTTGGCGGCGGTGTTTATCGGCTGGAACGCAAGCTGGGGAAGCGGCGGTAAATCGCCCTCCGGCCGGATGACGTTTAGCAGCTGCTGGCAGATATCGTCCATGGCTTTGCCCATTTGATCGATGTCGATGGGCGGGACGGCCGGCTCTGCGGAAGGGCCCGACTGAAAAGCCTGCGTGATCTCTGCCAGAAAAGCGTCGCATCCGCCCCTGAACTGCGCCGTGCTGCTGCGTTTGGATTGAGAAATAAGCCATCCGCGCACGTTCAGCTGGCGCAAGGTGTATTCTTCGTGGCTGGGCAGCCTGCCCTCCAGCGCGGAGAGAACCAGGCTGATTTCGGCATGCGTCAAATTCCAGTATTTTTCCTGCACAGCGCGCTCGCTGTCGGAGCCGATTACAATGCGCGTGGTTGAGACCGCGCTTGCGCCGGGAGCCGAGGCATAGGCCGTACCGCAGAAGGGGCAAAAGGAAATCGCCTCCGCGCAGGAGAAAACACGGCTGCATTTGGGGCAGGAATAATCCATGGCTGCACGCCTCCTTTAATAAATGTCCAGCGCTTTTTTGGCTGCGTCAATGGCGTCCATGTAGAACAAAGGCTGCACTGTCGCCAGCAGCTCGCTGGGGATTTTTACTACATCCGCCATGCACTGCATCGGCAGCAGGATGCGGCGCGCCCCGGCGTTCTTGGCTACGCGGATGACGCTTTCCAGATGGCGCACCTCGCCCATGGAGCCGGACAGCTTGATTTCGCCCACAATGGCCGTCGCAGCCATAACGGGCTTATCCAGCAGCGCGCTGCAAAGGCCCACCCATTCGGCCAGGGAAACGCCCGCGCTGGGCGACTGCTCCTGCAGATCGTTATAATAGAGCAGGTAGTCGTTGCTGATCAGCCTTGCGCCGGGCAGTATCTTCTTGGCGTTATTCTGAAAGTAAATCCATGCGGCGTTCATGCTTTCGCGCACCTTATTGCTGCCGCCGGCGCCCTGCGTTTCAAACTTGCCGCTGCCGCGAACGGCCTTGTTTTCCAGACGGTAAACCGCCATCTCATCATCCGCAATGGACGCGCCCACGGCAAACACATGGCCGGAGGGCAGCTTCTGGGAAGAAATCAGCGTTTCGTCGCTTTGCTCGGGCACGCCGACGATGTATTCATGGCCGTTTTCATCGCAATAGCCCAGCTCGGTATCGGCAAACTCGGTTCCAGCCATTGTTTTAAGCTGCTCCTTTACCCGACGGCGGCCCTCGATGGCATATTTGAGCAGCGCTTCCATTTCATCGCGGGTGATGTTCTGATCGGGGAACAGGAGCTTGATCAAGCCGGACATGGTTTTGCGCACGGCGATTTCATCGCGCTTGTTGAACTTGCCGTTCAGATGAAAATACTGATCCAGCAGGTGCGTGCAGTCCAGCCGGCGCATGCCGCGCGTATATTCCGCCAGGCAGTCGGTAATCAGGCCGTATTTTTCCGTCAGCAGCTCGGAGCGCAGCTTGGGGATTTCCCAGCCCGGCAGGTAGTAATGCATGCGGTCAAAGAACGCGCTGTCGTTGTTGAATTCCGGCGGGAAGGGGCTGAACAGATGCGTGATCTTGAGCAGATTCTGCACCGTATCGTTGATGTTGCCCACGAATACCATGGATGCGTCCGCGTTGATCAGATCGCGCCCGCGGGCGAAGGAGCCGGAGGCCATGTAATCCTTCATGATCTGGATAGCGTCCGTATCGCGGAAGTGCATGCCCGCCACCTCGTCAAAGGCGATGCAATCCCAATGGCCGACCAGGCCGACGCGCTGCAGGCTAAGGGAATAGAACAGGTTTGCGGCGCTAGTTTTACCGCCGCTGATCAGGATGGAATAGGGCGATATTTCTTTATAAAGGTGGCTTTTGCCGGTACCGCGGGGACCCAGCTCGCACAGGTTGTAGTTGTGCTCCACCAGCGGCACCATGCGCTCCAGAAAGTGCAATTTTTCCTTTTCCGACAGAGCAGCAGGCTCCATGCCCTCGGTGCGCAGCAGCATGTCCATCCACTCCTGGGTGGTGAAGTTTGCGCGCTGCGAGATCACCTCGTCCAGGTCCAGATTCGGCAGCTGGATGGGCTTCAGGCTGGCGATACGGAAGGGGGAATCCTCCGGGCCGCGCTTCTTCTTTTTGCGCTTTTCATCGTCAAAGGAATCATCCTTATAGGTATAGGAGATGCGGGCGATGCACCAGATGCCGCCCATGAGGATTTTGGTGTACTGAACCGCATATTCGCTCTGAATAACAAACGGCTCAATTTCCAGGTTGGCAAATTTTGCAACGTAATAATCCTCATACTCGTTTAAGTGGGCGGAGATTTTATCGATAACAGTATATTCGCCGCGCTCGCGGATCAGCGATTTGATCTTCTCGCTTTCCTCGGGGCGCACATAGTTTTCTGCAAGGATATTGCGGATTTTATCAATGCCGACAGCAATCGCCGCTTCATCGTCCGTCGCGCAGTAAATGCCCAGCAGGTATTCCAGCACAAAGGTGGGCACGTTTGCGCCGCGCTTGAGCATGGCGGTCAGATCCTTGCGCACGATTTTTCCAGGAAAGCTGCTTACAATTTTTTGGTCCAGGGCGTCCATGGTCGATCCTCCAGTATAATCAAAAGTCCGTTCGGGTTCTTCTATTCTTGCAGGCGGCAGGACAGGCTGGCCGCTGAGCCTGTAACGGCGTTTTTTCTTTTCCGGCGTTAACCCGCTCAGGATATACGCGCCGATCAGCATGCCGGCGGCACGCAGCGAGGGGTTATGGATGGGCTTGGGCTTCTCGTAATAGGTTTTGGTATAGAAATCCTTGCCGCGCCGGTATACGATCTGTTTTTTATGGAATGGCATTGTGCTTCACCGCCTTAAAACCCAAAATCGTTTTCAAAAACGATATCGATCCGGAAGGGGATGCGCGCAATTTCGGCGCGTTCGTCCTTATCGCGCAGCACCAGGTTATACGCGGCGTTTCGGTCGTAGCCGCTGCCCAGCAGGCGGAAGGTGATGCGCATGGTGCGCAGGTTATCTTCCTTTGCCGTCAGATCGCAGACCAGCTGATGCTCGTCGCTGATGGGGCGGCCTTCGGCGTCCTCAAACCAGGCCAGCACAGTGCGCGGCTGCACCTTGCCCGCGCAGGGCTGCTTTTGATAAAAATTCAGCGTAAAGAAATTGTTGCTGATCCTGCGGTTTTCGCCCAGCAGCATGACCTCGGCCTTGGTGATGGCCGTATAGCCCTTCTGGCCCGCCCGTTTGTTCTGGTAGCGGATCAGCGGAACGACCATTTCCTGCAGGGATGGGCCGCCATGCACGTAGCTGGAGCCCCCGCCCTGCAGGCGGAAGCGCAGGCAGCCCGGCGGGAATGCAGCCTGCAGATCGGCGCGGCCCAGGGCTTCCAGCGTGATTGCGGGGGTATGCGGCAGCGCCTGCGCGCCGCGCACGACGGCGTACCTGCGCTTGTATTCCAGAAGCTCGCCGCTGAGCAGCTCCTTGCCGGTTTTATCGTATTCGGCCAGCGGGGAGCGGGTATAGAGAAAGCCATGGTCCGAGGTAATCAGCACGCTTGCGGCGTTCAGCTCGTTTACCAGGATGCGCATCAGCTGCGTCAGCTCGCTGACGGCGGTTTCGCAGGCCTGCGGCACATTGCCGCCGCCCTCGCCGGTCTGGTCGATCGTATCGTGATAGATATAGACGACCTTTCTGCCCTTCACCAGCTCGCCGCGCTGGGCCTTGCTGCATTGGCGGAAGGCCGCGTAATCCAGCGCCGTGCTTTCGGCGCAGGCCGCGCGGAGCACCGCTTCACGGTCTGGGGCCTCTGTGCCTCTGCCGTCGCAGCGGATTTTCAGGCTGTCGTCCATTTCAAGGCGGCGATGGGGCAAAAGCGCGGCCATGCCAATCGGCGTAACGCTGGGCAGCGTGCCCACCATGCCCGTGCATTCCGTATTGCCGCCCAGCCGACCGGTCAGCTGCGCGGACAGAGACTGGGCGGTCTCGTAGCGCAGGCCGTCGGAAATGATAACGTATACGCGGCTGTCCGCCTTGGCGATTTGATCGCGGTAGAAGTGCCGCTGCTGGGGGAGAGCGGCAAGCTCCTGCAGCCCCTGCTGGGCAAAAAGCTGCGTCCAGGTGCGGTTTATTTCATCCAAATAGCTGTTTTTGTACATACGCTCAGCCATGTCGGCCGCAGCCTTCAGCGCATCCTCCAGCGCCATTGCGCCCAGGGCCAGAGCCTGATCATACATGCAGCAAAAGCCCCGGTAGTGCTGATCCATGCGGTACAGCTCCCTGCAATAGGCGTCCCACAGGTCGCGCAGCGACGTATAATGGAAGCCGCTGCGATAGGCCAGGCAGAAGCGCTGCATATCCGTCAGCGCCCGGACTGCGGCGTAATACGGCGCGTAATCCGCCGCCCAGGGCTGATCCTGCCGCGCGCGCAGCAGCGCTTCGGTATCGTCCAGGTTCAGCCGGCCCTCGGCAAAGCTGGTCAGCGCACCCTCCAGCAGCAGGCGATCTGCCGCCGGGAACACGCTCATATGCAGCAGCGCGTCGCGGCTCAGGCGCGACAGCAGGGATACGATGTCAAACCGCGCCTCCACACGCTGGCAAAGGTTCATCAGCCCCTCGCGGTCTGCGCGCAGCCAATCCACAAAGAAGCCATAGGCAGGCAGCGCGCGCGATGCATCGGCAGGCAGGCCGGGCAGCGCCGCGGCGTCCGAGGCGTTCAGACATGCTGTTGCCAGCAGATGGCACGCCAGGCGATCGATATCCTCCGCGCCCTTGTAGCCGTAGGCGTCCGCGCAGGCCTGCCAGAAGGCCGCCGCCCCGCAAAACCTGGCAATCGCCGCCAGCACGGGGTTTTCCTCCTCGGGGTCGCAGGCCAATACCGCCCGCACCACCTGGGACAGGCCGTAGCTCTTTATGCCGGCAAGCACGCAGAAAACGCCCGTCTGCAGCTCCTGCTCGTTGGCGTAGGCGGGCTTCAGGGAGCGCAGCTGCGCCCGGCGTTCCTTGCTGGCAAAGAACTTCGCAATCGTCCTGGCGTATTCCCGCACGGGGCGCAGGTTCTGCACGTTCAGCTCCGAGAACACCAGCGACCAGTAATCCGCCCGGAATTCCTCGCTGTATAAAAACACATCCAGCAGCCAGTTATCCTGCATGCGCTCAAAGCCCATGGGGCAGTAGATCAGCAGGTTTTCGTCCGCGTAATCCACCTCGATCTGCTTGCGGATTTCAAACATCGCGTCCCTGCGCATGGTCAGGATGCGCGCGTTATCCAGCTGCAGCTCGGCCACCGTATCGGCAAATTCGCCCGCCTCGTCCTTCCAGATGATGATCCTGCGCTTGTAATAATCCGCCAGCGGGGCGCGGAAGCGCGCATTGAGCGTATCCTTCACTTTCATCGTTCCTTTACTTGATCTTGGTCAGCATATCGGCCAGCTTGCCATAGTTCACCTTCACGCCGTCGTCCAGGTCCAGCGGCAGGCGCATATCGGCGTAGTGATGCACAATTTCCTCATATTTATTCAGCTCTGCCAGCTGCTTTTCCAGCTTCTGCGCGCGCTTGGAGGCGTTCACACGCGCACGCCCCTCGGCGGTTTCAAGGGCCTTCTGCGCGCCGCTCAGCTGGGTGCGCAGCCGCTCCTGAATTTCATGCACATAGTCCGTGCGCACGCGCGCCACGGTATCCCGGTCGTAGCGGTGCAGGTACATCAGGCACTTGAAGCTATCCTGCCTGCCTGCGTCAAACTGCCAGTAGATCGGCCGCTTCTGATAGGTTTTCAGGTGATCCGTATAGAAATCATGCAGGTAATAATTGCGGATTACCTGCCGGGGGGAGTCGCCCTTGCCGCCCAGCGCGTCAGCGATAAAGCGCAGGTTTTCCTCCAGCGTATCCGCGCCGTACACCTTGCGCACAAACTCCGCCGTGCGGGTTACAATGTCGTCGGGCAGGTAATCGTCGTCCGTTACGGGCACAATGCCGTCGTGATCGGGCAAAAATAGCCCCAGCGCGGGATCGTAAAAATCGCACGCCCCGGCGCCCTGGGCAATGCGCGCGCAGACGGCGTCATAGCTCCATTCGCCCCCGGCGTACAGCAGCCCGTCCACATACGGGCTGTAGCGGCCCAGCATGCAGCCCACCATGTAGGAAAGCAGGCTGACAATTTCATCCCGCATGCTCAGCACATAGGCCATTTTGCGCTGCTCGGCGTCGGGCTGATCGATGATGCGGTACACCGTCACGTCCTTTTCGGCCACGTCTGGGGTCAGCTCCCCCTGCAGGCCGTAGATATCGATGAAGATGCGGTTCAGCTCCTCCTCGTTGGCGCGCAGCTGATTGAAGCGCTGCAAATACTCCTGCTGAACAGCGCGGTATTTATCGGAAATCAAATTACCCATTTTCTTGCTCCATTCTCTTTTTTGATAATAGACGGTAAAAAGCAATGATTACGCTCGTATAATTCTGCATCATCCAATCGAACCAGATTTCTGTGGAATAGTTTGAACATTGTTTTTTATTATTGTGTCTAATGCAGTAGTTATTAACGATTTGAAATATTGAATTATCATGAGTGGCTTTTGCAATTCCATATTCCTCATTAAAGAGATTTTTAAGGTCTTCTCGTATGGATTCAAGTATATCAGCCAAAGAGGCTATTGCTTTTCTCTTTCCTTCTATGTTTGCATCAAATCTATAGTAGTTTTTTGTTGCTTCGCTTAGTTTTTGATACACGTCATCTGGAATGGCTTCATCAATGGATTTCAATTGGTGCTTTAAGGCTTCATTGGGTAAGGGCATAATAAAACCTAGAGTAGGCTCTAAATAGAAGCCTGATTTATAAAACCGAAGTATGTTATTAACATATGTGGCGTAAATCCTACGGGGTTCATCGCTTTTAGTGTGCCAAGAGAAACTGTCGTCTTCATTCGTTTCCCATTTACATTCTTCAACCTGGTTATAGTATATTTCAATTAATGTGAATGTATCACTTTCACTGCATTCATTCAGCTTTTTAATAGGGATAGGATATAAGTTCAATCTTCCTGTATGAGTAAATAGAAACTGCTCTGGAGATGGAGCCATTTTTAATGCTAATTTGCTCTTGACGTTTTCAACACCAGCTTCAGCAAGCTGCAAAAAACCGTTTGTTTTAAAATAATCATATGTTTCTTTCCAAAATTTTTGCAATTGTTCAAGCGATACTGACATTTCATTTTCCGGCATTAAACCATGTCTCTCATTATAATAATACTGCAATTTACAGTCACCTCAAATCATCGGATGTTTTTTGAAATCCCAACTTGTTTCAAAAGAATTCCAATCTGACATTGATAATAAAACACTATCTTGTACCTTTTGAACTATTAACTCCGTAATAAACTTGTTTGCACACTGTATTAGCGGAATCTTTGACATATCACCTGCCATGTAGTGCATTGTTTGGCATATTGTCCCGAATAGCTGATCCAGTATTTTGGTGTTTGAAAAACCTAAAAAGTATTCGAGCATGTTTTGATCATTAGGGTAAAAAGTTGGAGCTTCAACGTTGAAAATACAGCCATTTGGCATGAAACGACCAGAAAAAGACTTAGAAGTTGTATGCGACCAAGATACTCCTTTCTGAAAATAAAACTGCGGATTTTTAACTATACTTGTTCCAGAAAAATTCCGTAAGTCTTCGCCATTGTTCTTGAAATTTACAACATACTCAAAGTTTCCATACCATTTACGATATGGGCCTCCTTTGGGTTGCGGGTACCACTTTTGAGCATATTTTGTTATATTCTCATTAGGAAGGGTTCCGAACTTTATGTTTTTGAATGCCACTTCGTGCCAAAATCTTAAAAATAGATTGTTGTCTCCTGTTTGCATACCACTACGCGAAGCACCGAGAGAGTCTAAAGACAGGCCATTTTCAAATGCCACTGCTAATTGTTTGCTCACCCAATAGGCCACCGGCGCGCCCGGAATCTTGGAGAAGTTGTCCGTGTTGGTATATTTGTAGTACTCATTTTCAACCGGGAATGCAAAAGGAACACCTTCGTCATCCGTTTCGTAATAGCTGATTCTATCGAATGCGGCAATATACCCAGAAACATGAGACTTGCACAGGACTGTTGCGGCAGTGCCAAAGTTGATACCTAAACTGGTGCCGCCCTTTCCTAGATATGGCATATGAACCATGGTGATAATACTGTTCTTTCTAATTAAAGAAGTACGCAGCTTTTCAAAGCTTGAGAGGAACATCCAGCTTTCCATTGTGATCATAGACGAGAAGCCATGCTCGTATATCAATTGCAAACTGCGCTCAATAAAGCAGGAGAACAAGTCGCTCTTAGCGTCGGGATAGTTATCCTTCACAAATTTCGACAGCTTATCGTTCATCCCGCTTGCCCCCATATACGGCGGGTTGGTGATCACCGCGTCGTATTGGCGGGCGAGGATTTGCGCCTGCAGCAGCAGGGGCTGGATGGCTGCGGCGGCCTGGGCGTTATCCGCCATGGCAAGCAGGGTATCGTGCTGGCCGGATTGCAGGGCGGCGGTGCGGTCGGCCAGGCGCTGGAGCTCGGCCAGGGAAAGCGGCACGTGCAGGATACTGCCGTATTCCTTGGCGTCCCTGAAGGTATCCAGCAGGGTCTGCGCCAAGGCTTTTTCAGCGCCGAAGGGAGAAAGCTCGGCCAGCGGCGCGCTTTCCGCAATGGCGCACACATGGGGCTGAACGCCGCGGCGCAGGAAGCGGCGGTCATACTCGCACGCCTTCATCATGACGGCAAAATAGGCCAGCTGCGCGGCGCGGTCGTCAATATCCAGGCCGTACAGGTTGTTCTGCACGATGCTCTGCACCGCGTCACGATCGGTATAGCCGACGGAACGGTAGATATCCATGAGCACATCAAAGGCATACACCAATATGTGCCCCGAGCCCATGCAGGGATCCAGCACAGTAAGCTGATCGGGCTGCAGGGCAGCGTAAGGCGCGCGGATTTGCGCCAGACGCGCGGCCACGGCGGGCTCCTGCGGGGCTTCATCCATATAGTAGCGCCACTTCATGCGCAGGGTTTCGTTGGGATGCCCTTCCAGCCATAGGCGGCCGAGGCTGTTTTCCACCATGTAGCGGACAATCCACTCCGGGGTGAACAGCTGCGTGGCCGCGCCGATGCGCTCCTTGGTAATTTTTATATTTTTCTTGAGCAGCTCAAAGGTTTCATCCTTGAGCTGGGTGTTGTAATACTGATACAGCCAGCCGATGACCTGGATTTCGTTCCAGCAGTCATCATCCAGGCGCGCCATTTCGCCCAGGACGGAATCGGCCTTGAGCAGGGCGGCGGGAAAAAGCAGCTCTGCCACGCTGGTGATTTGCTGGAACATGCCGGGCAGCCAGCCGCCCAGCGCGTTGCACAGGGCGATTAACAGATACCTGTACAGCGCGTCGGTGCGGTTGGCGTCCAGCATGGCAAGCACCTGGTCAGGCTCCACGCCGGGCAGGGAGACATCCTGCGCCTCACGCAGGATTTGCGGCAGCGCGCCGGGAGCCTCCGGCAGCACGCGCATGGACACGGGCAGCAGGCTGTGCTGCTGCATATAGCGGATGGCGATGAGGCGGTTGAACCAGGTGTAGGCAGCTTCCTCCATGGTCTGGCGATAGCCAATCTTGGATATTCTGGCAATCAGGGCGTTGCGCTGGCCGACCTCCTGCGCGGACAGCACCGAGCCATCCAGCATATGAAACGCGCTGGAGGGCACGATGGCGCGGGACTGGCACTTTTCCTCGTCAATGCCGTACAGCGCGGCACGATCCGCCACGCGCTGAAGCAGCGCAAGCCGGGCGTTGATGGCAAAATTCTTCAAATCGCTTTTGTTCATGGAAGGCAGCTCCTTACTGTTGTATGAAAATTGGATTACAGCTTCAGGGATTTGGCATGGATCACGCCGTCGTCGTCGGTGGTGACGGCAAGCACGCCGAAGCTGCCGTTGAACAGCCAGCCGTTTACACCCCAGCGGCCGCCGAGCAGGCGATACATGTGGCTGATATCCTGCATGCGGGCCAGGAAGAGGGGCAGCTGATTGCCGGGAATGACGTAATCCTCGCCGGCACAGCTTTCCATGTCGCCCTCATATTCCTCGGTGAACTCATCAAAAAGCTCGGCAGCATGATAGGGGCTGAAGTCCGCGCACATGGCCTTATAGGCGTCGATGATGGGCTGGGGCACGGCCGTGCAGTTGGGCAGATAGCCGGAGAGGGGCACATAGCCGGTCCAGGTATCGTCGCTCTGAACGGTGGGCTGCCAGAGCGCGTCGCCGTTGCGGATGGCGGTGTCATCCTTGGCTTTGACGTAGATTTCGGGGGTCAGGTTGGGATCGCTGTCCTGCACAATGACGCGCAGGGTAAGGCAGTGCGTGGTATCCTGGGCGGCAAGCTCCCGTAGGGCGTCGGCCGAGGTTTCTGCGCGCATGCACTCGCGGTGGTAGTAAATGCTCCAATGCACCTTCGAGCAAAGGGCAAAGCACGACTGCGGGCCGCCTCCGGTCTTGAGCATTTCACCGGAAATGTAATCACGAGAGAATTCACCCGCCATAGCGGCTTCAACAGTAGCATCGTCTATGGACGCATTCAGGGAATTGTAATATTCGTTCAGTGCGGCGAGAATGGCGGTTTCCTTTTCCCATACGGCCTTGTTTTCTTCGCGGGCGGTGCGCTCAACGATGATTTCTTCGCGGATGTACTTGCTTTGCATGGGTGAGATCCTCCTGTAATGAATTATTGATTTTCAGCTTTTACAAGCTGCTGCGCGCATTTTTCGGCGCTGTCCCAGGTGAAATAGTGAACCGGCTTGCCGGCGCTGCCGGCGATGCGGATGATCTTGAAAAAGTCCGGATGCGACATGCAGTTGGGCTGAAGCCAGATGGCGCTGGCGTTGCGCAGAAGCTGCTCGTCCGGCAGCTGATTGGGGGGGATGAAGCGCACGTCCGGCAGCAGCGGGCGGATGGCGCGAAGCCAGGATGGATGGCCGCCGAAGGAGACGATCCGGCCCTGCGTATGGCAGGGCCAGGCGATTTGCTCCTCGGTTAGTTCATCCGGCTGCGCCTGGCCATTCTGAGCGCGAAAAACGCTTTCGCGCAGCTCGGCCAATTCCAGACGATAACGCTCGGCCTGCGCCGCCAGCTGGGTATGCTCGCCGCGCAGCTTTTTGAGCGCTCGCTCACTCTGATGGGCTTCCGCACGCAGAGCCTTGATATCGCGCTGATACTGGCGGCACAGCGCGGTCAGCTTCTGCTGCTCCTGCTCGGCGGCGTCGGGCTGCTCAGGCTCGTTTTCTTCTTCTTCGAGGTCCAATTCCTGATCGAACAGCTCCCCAAAGAGAAAATCATCAAAGAGGGGGTTTTCAATGCGCAGCCGGCCAAGCAGCAGCTGATATACGTCCAGGCCCTCCGCCGCAGCCTGATCAAGCGCGGCGCGCAGGTTATCGGGGACCGGCGTGGGGTCTGTATAGCGCGGCCACAACACATTGGTATAATCAAAGAGCAGCTGCGACAGATTGCAGCCCAGGGTACGGGCAGGGAAGAACTCGTCGGCTTCTTCCGCCGGAATTTTGCCCTTGCTGGGATAGCGCATCGTATGCAGGCAGGAAAACAGCTCCGGCGACAGGATGGGCTTGGACGTGAGAAGACTCTTGTTATAGGTAAATGGCAGCTGATCCAGCGCCGTGTAGGTGACGGCCATTGCGCCGTAATACAGCCAGGGCAGGCTGCTGCCGGAGTCCAGCAGGTACAGCACGGCAAAGCAGGTTTCGTAGGGATCGTCCACCGTAAAGTGAAGCAGCGCATCATACAGCTCGGAAGGCATGTCGCCCTTGAAATTGCGCAGGCGCTGCTCACGGTTGCCGGGGCGGGTAAGATCGGTGAAGAGAGCGCCGATTTTTACCATATATGCGTCAAACTGATACTGCAGCTTCTCCAGCTGCTCCTGCTCCGGGGAAGCCTTGGAAAAGGAAACGCGGCTTGCAAAGGAAGAGGAGGAAGCGTAGGGAGCCGGACTGCGGTACATTGCGCGTTCTAAACGATCCTGAAGAGACGAAATCTCTTTGGCATAGGCATTCATACGGTTTTCAACAAATTGATCGGCATGGAAGGCAAGGTGATAGAATTCCCATACCTTGCTTTCAAAGCGCTGGGCGGCAAGCTGCACGGCCTGCTCATCCAGCATGCCCATAATGTCCTCAAACGCCTTGCGCTGCGGACAGCTGTCGGTGGACTTGCGGTTTCGGCTGATTGTCCACTCATCGTTCAGCGTGCAGGGGAATGTGGCGGGCGCGACCAGTTCGGCGTTGCGATTGGCCAGCAGGCGGATCAGAGCCCAGATATCCGTCATCGGATAGTTCGGGTGAGCGAGGACTGGCATGAGGATCGGAAATCTTTGCTTATCGCCGCGCCGGGGAAGGAATTTGATGTGATCGGGCAGGATGTCCAGCAGAGCGTCCAGCTTTCCCTGGACCTGCACCTGATCCAGAATCCAAATGGCTGCGCCGCCCAGCAGCTGATGCAGACGTTCATCCTCCGAGTCATAGCCGCCGAACAATTCCAGGCCGTTGGCCATGCCCCATGAATGGGGAAGGCGCGACAGATCATATATATCGCGCAGCTTGTTCCTGGCTTTTCCCCAATACTCCAGTGCTGCGTCCTCACGGCGCGCCCATTTGCCTGGCGTATTATCATAAATTTCCAGCCTTTCGGCATAGGAATAACGCTCCAGCTCCTCCTGGGCGCCCTCGGCCATTTTACTCATCCAGCTGTACATTTGCGGTCCCAGATCATCCAGGGAGGGCTCGGATGCATTTTTCTTGATTTTCAGCGCCCGCATGCTTTCAAGTATTGTTTGTTCATCGCGGGTGAGTCGTTTATCGTTCATGCTGCACCTTCCTTGCCTTTGTTACTGTTCTATTTGCGCGATTTTTTCGTATCCGCCGTTTTCAAGCGTGGGCAGCGCTTCCAGCGCCTGCTGCATGCGTTCGCGTTTGCTTCGATGGGCTCTAAAAAGCTAAAATTCATCGTATGAATTGCTCAACGCACTTCTTCAAGCTTTTCGTCAGTTCATTTGAATTGCGTCGTTGCCCTGCAGCGCGTCCAGCAGCTTTTGCCGCAGATCGGCAACATAGGCGTCCACCTCCTGCGGGGAGGAGAGGCGCTTTTGCGGCAGCACATCGTAGCGGCGCAGGGTGGCCACGCGCAGCCTGGGGCTGCCGGACGTATCCTTGGCGGCGATTAAAGCCTCAAGCTTTTTGCATACGGAATTTCCGTAGGTGATGATCTGGGTAATGCTCGCGTCCAGAAGCGTCGGGCTGCCGGCGGCCAGGGCTGCCTGGGCGCGGCGGTCCAGCTCCTCGTCCGCGCGGCGGATCTCCTCGCGCAGCTCGGGCCTGTCAGCGGCCAGCGTGTGGATATCGCCGCGCGCCTGGCTGACGGCCGCCTTTACCGATTCGCGGCGGTCGTTGTTGATGCACTGATACGTATCCTGCACCGTTTTTTCAAGCGCGGGCAGCTCGACGATGCGGCGGTAAGGCTTGGGGGAATGTAGAATATCCAGCATGGCGCGCACGGCGGCAAGCGCGCCGGCCTCGTTTTCAAAGTAGGTTTTATCGCTCTGCACCTGCTCGCAAAGCTGCCAGGCTGAATCAAACAGATCCTTTTGATTTTCAAAGAAAAACGCAACCTCGGGCATATCCTCCGACCAGTCAAGCAGCGCGTCCTCCGCGTTGGTGAAGGCCTCTAAAAACGCAATGTTATCGCTGCGCTGGGCAAGAATGCCATCCAGCGTATCCCTGCCGCCCTCGGCAACGCTTTTGCCAGGATAGGGAGCCTTGCCGGTATACCTGGACAGAAGGGCTTGATTGACCGCCTTCTTATCGCCCAGCAGGGAAGCAAGCTGGCCGCAAAGCCCGTCCTCATCCGTGTGCAGATCCATCGCGCCAAACAGCTCGGCGGCCAGCTGGCGGGCTTTTTTAATCAGAATATCCGGCGCGGAGACCTTTTGCCGCAGCACCGTTTTTTCTGTTTCGGCGCGCTTGCGCAGGCAGTCCAGCACCTTGCGGTCGCCGGCGGTCAGCACAGTGCCGCCATAAAGCAGCTGGATTTTCTGCCTGCGCATCAGCGCGGCGGTCAGTGCGGCGATGTCGATTTCGCGCCAGCCGTAGGGCGCGCCCTGGTAGCGCTTCTGCATCTCGGCCATGGTGACGGTGATATGCTGGCGGCTGCGGCTTTCAAGGTACTGCTGCATCTCGGCCAGCGCCCTGTCGTTGGGCTGGGCCACGCCTGCAAGCGATTCCTGCACGAGGCCGCCGGTCAGGATGGCCTGAATATCCTGATCGGACTGCACGAAGGTATCTACATAGTCGAGCTTGCTGTATACCCCCTCCACCAGGCGCGACAGGGCTGCGTCCAGCGCCTCCTTAACGGAAGAGCAGCGGATCGCCGCACGCTCACCCGCGATATAGAAGGAGCCCTTGACAATGGCCTCCTTCAGCAGGTCGGTCGCGGTCTTTTCGCGCTTTTTTGCCTCGTTCTGCTTTTCCTGAACGATTTTGCGCAGGGATTCCGAATGCTGAGAAACATTATGCTGCTTAACGTATTGCTCGATGCGGCGAACCTCCTCAAACTCCTGATAGTAATCGCTGGAGGTATCAAGCAGCACGATGGCGGCATGGTCAGCGCTGGATTGCAGCAGCAGCCGCTGCCGGTCGGCCTCGGTATCCTGAAGCCCGGAGGCCAGGGTAATCAGATTTAGCTTGATGCTGCCGGAGGGCTGGCCCAGCGGCGCAAAATCGATCATCGGATCGTATGAAAAATCATAGCGGTTTTTATAACGGTATTTTTTGCCCGGATACAAATCGGAAAACACAGCCTGGCCGATCATGCGGAGCACGTCGTTCTGATCGACGACGCTGCTGCGGATCTCGCGGTTGACGTCCTGCTCTTCATCGGTGAGGAAGAGATAGGTTTCGCCGCTGCGGGAAACATAGTTTTCATGCACCAGACGATCCAACGATTCCTGCAGCGCGCGGCGGATGGTGATCTTATCGGCGTGGATATTGTCGACCATCAGGGTGGACAGGTTTTCGATGCTGGAGGCAAGGCCCTCTACGTAACGGATGAGAAACAGAAGCTTGAGCACGTTCACATCCTGCTTTTTCAGTCCGTCGCCCGCCTGCGCCGCGCGGTCCGCACGGTCGATGACCCGGCGCACAGCGCCGTCTAGGAAGGTGTGCACCGTATCGTAAAAACAATAAAACGGCACAAAGCAGTTTTCATCCTGAAGCTTTACTTGCTGCGCGGCCTCCTGAAAGGCGGAAAGCATGCTGCGCTCGCCGCCGGAAAGGTGCTTGCCGGAGGAGCCGTGCTTTCGCACCTGCACCAGTACCTCCTGCAGAAGCTTGAACTGATAGGGGACGAAGGGATAGGACTCCACAAACTCGTCTTCGCTGGAATAACCCTTCAGATCGGCGATCGTGCCCGGCGCAAAGGAAAATAGATTGCGCATGATGGAGATATTCTGCTGATATACCAGGCGCAGCAGCCTTTCGGCCGTTTCGTTCTTGGCCAGGATACGGCGTTTGATCACCTCGTCCACTGAGGCGGAGGAGAGGCTCAGGCGAGTGTTGAAGCGCCCCTGGATTTTGGAAAAGTCGTTGCCCTTTACATGCGTTACGCTGTCGATATCCTCCTGGCTGGTTACGATGATCCAAACCTTGCCACGGCATTTGGCACCCAGCTCCTCCACAACGGTCTGCAGGTTGAGCATCAAGCTGGAATCGTCGCCGATATACTGGCCGATTTCATCCACCAGAAAAACCAGGTGGAAGTTGGGGGCTTTGCTTTGCACGTATTCGGCGATTTCCTTGGCCAGGCGGTCGATGCTGATTTCGGCGGTTTCCGTGCCGTTGAACCAGTTGCGTGCGGCCTGATCGGAAATGCCCGTCGTCTGCGTCAGCGCGGCGGTCACGTCGTCCTCCCAGAAGGCAAAGGCCTCGCGCGCGGTTTCCCAAGGCTCGGTGTTGATTTGCTCAAAAGCTGCTTTGAAGGCCGCCAGCTTGCCCTGACGATCCAAAAAACGCTCAAAGGCGGCAACCTTCAGGTCGTCGCCGTAATAGCCGCAGTGTTCATAAAAGACCTTGGTGAATACGCGCAGAATCGCGTCCCGGTCCTTGCCCATGGGGGATTTTGCATCAATATTGAACAGAATCACCTCGGTGGGGGTTTGCGCGACGCGGCGCATCATTTCGTATCGGTAGGGATCGTAATCGAATTTATCGGCAAAGTAATCGATGGCCTTTTTGCCGCACACCTCTTCATTGGCCAGCAGGTAGGAAAGAATCTTGAGAAAGTGCGATTTACCGCTGCCGAAGAAGCCCGAAATCCAAACGCCAATTTTATCTGTTGTGCCCTCAACGCCCTTTTCGTACTGATCATAAAATGCGCCGAAGTGCTTTTGCAGCTCGCGGGTGATTACGTATTCCTCCAGCTCCTGACGGCGGTTTTCGTCGTCCGTCTGCATCACCTTGATTACGCCGTTGATCGAGCGGTCAATGCTTTTCTGGAACATATTCTGCAGTTTCATAGTAAGGCTCCTTGCTTATATCAGATTAAAGGCACGATAGTAGTTGTCGTCCATAAAGGCTTCAAACAGCGTCAGCGTCTGCCCGTTGTAATCGCCGGGGTAAAACAGCACGACCGGTACGTCGTCGAAGACATGCTGCAGATTATTGAGGATGTTGTGACTGCGCATATAGGGAAATACGCGCCCCACGCCGGAGATCATCACCACATCGCCGGTCTGGTGATCGGGGTATTTCATGCGCTCGATATAGGCCTCCGGGGGCGCGACGCGCTGGATCTGCCTGAGCATAAAATCCGCGCCGTGCTGCGCCTCCATCTGCGCAATGCGATCCAGGATGCGGCGCTCCCGGCAGATATCCAGCAGGAGGTCGTACAGATCATATGCGATCACCCGGCAGGCGCCGTTTTGCCCGTTTTCACTGGCGGCAATGCTGTGCAGAAAATGCCGAACCGGCATTTCCTCGTCGGGGCGGTAGGCAAACACATACAGGCCCACCTCGTTGCTAAGTCCTTTGTTGCTTAAAAACGCTTCGTCATGCAGCTTTTCGCGCAGCGCGTCAAGCCGTGATAATATATTCTGCAATGCTGTCACCTCAGTCGATCACATTGAACGCCGGCAGAAAGCGCTGCATGCCCGCAGCCCTTAAGGCGCGTTCAAATTCATCTGAAATCTGTACGGGGCAAAGCCTGGTGCTTCCGATCTTTTCCAGATAGCCGTTCTCGCGCAGCACGTTCATCAGCACCGATTTGATGCGCTTGACGGTTTCCGGGCTCCAGGCGGCGACGGCCTCATCCTTTTCGCCCAGGCACGCAAAAAACACGTTTACGTCCTTGGACGTAAGCGTCAGATCAAAAGCGCGGTATTTTTCGCCGATAACGTCGGTCATAAACTCTGCCAGCAGCCTGCTCTGGCACATCATGGCGACCAAGGCGGCCTGCTTGGCCTGCTGCGTATCGCCCTGCGCCAGCATGTCAAGCAGCGCCTCGCTGCATGCAATGCATGTCAGACGATTGAGCGCGGCGCGGCAGTTTTTTGTGATCACGCGCTCCGTGGGATATTGAAACAGATTGTCCCGATATACTGTGTCCGTTATTTCCGCATTTGACAGGCCATTTTTGTACAGACGCGCGACGATGCGCATCTCCCGAAACATAAACTGCTCGCGGGTAAGAGAACCGTTGTACAGTCCCACATGCATCCTCCTATCGTTGATCCGATGACGGATAGCGGTGGCGGCGATTCGCTGCGCCGATAGGGGCTGCATTCCTAAATGGCATTTTCAGATCTTTTGCTGACGAGCCCGTTTGATATAATGCCTGTGCGATGGTTTTTCGCAAATTATCCGACTTTACGGCACGGGCCAAAGGGCCGACTGCTGCTGCCTTTTCTGCAGGGGCTTTACGGCTTTTGACGGCTTATTGCCGGCGGTCAGCAGGAGGCAAGCAGCGAAGCGGCGCGAATTTGCTGCTCCGTCAGGCTGTGCCCATAAAAGTCCAACGTCGTCCTGGCCGATTCATGCCCCAGCAGCGCGCTGATGGTTTGAATATCCACGCCCAGCTCCATCAGCCGTGTGGCGAAGCTGTGACGAAGCGTATGAAAATGAACGCCGGTCAGGCCGACGCTGTGCAGCAGACGGCTGAATCGCCGCTGCAGCGTGCGCGGCTCGGCGGCGCGCGCGCCCTTTCCAAAGATAAAAGTCTCGGGCGACAGGCTGCCGGCGGCGAAGAAAGCCTCGCGTAGCTTTGAAATCAAAAAATCAGGAATGGGCAGCACGCGGCGCGAGCGCCTGGATTTGGGCGTGCCGACCATCAGAAACGTGCTTTCATGGGCGGATGACAGGGCATGCGCAACCCGCTGCGCCGTGCGTCTGACGGCGACGGTGCGTTTTTTCCAGTCGATATCCTGCCATTTCAGTGCGCATACCTCGCCCAAACGCATGCCTGTATACAGGCTGAGCAGGACGGGCAGGTTATTCTGCTTCAGCGCTTCCTTGCGCAGCATTTCCTGTTCCGGGCGACTGAGCACGCGCTGTTCAGCCTTTTCGGAAAGCTGGATTTTGATTTTGCGGCAAGGATTTTTTGCGGCCAACCCCTCCTCCTGGGCGCAGCGCAAAGCAGCAGATAAAAGGCGAAAAATCCCCTTTCTTGTGTTATAGGCCAGGCCGCAGGCCTCCAGCCGTCCGGCAAAGGCGTGTACGCAGGCCGGCGTTAGCTGCGAAAGCGGCACATCGCCCAGTGCCGGAATCAGATGCAAGCTGATCTGCCTGCAATAGGCCTGATAGGACGAGGGCTTCACTGTACCCATCAGTTCGTTTTCGCGCCAATAGCAAAGCCATTCCCGCAGGGTAACATCGCGGGCCGATGCGGCGCTTGCAGCGGCAGTCAGGAGCTCTGACTTCTTCTGCAGCAATCGTGTGCGCACCTGCGCGTACTGTCGCCCATAAACATATCCGAATCTGGTTTTGCCGGACGCATTCTTGCCGATCACATAGCGTCCCTCGTATCGGCCGTCCCGGCGCTTATAAATGTTCTCCCCATGTCTTGACATGCTTCGTTCTCCTTGCTCCATGAATTTTGCTGCTGATACTGAACGGCTGACACAATTGCCATTTTTGACGGCTTAGCTGACGGCTTACCCATTTCCGCGTCTTTGACGTGCTCTGCCGGCGGCACGCTTGCATGGCGGCGGTTCAAGCGCCGCCCGCGCCCGGCAAGCCTGCCGAAATCTGCTATAAAATTGCCATCGCAGGAGCCGATTATCTTGACATGGGAACGATTTCCACTTATAATATTATAGAAGATAGTCAGTGGCATTCCTCGCCGTTCATCAGTTTTAGCCAGCGTCGCAGAATCGGATAATTTGCGACGCTTTTATTCTGGCATAATCGCTTTGAATTATTCCGCTTTGCTGCTTCGGTGCATGCGCGGCGTTGCTCCGCCGAGACTAAATGGCTGCCGAAGATAATAGAAACACCGAAACGGAGCCTGCTTGCCCCGTTTCGGCGTTCAATGATGTTCGATTTTTAGAATCAGGTCTTTTAATCCATATAGAATAAGCCGTTTTTGCTGTATTGCGTATTCTGTGTGATCTCGATGCCGAAATGATCAAAGATCGCGCCGGCTCCGTCCATGTCGATCCAGCGCCGGTTCAATTCGTCCGTATAGAGGATGGTATGACCCACGCAGGCAGGGTCGTTGAAGATGAAATAGGGCGTTTCGGCGTTTTGGCAGTAGCCAACGCAGATCACCCAATGCCCCTCAACGAGGTAGGATTCTGAATCAGAGGGGGCATCCAGATTATAACTGCCATCCTCTGCGGAAGACCAGGCTTGCAGCGGCATCAAAACGGGATGTCCCGCAGCCAGCTTTTGCAGCAGGTCGTCCAGGGATAGCTGCTGGGATGCTGTGAAAGCAACGTCATTTTTTTCCAGATATGCCATAATGGCGCTGGGCGGCGTGCCGCTTTCGGGCGTGGTGCCAAGCAGGTTTTCATATTGTGTCAGGTTCAGGTCGGCTGCATAGGGATCAAGCCAGTTCATCAGCATCTGTACGCAGGTGACGCCGCAGGTATAATCGCCATATTGCCGCAGGGCCGGAAGATCGATGAACACGTCCGCGTCCGTCAGAGAGGCGACATAAAAAGACGTGTCGTCGGCATTGGCGTTGCTGCCGATTGGAAGCAGAAGAATGCATGAAAGCAAAAGCAGGGCTGTCAGGCTGAGAAGGCTGATTTTTGTTTCTTTCATATTTGGCTCCTTTGGCATATTGGGCAGAATGA
>ERZ809296.1469-NODE-1469-length-27572-cov-10.428063_pt1 | contig 27572 bp, 30 predicted proteins | sample MGYA00520511_ERZ809296 | MGnify/ENA primary metagenome ERZ809296 (study PRJEB31576, sample SAMEA3212662) | Homo sapiens | biome: human-gut; feature: human gut; material: fecal | place: Sweden | collected 2012 ... | reverse complement strand
CGTTTTTTATGGTCCGCACACCGGATAACTGAGAGGCAGAAAGCCGGAAAAGCCCAGAGTATCAAGGGAAAACAGCTCAAAAACTCGCGCAATACGGTCTCAAAGCCGCTCGTCGTGCACCACAGTTCTCAAAGAGATAATTCAAGAGAATATCAAGAGTACATTACACTCCGGAACTTCGGTTCTGGGGTGTTTTTTATGTTAACTGTGATAGAATAAATATTATATTAGTAGATTATTAGGTGTGATTGATAAGATTTTTGTATATTAACTAGAATGGAGGTAGTGTTTATATTACAATTGATTATTTCATACGAGATGATTTCTATGTAATCAGAGGGTCACAGTCCCTCTGTTGAAGGACTAACCGCCTACCGTGTAGGGTAGAACCGAAAATATCATAACAAGAATTGAAGTGGATGGCAAATAGAAAATAGCAAGTTTATAAAAATTGATTTTAGCGTACATTCTGGAACTTCGTTCTGGGGTATTTTTTATGTTAACTGTAATAGAATAAATAATTCTTATCACATTGTAACTTTTCAGATCATTTGTCGGATATATATATGTAACTGTATAAGAAAGAAGGGGGAAGCTTCAAGGTGACAGATCAGCAGATTGTAGAGTTGTATTGGAACCGGGATGAAAGAGCAATACACGAGACGGATCTTAAATACAGGAAATACCTTTATAAAATCGCATATAATATCCTTGCAAATGAAGAGGACTGCGAGGAGAGTATCAATGAAACATACTTGCGCATATGGAATTCCATTCCGACAAATCAACCACAGATTTTGTCTGCTTATGTTGGAAAAATCATACGTGAACTGTCTATTGATATTTATCGAACGCGTCATAGAAAGAAAAGACAGGGATCAGAGTATGCAGTTTCTCTGGAGGAATTAAAGGAATGTACCACAGGTATGAATGCCACAGAAGAAGTGGTGGATTGCAAAATTTTGGCCGAAATCATACATTCTTTTCTTATGTCGTTACCAAAAGAACACAGGATTGTTTTTATAGGAAGATATTATTATCTGGATTCTATGAAGTACATAGCCGAATATACAGGATTCAGTAAAGCAAAGGTGAAAATAATTCTTCATAGAACAAGAAACAAACTTAAAGATTATCTATGTGAGGAGGGCTATTCGATATGAGACCAGAAAAGCTGAGTGAAGCAATAGGGATGCTGCCGGATGAGATTATTGAGGAAATGGATGCGGTCAGAAGAAATGTCAGGGGTTCTATGAAACGGAAACGCAGGCACAGAATTTACAGGTATCTTTCAGCAGCTGCATGTCTGGCAATCTTGATCTGCGTTTCCTTTATCTGGGATGGAAAGAAGGAAGGAAAAACAGAACATTTGGATTTACCACAAATATCAGTAGGGAATAACGAAGCAGCAAGTTATGGATTTGAAGGGTATTTAGCACATGATGTGTCCGAATTGGTAAATGCAAATCCTTGGAATGAACAGATCGAATTAACAACACTTCCGGTGTACAAAAATACAGTTGAGTTGGAAGAATTTATTCCTAAGAACTATGATAAAGAAAAAGTATTGGAAAAGATCCGGGAGGTTGCCGGAAGACTAGGGATTGATGAACATGCACTCAGTCAGGTAAAAGAACAGCCGGAAATGGAAACCGTGACATGCGAGACAAATGAAGTGTCCATTCAGGCAAACGCTGCGGGTGAAATCAGTGTGGAGTTTCAAACACCACAGGATTTGCCGGAAGGTTATGTTTTCAATTATGATGCCACATATAAGGATTGTTTGAAAGCAGCAGAATTTTTCAAAAATAAATACAGCGATATTCTTTCCATGAAATCACCGGGTGTTAATATTTATGGTGGAGATTATGACATTTATTCGAAGCAGAGTTATCATTTATCATTCTATGAAAACAGTGAGGATATCGTAAAAAGGATTATCAACTACAATTTCAGGCAAACAGAATTTCAACAATCAGAAGAAGGCAAGTTGCGGAAAATTTGGATTCATCAGCCCGACCTTTCGCAGAAGGTCGGAGACTACCCGATTATTTCTGTGGCAGAAGCAAAAACGTTGCTGAAAAAAGATAATTATTCCACGAGTTCACCCTATAAATTGCCGGGAATGAAATATGTTAAAAAGGTTGAACTGGTATATTTAACGGATGTATTTGAGGCTTATTTTATGCCCTATTATAAGTTTTATGTGGAACTGCCGGAAGAGAAAGAAGTTACGGATTCCAAGGGGGATATCGAGATGAAGACATATGGAGCCTATTATGTTCCGGCAGTTGAAAGCAGGTATATATCAAATATGCCAGTTTATGATGGAACATTTAACTGATTGGGATTACTTATCTTTGAGAATATGCTCTAAATCGAGCCCATAGAGCTTTGCAATATCCTTTGCGTAACTAAGTCCATCCGGAGTTGTGCGCAAAACCTTATGGCTTCGCGTACCTTCTTCTACATTTTCCATCATTGCCACAAGATTATCAATTTTTCCACGGTTTCGCGGATGTGAATTATATTTTTCAACCTGTTGGCTCAAATCATGGATATGGGTGACGTAAAGTCCGCAGCAGCCAATGATACCAATTCCGGTGAGAACTTCGGAAGCAATATAGCTGGCTTCGAGTCCGCTGGTACTTGAAAAGGACTCATCAGTGCTGACTCAGCCGGAACAAATAGGCCTAACTGGAATAAAGCCTGCGCCATGCCGATCGAATAGGCAAAAATGGATTTTCCACTGGCAGTCAGAAAGCGAATATCGTCCAGCAGAGAAAAATAAACATGTTGGTATTTACGGAGACAATTCCTGCATCTAACGGGCAGAGGTTGCCGTCTAGGTTGATGCCGAGTGTGACACTTTTCAGATAACCAAAGGTTGTTTCCATTTTGGACAGTTCTGTATTTAAGGTTTGAAATTCACTGCTTTGTGCAATAAGATCGCTTACCACGCCGAGACGATATTTGAGTACACGTTCATCGGTGGAAAAGAAATTGTCCAATTCTAAATCTGCAAAACCGCGATAGCTTTCTTTAATTAAAATGATCATGGAATCGATTTTTAAAGAGTCAATAAAACCGAAATCTTTCATGGGTTTTCCCTTGGTACAGTCATAATTGGGGGGTATAATAAATGGAAATTTGTCTGCATACGGTAGGCTCCTTTGGAATTACAAATAAAAAGCAGATCAAACTGCTGCATTTTTCATCGAAACCAATGGAGAAATCAGCATTGCGGGAAAACTATCGGAACAAATCGAATCAGACAATGATGGATGAGGGATTCCCCTTGTGCAGCTGGAAATGGCCGGTTATGACCGTCCGTATGAAAGACATGGAAACAAGTATGTAGTGACAGCATCGGGCTGTTTTCTCTTGTACGAATCTATGGAAGATACATGATGGTGTGCCAGTTGCGCGTTTTATCAATACCGTCATCAATGAGGGTCGCGAGGAGCAGGTGCTGACTTATCTTTCATCGTTTACTTATTCAGGATTAGAGAAAGACGGCAATCGCCTGTATATCCCGCATAATGGATGGCAGAAAGAATTAAATTGGAAAGAATACACATTTGAGGATCTGGGATTTCCTGTGACACAGACGAAGAGTATTCGTAGAACCTCTAAGATGATTGAACTGGACATTACACAATAAAGGGTGTAAAATTGCGTAGGCATATTGGATGCAAAGACTTTATTTCGTAAGAGGTGTTGAAGTTTGAAGAAGAATAAATATGAGATTGATATGTGCAATGGAACGATCATGGATAAACTGATATCCTTTGCACTGCCGCTCATGCTTTCAGGAATGTTGCAGCTGACGTTCAATGCGGTGGATATTGTTGTCATTGGACAATTCAGTGGAAAGCAGTCTCTGGCGGCGGTCGGTGCGACCACTGCACTCATTAATGTGTTTACAAATCTGTTTATCGGAATTTCGTTAGGAGCCAATGTTATTGCAGCCCGTTTCTATGCAGCAGGCCGGGATAAAGAAATGTCAGAGACGGTACATACAGCTATTTCGCTGGCTTTGATCAGTGGAATTGTCATGGGCATTGTCGGTATTGTTTTTTCCCATGGTGCATTACAACTGATGGGAACACCGTCGGATGTCATTGATCTGTCTACCCTTTATATGCGCATTTATTTTATTGGAATGCCGTTTTTTATGCTTTATAACTATGGCGCAGCAATTTTGCGGGCAGTTGGAGATACCAAGCGGCCACTCATGTTCCTGATCATTTCCGGTGTGGTAAATGCGGCATTAAATCTGACACTTGTAATAGGTGCGCATCTCGGCGTGGCGGGTGTTGCAATCGGAACGGTTGTCTCGCAGTGTCTTTCCTGTATTCTGGTTTTGCGCTGTCTTTATCGTACAGAGGGAAGTTATCAGCTTCGCTTTTCAAAATTATGTATCAAAGGCGTTTATGTGAAGCAGATTTTTCAGGTTGGCATACCGGCAGGTCTGCAAAGTATGGTTATCAATTTTTCCAATGCATTGTTGCAGTCATCGGTAAATTCGTTTGGTTCTACAGAGATGGCGGGATATACGGCTGCGAACAACCTGCTTGGCTTTTTGTATATGTCCATCAACTCGGTGACACAGGCATGTATGAGTTTTACAAGCCAGAATTTTGGTGTCGGAAAGTATAAAAGAATGGACCGCGTGCTGAAAGACTGTCTGATTCTGACGATGGGAATTGCACTGGTTTTGGGATGCGGATTTTATATTTTCGGACCGCAGATTCTTAAAATTTATACCAGGAGTCCGAAGGTAATTGAGAGCGCGATGGAGATTCTTTCGATTACGACGGTTCCATATTTTCTGTGCGGAATTATGGATCTGTTTCCGGGTGCATTGCGCGGAATGGGATATTCCATGGTGCCGATGATACTTTCAGTTATTGGTACGGTAGGAACAAGACTTGTATGGATCTATGGACTGTTTCCAACACATCGATCACTGTATTTTCTGTTTATTTCCTATCCGGGATCGTGGATTGCAACAATCGTGATGCAGGTGATCTGTTATTATTTTGTGCGGCGCATGGTATATCGGAAAAATAATGAGGGGCAAAATACCTTTTGACCCTTTAATCATATAATAAGGGGTGCATATTGTCACATATGGCTGTGTCTGCATAAGGGAAAGACGCTTTTTAATAAATAATTCTTGACTCTCACCCTGGTTCATGGTTTATATTCTGACCAGAATTTTGGAAATGGAGGTAACTTATGAACCGGTGGTCAGAGAAAAAACAGAAAAACAGAATAAAAACGCAATTCGGAAAAAATCCAATGGACATGGAAAACTGGGAATCTTTACAGCTTCGCATGTACGAAATTGAAATGTATGAGCAAAGGCGAAGAAAAACTTTCAATCAGGAATGGGTCGATGATGTGACATGGAATGATCTGGAGATGGATCGTGTATTTGCACGGATCAATCATACGAGAACATACATGGGAGAACAGATTTTATATCATCGGCTTCATGGCTGTAAAAACAGACAGAAACTCCAGAGGATGGAAAAACGAATTGCGTTTTTTTCGTGTCAGGAATCATCCCGCATCAAAGTGGAAGAAAAGCTTTCACATATCGGGAAACAAAAAGAAAATTATTATTTGCCATTGTTTCTGATGGATGAAATCAATTGGCCGGTTACTTCCTGTATCGGGCTGTACTTGCAGCAGGTGCTGCTGGTCATTTGTCTGGCAGGAACTGTTTTGGTGAGAAGCAATGTATGGGGCCTGGGACTTCTTGTCGTTGCCACAGTCAATTTGCTTATTTATCTGCATGCCAAAAACAAATATGAAGGAAATCTGTTTGCAGTGGCAAATATGAAAGTAGCATTGGATTTTTGCAATTGGATGATAAAAAGCTTCGAAGGTAACCAATTGTATGCAGACGAAGAAATTTTGCAGGCGCTGGAGAAAACAAGGAAGCTGGCGAAACAGATGGGGCGTTGGCAGGCAAGAAAATATCAAAGTGTCACAGGAGATCTGACTGGTATTGTGCAGGATTATCTTGCAGGTGTTACATTATATGATATTGTGGCATTCTGCCATATAGAAAAAGCCCTGAGAAAGTGCAGAAAAGAAACTTTACAATTATATGAATTTGTGGGGGATGTTGATACGGACATTGCAATCGCTTCTTTCCGGAAAAGTCTGACAAACTGGTGCAGCCCCATGATACAGAAATCCGGGTCCATAAGGCTGGAGAAAATTTGTCATCCGCTTATGGACGATGGTGTTGCAAACAGCATAGAATTGCGAAAAGGCGCTATTTTTACAGGAGCGAACGCATCCGGCAAATCTACCTTTATGAAAGCTGTCGCGATCAATGTCATACTGGCACAGACAATCCATACCTGTGTTGCAAAAAATGTAAAAATGCCTACAATAAAAGTAATGACTTCTATGGCACTTCGGGATGATGTGGTGCAGAAAGAAAGTTATTATATGCGGGAAATGAAATATCTCAAACGGATGCTTGATGAGATTGAAAAGGGAGAACCGGTACTGTTTGTAATCGATGAAATATTAAAGGGAACCAATACGCGGGAACGGTTGGGAGCGTCGAAAGCGATTCTTTCGTACATGGCGCAAAAACCGGGATTTTTGTTGGTCGCAACACATGATCTGGAATTGGTGAAAGCTGAAGAAGATCTGTATGAAACTTATTATTTTGATAGTCAGATATGTGGAAAAGATATTATTTTTCCCTACAAAATGAAACAGGGAATTGCTGTCAGAACCAATGCAATCGATCTCATGGAAATGATGGATTTTCCGAAAGAGATAACAGACAAAGCCAGGATAGAGTCAGCCCATTTGCTGAAAGCAAATTATGCATGGGCTGATGTTCAATGAATGAAAGTGTATATATGAAAATTGGAGAAGTAGCGGAACAGACCGGATTAAGTATCAGCAATATCCGGTTTTATGAAAAAAAGGGACTGATTGAGCCAAAACGAAATGAGCAGAGCAAATATCGGGATTATACGGAAGAGGATGTAAAGCGGCTGAAGCAGATTATTCTATATCGAAAGATGGATATGCCACTCGAAAAAATAGCATGTGTGCTGGATGGACAGAACTCTTTGGAGGAGATGGTCCAGCAGCAGTTGTTGGAGTTACAGCACAAACAGCAGGAAATTCAGGGATCTATGGATTTATGCCGAAAACTGGTCGCAGACCATGCGTATGATGGACAAAATATAGATTTTTATCTCAGTTATGTAAAAGAAGAAGAGAAAAAGGGACACCGCTTTGCCGAGTTGGAGGAACTTGTCTGCGATTTCTCAGAATACAGTGAGTTTTATAAAGTGAGTGGAGATCCGCTTTTTCAGCTTTTGTTTCATAAGGTCAGAAATCAAAAAGTGTTTTTGTGGGGCTGGTTTGGGCTGTGGATTGCAATATCACTGTTTTTTGTTATAGAGTTCGGATTGGGAGATGGGCATATGCCATTGTTGGTGAGGGCATTGGTTTTAGGACTAGTGCTTGTGCTTTTGTGGTATGATTTCTTTTGGTACTGCAAGAGAAAACGGCATCCATAAGTGGTGGTCGATTTATCCGACCACCACAACAAAATTTAACACTTACACACTTAACTTGACAAACTTAATGAATCTGAAAATCAATGGAGGCAATTTTCTTTCCATCGACATTTTTATTTGTTACTTCAAACGTAAGGTCTGTCTGATTTTCATAAAGCACCATAATTTTATAAGTTGCTGTTCCATCAGCATTTTGTTTATAAATTCCACCATACAGCCATTGCAGAGGGTTCCCGTCAGCATCGACAACTGCCAGGTCAGGATCATTGTACGGATCGTTATAAGGTTTTTTTGTAAAATCAGGAGTTTCTATTGTAAGTACCAGCCCGGCTTTTGTTTTCACAACATCACAGACCTTTACTCCATGATCTTCTTTGTTTACTTGATATGTTATGTTTGACGATCGGTCTACTGTCACAGGAAAGCTCAGTTTCCACTCACCATCCACAGTTCCTGTACTTTTATAATCTCCGTTTTTATCCCACTCGTCATCCTTGTAACCCGTCAGATTTTCCATAGAACATTCAACTTCGAGAGTGTCCTTATCGGAGAAGGAGTCTGTATTTTGTCCAATATCCATCAGATCTATTTCGCCTGATTTTACGAATGTTCCATCGGAAGCCTTTTCAAATGACATTCTGACCCCTCCGGGTTCTTTTCCATTTACGGTGACAATATCACTTCCTTTTCCGGAACTTATAAAGTCAGCCTGATTCAGCAGTTCATTATCTGTTTTTAATACAGCTGTGTAATACACGATATATCCGTCACAATAGATATCTGAGATAGACACATTCACTCCGTTTACATCTACGCTCGTATTGTAGGTTTTATCCTGATGTCTGGCCGTCTCCTCCTGAGCGGTCATAGATTTTTCTGCAATCTTTTCATAAATCTTTGCTTCACCTTCATCTTTTGTTCCCTGACGGTTTTCTATAAGATTTCCTATTGTACTGCTGAATAAGTTCTTCGCCATTGCAGGGTTTGCGGCCCCGGCTGCTCCAATTATAACAGCACATGCAGCTGCTGTTGCTAAGGCAGCTCTTCTTATATTTTTGTGTGATTTATTATTTTTCTTTATCTTTTTCAAAATGCGCTTCTGTTTCTGCGCTTTATCAAGGTCGGTTAGATTTATTTTTTCATATTCATCTTCATTTATTTTTACATCGTTTAAAATTTCATAAATATTTTTTCCCATACTCAGGCACCTCTTTCTTCTAATAAGTTTTTGCGTATTTTCTTTCTCCCTCGTGAAAGTCTGTTATATATGACTTCCGGTTTCATGCCGGTTTCGTGGCTTATCTGCGTCATGCTTTCTTCTTCCACATATAGTTTATAAAAAAGTTCCCTGTCCCGTGGATTTAAACATGCCAGCATTTTTTCTACTTCTGAATTGACTTCTTTTTCTATCATTTCAGCAAGTGCCTTGTCTTCCTGTACGATCACCGCATCTTCAATATTCATCGTCTGAAGCTCTTTGCGATAGTTCCTTAGATAATCAATTGCCTGATATTTTGCCACCGCAGCCGCCCAATTCCGAAACGTACTCTTTTCTTCATGAAAGCTTTCTATATTCTGCCAGATTTTAAGCAGAACATCATCAAAGCATTCTTCCTGCTTCTCAGGAAGATAAAAGAGATGTTTACGGATCACCGACATAAGCAGTCCTCCATATTCATCAATGACATAGGCAAGTGCCTTTTCATTATGAAGCCGAAGTTGTTTAATATAATTTTTTTCTCCTATTTTCATAAGTTCCATATCCTTCCCCATCCGCTTTGTTATGCCGATGGCTTCTCTCGATGCATCTGAGTGGCTTTGTAATTACAATTGGTATTACGAACTTTTTTCATGTATTCTATCAAAAATAGAAAAATGGTTTTAAAAATTTTTGAGGGAGGGAGTAAAATGAGGTGAGAATGAAGTTATTAGATTTTGAAGAAAGAGGCGTCCATAAGGTAGTTGCATAGCGCGGTCACACACTTCTACTTTCGCGGGCTACGCTGAGGATTTTTGGCATGTGCTATCGGGAAAATAGGCAAGTAATATGGTTTAGTTAATTTAAAAACGCTATACTAGTTATCCAGAATTATGAATTTGTAGAAAATAGAAATGTGTGACCGCGCTATGCAGCCCCTCCTTATGGAATCGGCACCCTATATCTAGCGGGTCAGCATTCCATGATGCTCTTCCATATAGCCACCAAAAGTCAGATTTTTATATCCCAACTTTTTAAATTTCTTCATAGCTTCTGTCGGCTTATGATAATACCCACCTATAATATAAAGTGCAGTCTCCTTATCCGGGATTCTGTGACATACACGTTCTTCTGTGATCTTATCAATCGGAAAATTAATTGCATTCCCAACATGTCCGTGTGCATAATCTTCCTTTGGGCGACAGTCGATAAGAAGTGCATTTGGTGATGTGTTGGCAGCATTTCGGGCCTGATTGACTGTGAGTTTTTTCATAAATATACTTAACATTTTAAAGTCCCCCTTGTATTGTGGTAATCAGACTATTATAGCGAATTTTTCCAATAATGCAAGTTTTTTCTTTTTTGTAACCTTTTGTGACTGCTATTTGTACTATTAGTGAAAGGCCTTTGAAAACGAAACATAAAGGAGCGGCTCATGAGACAATCCGTACAGGAACTGATGGAACGCTATCAGAACAATTTATTCGCGGCGGCTTTTAACGTATGTAAGAGCAAAGAGGACGCCGAGGATGTTGTGCAGGATACGTTTTTGCAGTACCACATGAACAAAAAACAATTTGAAAACGAGCAGCATATCCGGGCATGGCTGTTCCGGGTGGCAATCAACAAAGCAAAGAACTGTAATCACACCTTCTGGCGCAAAAACAAATTATCGCTGGAAGATTATATGGAAACATTGACCTTCGAGACACCGGAATCGGAAAATCTGTTTGAGACCGTGATGAAACTTCCGGAAAAGTATCGCATCGTCATTCACCTGTTTTATTATGAGGATTATGCCATTCGGGAAATTGCCGAGATTCTGCATTTGTCAGAAAGCAATGTCAAGATCCGCCTGTCACGCGGGAGGGCGCTGCTCAGACAGACATTAAAGGAGGAATGGGAAGATGACGAATAAAGAAAAATACAAGCAGGCATTTTCGGTATTACAGACCTCCGGTGATTTTTCGATGGAGGTAGAAAAAATGGCAATGAGACAGAAGCATCATAAAGTGAAAACAATCGCAGCAGCAGTTGCAGCATGTATCGTACTTGTAGGGGGTGCAGGAACCGCCTACGCAGCAAATCTTGGAGGTATCCAGAGAACGATTCAGCTCTGGATCAATGGCGATCAGACGAATGCAACGCTCGAAATTAATAACGACGGCAACAGCAGTACCTATACCATAAAAATACCGGATGAAAACGGCAATTCCACGGAAATAACGGGTGGAGGTGTCGCAATGGATGGAGACGGAGTGGAACGTCCGCTGACCGAAGATGAGATTATGGAGCAGATTAATCAGCCGGATGTGGAGTACGAAGATGACGGCAGTGTCTGGTTGTACTATAAAGACCGGAAGCTGGATATTACCGACCGTTTCGAGGATGGCATCTGTTACGTAAAACTTACAGACGGAAAAGATGTGAAATATCTGACAATCAAATATAATGATGGCTATGCGATGTCGGACAGCAAATATGTAAGTATGTAAAATTGTAAAATATGCAACAGCGGTTCTTAATAAAAACTTAAGTTGTTTTTTTAATCGTATATGATAAAATTTCTTTGCAAAGGAGAAGAATGTCATATGAAAAAAATAATTTATGTAATCATGGTTACGCTGCTGATACCTTATTTCGCAATCATGCAGCCCGTCAGCATAGATGCTAAGACAACCACTTATTGTGGGGCATATTCGAATCTTGTGGATGCAAAATCGCAAAAGGAGGTTCGAAAAGCAATGCTTGATGCCGGACTTTCCAGGAAAAATGTGGATGCATGGCTTGCTGATGTAAAGACTTATAATAAAACCATTAAAAATACGGGACTTGTCAAAAAAGGTTTCAAAAAGATGAAAAAGAGTCCACAGTATGATGAAAACAAAATCATGGAGCTTTGGAGCAAGAAGAATGATCTGTTTATTGGATACAATTGCAGAATCACAGCTTTTGATCTTATGAAAGATAAAATCAAAGTTGATGAGAATGCGAAGGCTAATCCGACGGAACTCTTTATGGATCAGGATGCGCTTAAGAATGCTCCGGAAAAAAAGTTTACCAAAAAGCAGACAGCAACATTTGAAAAGTTATTTTCCACAGTGAATACAGAATATACAACAGATGTTGACACACATGTGAAAAAAATGCAAAAGAGCCTGAAGGCAAAAGGTGTCACTATTTCTAAAAAGACAAAGGCATCATTGATAACGGTTGTATTTCATTCCAGTTTTGGCAAGGAAGAAAATGAATTGTTTGTCGGGCATGCCGGAGTGCTTGTTCCGACCAGGGATGGAAAACTTTTATTTGTTGAGAAACTGTCCTTCTCTCTGCCATATCAGGTTATTAAATTTGATAACCGGAAGCAGCTCTATCAGTATTTGATGGGGATGTATGATACGCAGTGGGGACAGAAAGAAGCGAAGCCTTTTATTATGGAAAATACCAGACGAATGAAATGCTGATGCAAAGATCGATAGAAAGCGATTTCAAATTATAATTATAAAAGAGACGAGTAGCATAACTGTGACAATAAAGTTATGCTACTTCTTTTTTATGTTCAAAACTACATATTATTTGACGCGCGTCAAATAAAAATAAGGAGGCGCCGATGGTAATGAGCAATCAAATTGTTATGAAAAATGCAGCAAAAAATATTCTCGATACAACGGAAAAAGGGAATATTTCCCATAGACAAAATATGAAGAATTATTAAAATAGATATTACAAAACAGTTAGATAAAAAGGAGAATTAATGTTATGAAAAATGTGTAGGATTTATTGTTATGGTTGTTTTGCTAACTACAATGTCGACTTCTGTATATGCAAAAGATCGCATTTCCTATGGTAAAGCATATAGCTATCCAACAAATGATCTTGAACAATGGAGATTTATATTTATTGACAAAGATCCAAAATGGACAAAATTAAAGACCATTCAGGGACAACCGAAAAATGGAACATATTTAAAGAGTGGAGATTCATTATTTTATGGAGAAAATGGAGGAAAAAAAGTTGATATATCATTTGGAGTTGGTTTAAGTGCTCAATATGAGGGCGTTAGTGCTTCAGTAACTTTTTTTATTCCGATGGGAAAAGCATATGATACATATTATGGAAAAGCACTTAAGGCACATAAAGATGGTTATTATGTAATAAAAGCCAAAAAGTATATCAAACCACATATTCAATTAATACAATATAGATATCGAAAGAATGGAGAAACATGGGGAAAATGGAGCACCCCAACAGTTTACAATAAAAGTTACGAAGTTCTGCAATCATATTCAGTTTTAGTTAAAAAGGGGAATTAATATTATGTCAGAAAAGAAACAAAATTTATGGAAATGTTTTATAGTTGTTGCAGTTGGCATTCTATGTATTGCTGCTGGTTATGCATGGGCGAAGAATTCTTTGATTATGAAGAAAACAGACTGGCAGGGAACGTTTCAAGTGGGGGAACACAAATTTGAAAATGCAGAATATATTGCCATAACGCCTTCGTTCGAAAATAATGCTGAGAATACCGGAAAATTTCAATGTTACGATCAGGAAATATTGCATGAAGGAACCTATCTGATCACAGAGCAAAATTATCTGACATTATATGAAGATGAAAAATCAATTGGTATTATTTTTGCAAAAGATGATAAATATTATTTTGTTGATAATTCATTAGAAGTGCAGAATCTTATAAAGACTGCGGACGAACCGGATGTCTTAAAACCTATAAAATAAATATGTGTGAACCGCTGCCAAAGTTATTACAATGTATAAGTGAAAGGCAGGAAAAGCTTTTCGAAATTCGTGTACACGGGAAGTAACTAATATGACAATTCAGGAACTGGAACAGTGCATTTTGCTTTATGGGAAAGATATTTACTCATTTTGCATGCACCTGGCAAAAGAAAAAGAGAGCGCAGATGATCTGTATCAGGATACATTTTTAGAAGCAACCAAAAAGATAGCATCCATTCGGTATGAGGATAATCCGAAAAGCTATCTGTTATCCATCGTGATCCGTCTATGGAAAAATCGCGTGCGCAAACGGGCATGGCGCAGCCGGATTGCTCCACAAGTGGCAGAGGAAGCCATGGAAGAGTGTACGACTGCTTCCTGGAGTGATATGGTGGAACGGGTTGTGAAAGAGGAAGAAAAGGCGCATTTGTGGAAGGCTGTCGATGCTCTTTCGGATGTGTACCGGATTCCGCTTTTGCTCTACTATATGGAGAATCAGAACGTGGCGTCCATTGCTAAACTTTTGTCTATTCCACAGGGAACGGTAAAAAGCCGGCTTTATAAAGCCAGAAAATTGTTGGAAAAAGAATTGGAGGATTACTTTTCATGAAAGAATTGGACGAATTGTTAAAAGAAAATCTTCTGCCGGACTGTGTTCCAGAAAAAAGCCTGAATGCATCCATTGTAAAAAAGGCAAAGGAGACACAGAATATGAAACATAGAACATTGAAATCAGGCGTAGCAGCGGCAGCTGCAATTGGAATCCTTGTTGTTGGATCTGCATCGGCATATGCGGCATACCGATATCTTACACCTTCACAGGTGGCGGATCAGATGACAGAGGATGGAGCATTAGCAAAAGCGTTTGAGAGTAAGGATGCGATTACGATCAATGAAACACAGAAATCCGCAGGCTACGAAATTACTCTTATGGGAATCGTTACAGGAAAAGATCTTTCGGTTGTGGTGAATGACGAAAACAGATCTGTCATCAGCACAAAAAAAACTTATGCCGTCACAGCGATTACAAAAGAGGATGGGACACCAATGCCCGGACAGATGGATGACAGTTACCAGACGTTTTGCGTTTCGGCATTGATCCATGGAAAAAGCTTTATGGATGTCAACAACGGAACCTTAAGTGCGGGGGCGCAGGCATTCGTGCAGGACGGTGTACAGTATCAGCTTTTGGAGTGTGATGATCTCGAAATATTTGCAAATATGGGGGTTTATCTCGGTGTAGTAGAAAGCTTTGGACAGGAATCACAGGCATTTACATTAGACGAAAAGACAGGGGATTATGAGGTCAACAAGGCCTTTGACGGCATGCAGGCGCTTTTTGTGCTTCCACTGGATAAGTCAAAGGCAGATGATAAAGCGGCAGAGAAGTATTTTACTCAAATAGAGGAGCAAAAGGATGAAAAAAATGTTGCTGCACAGAACGAAGCTGATGAGATGTCAGGACAAGAACAGATTGAAAAAAGGCTGGACGGTGCAAAACTTATTAAGAGCGAGACTAAGACGGTAACACCAGATGCAGATGGAATGATTTGCATATCTACATCAGATGAAAAATTATCTTATAGTGTTTCAGACTGGATCTATGATGTTGGAGAAGAGAGTATCATTGGAGAAGCTGGAGACGGAACAGCAGAGGGAACCAGGATTGAGACATTGAAAAAAAATGAGGATGGAACCTTTACTTATCAGGCTTATCGTCCTGCAAAGGCACAGCTGAAATAAAAACAGTTGCCAGTACACTCTCAATACGATAAAGTATAATAGAACGTCAAAAAAGTAATATTATGATTAAAGGGTCAAAAGGTATCATCGATGCATGCTTGCATGCAATTCGATGTATACCTTAGTGACCCGCACTACACCGAGAAAGTAGCAATTTGCTGCGAGGACGCAGGAAATTAGCGAATTTCGAGGTGTAGTCAGATTACGGGAATGCGTAGCATGTAGTAATCTGATTAATCATAAATGAGGGGCAAAATACCTTTTGACCCTCATATCATATTATATTTTAAAAGGAGAATGAAGTTATGAAAAAAGTAAATGGAGGCTACATCGTCAAACAGTTTGTCATCACGGTGATTGCGGCTCTGATTATTGGTGTTGCAGCATGGCTCGCATTATCAGTACGTGCTGGACAGTTTTCAGAACCGACATTGATTGTATTTTCTGTAATGGCCTGCTTTTTCGGGGTGGCATTTTGTGGAATACGTCTTGCATGGGGCGGATCTGGAAAGAAATCCCGGAAAACATTTGATGCAGGACTTGAGGAGCATCATTTTCAGGATGTGAGTACATTTAAGACATCGAATGCTTATCTGGCAATTGATGGCGTGGATGGAAGGATTGCATATGTTTCCAATCACAATCCGTTGGAGTTTCAGATGGCAGAAGTAAAAGATCTGCAGAATATCAAAACAGACTTGATGAAGGGACCGCTTGGCGGAGCCACAGCAGTATACTTTTCATTTATATATAATGGAAAGAAAACAAAGGTACATACATTTCTTTCCAACCAGGCTTACAATCTGAAATCAAAAGAAATCATGGAAGGTATTTCGAAAGCAGATATGTATGTAAATCTGTTAAATGGATTAAAAGCAGAAGCAGTGAATGCTTAAAGTTGATATAGGCTGACGTTCGGATAAGGGGAATATAAATAATGGAAATGCAGAGCTGTGCACAAAATAAATTGTGTGTCAGCTCTTTTTCACTGTATAGGAAAAAATGCCAGACATCATATGTCTAGTGTGGAAAATACGACAGTTCTCGCTTTATGTCGTGGTTTACATTGGATTGCAAGTGTATGGTTGTCGATGAAAGGAGAAAATTATTTATGGATCAGAAAAAGACGGGATATTTTACAAATTGTTTTATAAAACATAAAACTTTCTTGCCGGGTTAAGACAATATATCTATGTAAGGGCAAAATTCTTTAAAGCGATTTAAGGAATGTGTCAGGTTTTCTGTGAAAACCAGCCATTCGTGAAGTTACAGTTGAGATAGTGTCAAGTTTTCTATGAAAACTTGATATGTAGGGGCAATGCATCTTTAATGCATTATAATCATCAGCCCATTTGCTGAAAGCAAATTATGTATGGGCTGACGTTCAAGAGTAGTGTTTAGTGTCTGGAAAAATGAAATGAATGGACATATGTGAAAAAAAGAAGTATAATGTCCGGAAAAATGAAGCGAATGGACATATGTGAAAGAGCAGAAATGTAATATCCATAAAAAAAAGAGAGATTGGACATATGCAGAATATACGGTGATAAATGTCATTTAAACTGGCATTTTTTTGGACCAAATTATAGAAATTTGACGCATATGTCCAATGTAAGAAAAAACCAAGGACATAATAATAAATTTTTATGTATATATCCAAATGGCGCAAGGTGGTTGCTAACCACGACTATGAAACCCCCATTTTCTTTTGAAACAGCTCTCTGATAATTTGCACAGTTTCCTCGGTTTTTCCAAGCAGTTTATCGCGCTGTTTGCCGAATGCACGGTTGATGATACCGACCAGCGTACCAACTAAGATAGCTGCGATGATGGTACCGACACCGACACTTCCGAGGTTGTGCAATACGGTAAGACAGGTAATGGCTGATACGAGAACCATTGTACAGTCAAAACCAATTTTGACTTTGGAAAATTCAATATGTGTTACAGAGGAAACCGCCTGCATACAGCCCTCTCCGGCAAGTGGAATCAGATCCGCCGGCAAATACAAAAAGATACCGAATGCGACAAATACAGTGCTGGCGAGCACCATGATAATGCGGATTGTAAGATTTTCCGGTGTTGGAAGAAAGGATACCATATGGTTGCAAAAAGTTGTAAAGTAACCGAATATCACACCGATCACAACCTGTAACAACTGAACCGGTTTAAATTTTTTCCGTAGCAGCAAAATCTGAATCAGTACCAGTACCATATGGAAAAGAATCGTGGCTTTTCCCATTTCGATGCCCCAGACGCAGGTCATGGTATAGGGAATAGAACTGACGGGAGATACACCGAGGTTGGATTTTACGGAAAGGGCGATACCGATGGTCATCACGAACAGTCCGATAAAATACATAGGGATTCTTACTTTTAAATGTTTCATTTGTCTGTGCCTTCTTTCTTCTGAATGTTTACCATATTTTCATATACGCGACCAAGCAGTTCCTTTAGCTGCCGTGCTTCAGCTTCGGTGAAACCTTTTAATGCTTCGGATTCGACCCGGGCAAATTCAAGGTTGAGACGGTCTGCATATTTTTTTCCTGTTTCTGTGAGATATACATGAAGTGATCGACGATTGCTGCCGGCGGTCTTTCGTTCAATATAGCCTTTGTTTTCCATGCCATTTAAGATGGCGGTCAAAGATGCCGGTTCAATGTGACAAAATATGGCAATCTCTTTTTGGATTGCTCCGTCATGATGGAGCAGATAATCAAGTATTTTTGGTTGGCCCGGTGTCAATCCGGTGTCTTTGACACTTGATACCAGCGCTTTTTGCACCATAAGATGATCGGACATCAAAAGATAGTGAAATGTTTCCTGCATAGGAACCTCCTTGATTAGAAATCTAATTGTTAGAAACCTAACTAAATATATACCATGAGGGAAAAATTGTCAAATAAAGTAGAAACTTTTGAGTTTTTAACACGAATGATATATACTGATTGCAAAAGAAAAGCAAATTACTGAAGTAAAAGGGATACTGTTATGGGAAAAAAGAAAGTAACGATTAAAGAGATTGCAGATATGGCGGGAGTTTCGATAGCAACAGTTTCACATGTGATCAACCGGACAAGATATGTGAGTCCGGATCTTGTGGATAAAATCGAAACATTAATTCGGGAAACAGGATATCAAAAAAAGATAGAGGAAAAAGAAAGACACTTGAAAGTGGGACGGCAATCTGAGATTGTTGCAGTTATTCCGAATATCGAGAGTACGATATATCGGGATATGGTTGTATATTTAAAGCGATTTGTCAGCATTCAGGGCTACCAGTTTTATATCGCGATTACCGATAATAATTTGAAGGAAGAGGCTCAAGTGTTATATGGCTTGATTCAAAATAAAAAAACAGCAGGAATCATTCATGTACCAGTCAGTGATGTCGCAGCAGACTATAAGCGCCTGATAGGTTCAGGAATTCCATTTGTATGTATGGAGAGAAATATCTTAGGGGATGGAATTGACGCAGTTGAATTTCGTGACAGGGATGCCATATTTAAAGGAACCGATTATCTTTTATCCTGTGGACATAAAAACATTTTGTTTTTAAGAGAAAGTTCTAAGAGTACCACCAGAGAAGAACGTACAAAAGGATTTTTTCGTGCATTGGAAGAACATGGAATCAATACAAATGATGCAAATATTGCGGATGTGAATTTGGAATCAGGAGCCGAAAATTGTATTTTGGAGATTCAGAAAGCGCTCCGAAGATATATGCCAACTGCAATTGTGGCGGGAGGAAATCGAATTACATTGTATTTAATGAAGACATTGCGGGATATAGGAATAGAATGTCCTGAAGAAGTGTCTGTCGTAGGGTTTGGCGATGAAGGATGGTCAGAATTAACGTATCCTCCACTAACGATTTTAAAGAGAGATGTGGAAGGTTTGAGCAGACGGGCAGTTAATATGTTGTTTGAAAAAATCAATACAGGGTCAGTAATTGAACAAGATTGCTATGCAGATGTAGAATTGATTGTGAGAAAATCAACTAAAATGTTGGATAATGGACCGTTTGGAGAAGAAGCAGCAACCCCGGAATCCATTGTAATTACAAAAGAAGAAAAAAGCAGGCTAAGAGCAGGAAATTATCGCGTGGCAATTTCGTTCCATTATACAGGAACTTCCTGGGCAGAATTGCATGAAAAAGGAATTCGTGATGAACTTGAACAATATGGAATTGATGTTGTGTCAGTTATGGATGCGCATTTTGATGTGGCATTGCAGAACGCACAGCTGGAGGGAATCCGTTTACAGAAACCGGATGCTGTTATTGCTATTCCAGTGGATGATAAAAAGACAAAAGAAAAATTTCAGGAATTATCAAAAGTGTCAAAACTGGTGTTTTTGAGTAACGTTCCGGAAAATATGGAAAAAAACAGTTATGTTTGCTGTGTTTCGGTGAATGAGACTGAAAATGGAAATAATGTTGGGAGAATGATAGGACAATATTGTAAGGGCAAACATGTGGAAGCTGGATTTATTATACATGGGGCTGTTTTTTATGGAACACGTGCGAGAGATTCGGCGGTTGAAAAGATCCTTACAGAGCAATACAAAAATGTTGAGATTAAAGCAATTCGAAGTTTTGGAGAAATTGCAAATGCATATCAGGTTTGCAAAGATATGATTGTGGAAAATCCACAGATTAAACTTTTGTATGTAAGCTGGGATCGTCCGGCACTACTGGTTATTAAAGCGTTGCAGGAATTGCATAGAGAAGATATCGCTGTATTTACAACTGATTTGGACTATGAAATTGCACAGTATATGGAAGATGGAATTGTAAAAGGGTTAAGTACCCAACGACCATACGAGCAGGGAAGAACAGCAGCGCATGTAGTTGCTAAGGCATTATTGAGTAATGATGTGCCAAGATATGTGGGAGTACAACCGTATGTAGTTGAGGAAAAACAGCTTAGAAGAGCGTGGAAAGATATTTTTCATGAAGGGATGCCGGAAAAATTGACATAAGATTCAGGTAGTTATTTCATTATAAAGATAAAATAAGCAGAAAAAAAGAATGTCGTGCAGATGTTCTTTTTTTTTAAAACAAATAAAAATTTACGTAAAAAATAAGACTAAAATGTAAAATTGCGTAAATGAATAAATAGAAATTGTTGAAAACGACGAATAAAAACAAATATTACGCAAAATATTGACAAAAAGATGAACGAATATTATGATGCAAATACAAAGAACAAAGAAAAACATAAAAATTTACGTAAATTTTAAAAAGCACAAATGGAGGGAAAACAAATGAGAAAAATGAAAAAATTATTAGCTTTGGGATTATGTTTATGTATGACAGCAGGATTGGCAGCAGGATGTGGAAACAGTAAGTCAGCAGATGATACAACGGATTCTGGAAAGAGTTCAAAAAAGGGATTATCTTTTGCATTTTGTACCAATACTTTAAATAATACATTCCAGAGTTCGATTGATGCAAAATTAAAGGAATTATGTGATGAAGATGGGATTTCTTATACGTGCCTGGATCCTGATTATGATTTGAATAAGCAGCTGAGTCAGTTATCTGATGTAGCGAACAGTGGATATGATGCGGTATTTGTTATACCGGTAGATTCTGCGGGAATAACTTCCGGACTGGCAGAAATCAGTGATGCAGGAATTCCAATATTCAATGTGGATACGGCAGTAATTGATGATGACCTTAACAGTTTTGTTACACAGTTTGTCGGTACCAATGCATATATGGCAGGTCAGCTGGTTGGAGAGCAGATGGTTAAGGATCATCCGGATGGAGGAAATATTGCAGTTTTGGATTTCCCTTCAAATGAAAGCTGTGTTGATCGTGTAAATGGATTTCTGGATGGACTGGGAGACAGCAAAGATAAGTTTAAAATTGTAGCCCAGCAGGATGGCGGAGCAGCATTGGATAAATCCATGGGATTGGCAGAAGATATTATTACAGCGACTCCGAATCTGGATGCATTTTTCTGTATTAATGATCCATCTGCACTCGGTGCAGCAGCTGCAATCAAAGCTGCTAATAAAACTGGAAAAATCGGGGTATACAGTATTGATGCTTCTCCAGATGGAAAGCAGGCATTATTGGATGGAGAATTTACGGCAGTTGCATGTCAGGTTCCGGTACAGATAGCAGAATACTCTTTCAATGAAGCTGTGAAATATGTGAATGGAGACACAAAAATTGATGAAAAAAAGGTATATCTGGATTCACATCTTGTTTTAAAAGATGAAGCCGAGAAAACGCTGAAAGAATGGCAGTAAAAAGGGAGGCTCACTATGGGACAGACAGTGTTAGAAATGATAGGGATAAAGAAAAGTTTTGCAGGCATTTATGCGTTGAATGGCATTGATTTTTCTTTGGAACTTGGAGAAGTTCATGCGCTGCTCGGAGAAAATGGAGCAGGAAAGTCGACATTGATTAAAGTACTGGGTGGAATTCATCAGCCGGACAGTGGTACGATCAAAGTAAATGGAAAAGAAGTCAAAATAGATGGGGTCCCGGCGGCAAGAGAGAATGGAATTGGCATTATACATCAGGAAATCGTGCTAGTGCCTTATCTGACAGTCGCACAGAATCTGTTTTTAGGAAGAGAAATCAAAACAAAATTTGGAACATTGGATGATGCGGAAATGAACCGCAGGGCAGCAGAGATGATCTCTGCCCTGGGGGTTCATATTCAGGCGGAAACCATGGTAGAAAATTTGACAATTGCACAGCAGCAGATGGTAGAAATTGTAAAGGCGGTATCCTTTAATGGTAAAATTATCGTTATGGATGAACCGACATCTTCCCTTTCAAATGAAGAAGTGGAGCAGTTATTCGAAATTATTGATAATTTAAAAAAGAAAAATGTCAGTATTATTTACATTTCTCATAGAATGGAAGAACTTTTTCGTATTTCAAATCGAATCACTGTCATTCGGGATGGAACCTATGTGGGAACCAGAAAAACAGCCGAGACAAATGCAAATGAGCTGGTGGCAATGATGGTTGGACGGGATCTTGAAAATTTCTATGTGAGAGATTATTGCGATGTAGAACACGCTCCCGTGGCGCTTGAGGTAAAACATCTGACGAGTCCTGGTGTTTTTGAAGATGTTAGTTTTGCAGTACATAAAGGTGAAATTCTTGGATTTTCAGGTCTGGTTGGTGCCGGAAGAAGTGAAATTATGGAGTCGATTTTTGGAGCGAGACCATATACATCCGGTCAGATTTTCTTAAACGGAGAAGCGGTGCGTTTTAAAAATACTATGCAGGCAATTAAGGCAGGAATTGCACTGGTGCCGGAAGATCGAAAAAAACAGGGATTGGTACTTGGAAACAGTGTGGCATTTAATCTTACATTATCGAGTCTTCGTTTTTGTATGAATGGAATTGCCATTAGTGAAAAAAAACGGGAAGATATTATTGAACATTATAGCCAGAGACTTCGGATTAAAGCAGCATCACCGGAAATTGAGGCTGGAAGTCTCTCTGGAGGAAACCAGCAGAAGGTGGTATTGGGAAAATGGCTTGCAACCAAGCCGGATGTACTGATTTTGGACGAGCCGACGAGAGGTGTGGATGTAAATGCAAAGTATGAAATCTATACGGTAATTAATGAGCTTGCAAAAGAAGGCATTGCAATCATTATGGTTTCCAGTGAACTGCCGGAAATTATCAATATGTGTGACAATGTCTGTGTAGTAAGAGCTGGAAAATTGGTCGGTCAGTTAGAAAAAAATCAGTTGGTTCAGGAAGAAATTATGAAGTATGCGGCAGGAGGCGTGGAGTAATATGAATGAAAAGAAAAAAGAAGTAAGTGCATTGGGAAAAAGAAATCCATTTACTTCCATTGTAAAAGGAAATATAGGAATCATAATGGTACTGATCATTATGTGCGTAATTGTGTCTGTAGCCACGGATAAGTTTTTGACAACAAATAATATCATATCTGTTTTACGACAAATTTCAATCAATACATATATTGCATTGGGAATGACACTTGTTATTATTCTTGGGCATATTGATTTGTCGGTTGGTTCAATTGTAGCGATGTCGGGAACTCTTACCGTTGGTCTTACGGTTAATCAGGGCCTGCCACTTGGTCTGGCAATTGTAATTGGAATGGCAGTAGGAATTCTCGCCGGATTTCTCAGTGGTTTCATAGTATCTCATTTTAAGGTTCCGGCCTTTATTATCACAATGGCTATGATGAATATTGCAAGTGGTATTGCTTACGTATATACAGGCGGGCAGTCCACACGTATCACAAATAAGTTTTTTATTACAATTGGTACAGGGTATTTGTTTAATATCATTCCACTTCCGGTTGTATATATGATTATTTTAATTATTATATTTAGTTTCCTTCTAAGTAAGACAAAATTCGGTACATATGTATATGCAATTGGAGGTAATCGGGAAGCTGCAAGATTATCTGGTGTACCTATTAAAAAGATTGAAATTATTGTGTTTACACTTTCTGGTGCGCTGGCTGCATTTGCGGGTCTGGTGCTTTGCTCAAGAATGTATTCCGGACAGCCATCTGTAGGAAGCGGGTATGAACTGGATGCAATCGCTGCCTGTGTACTTGGAGGAACATCCATGGCTGGAGGAAAAGGTCGTATCAGTGGAACTGTATTTGGTGCAATGGTAATTGGAATCATTTCAAATGGATTAAATCTGATAGGAGTGTCTTCATACTGGCAGTTAATTATCAAAGGATTGATTATTGCATGTGCAGTTCTGTTAGATGTTCAGAAAGATAAGCTGGCACTATTAAAGAACAGGATAAAAGCGTCAAATTAATTATAAGAAAGGAATACTGTCTGCGGCTGCAGACAGAGTAGGATAAGGAAATGGAAATTTTTCGAAAGATGTCCTTTGCTGATTCTACCGGAGATGCAATTCCGTTTTATCACGAAGGAAAATATCATATTTTTTCACTTACATCGCCACCGGGAACAACGGTTTATCCAGAAAGGCTTCGTACGACATGGAGTCACAGTGTATCGGAAGATTTGGTGCATTGGAAAGAACTTCCGACTGCTTTGTACCCAGGAGAAGGAGAAGAACCGGATGCTTCCGGCGTCTGGACAGGTTCTGTAATTTATGGAGAGGGGCAGTTTCACGCATTTTATACAGGATACTGTTTGACAGCAGAATTTCAGCAGACAATTTGCCATGCAACAAGTGAGGATGGTATTACATGGAAAAAAGATACAGCCAATCCGGTAATTACACCTATAACAGAACTCTATGAAAAACTTGACTGGAGAGATCCATACGTATTTTATAATGAAGAAGATGAAAATTATTGGATTTTAATTTCAGCTCGAAGGCTGGATATGCCAATCACACGAAGAGGATGCATTGTATTGTATCGCTCGAAGGATTTAAAAAACTGGTCGTATTATGGACCGATTTATTCTCCAGGGCATACAAATTGTCCGGAATGCCCGGAAATGTATAGAATGGGGAATCACTGGTATCTTTCTTATTCCAGATTCTCGGAATTTGTAAATACTATTTATCGTGTATCAGAATCTCCGTTTGGACCGTGGAGAAAGCCAAAAAAAGATGGAATTGGTGGAAGGCGGTTTTATGCGGCAAAGTCTATGCAAAACGAAGAGGGAAGACGCTTTTATTTTGGATGGGCACATGATCGTGCACAGCAAAGTGATACCGGCGAGTGGTATTGGGGTGGAACCTTTTGTGTGCCGCATGAAGTAGTGCCGTCGGAAAATGGAGAACTGGATGTAAAGCTTCCACGTGAATATGAACAGATTTTTGGAAGAAAAACAGAATGGGAGTATCTTCCTGTTCTTGGAGATGCAAAAGTATACGGAAAAAATACAATAGCGTTGCAGGCAGTTGAAAGTTGTTCCTATGGCTTTCTGAAGCATAAAGAGGAAAGTTATATGCTATCTTGTAGCATCATCCCGAGGGAGGCATATGATTCATTTGGAATTCTTTTAAAATCCGACAAAGAGGCAAGTGGATGTCTGTATTTGGAATTTGATATGGCAATGCAGAGGGTATCATTTTTAAATCTTCCGATGGGAGTAGATCCTTTCTGGGTGCAATCCTGTCAGGCTGTGCCACCGGCAACGGAACCGGGACCTGATGGGGTACGTGTCTGTGAGAAAACATTGCAAATTGAGGAAGGAAAAGCAATTGATGTAAAGATTATTGTGGATCATGATATGATCGAAGCATTTATTGACGAACAAATAGCGTTTACTTATCGGATTTATGCAAAACCGGAATTTGAAACCGGAATACTTGTGCAGGATGCAAATGTAGAATTTTGTAATATTTCTATTACAGGAAAGTAAAAAAAGCAGGACGGGAGAGATGAGAATGGATAAAGAATATGATATTGTTGCGTTAGGGGAATTATTAATTGATTTTACATCAGCCGGGATATCAGAAAATGGAAGTCTCCTGTTTGAACAAAATCCGGGAGGAGCGCCGGTAAATATGCTTACAGCGGCAGGAAAAGCAGGGTTAAAGACTGCTTTTATCGGGAAAGTTGGAAATGATATGCATGGAAAATTTCTGCTGGATATTGTAAAGAAGCAGGGAATTGATAGCAGGGGAATTCTTATGGATGATACTGTATTTACCACACTTGCGTTTGTAAATCTTACCAGTGATGGGGAAAGATCATTTTCATTTGCACGCAAGCCTGGGGCAGATACAATGATTGGTTATAAAGAGGTTGATACGCAGTTATTGCAAAATACAAAGATTTTTCATGTTGGATCACTTTCTCTGACGGATGAACCAGCACGAACGACAACGTTTCAGACGGTAAAATATGCAAAAAATTCAGGTGCAATCATATCCTACGATCCGAATTATCGGGCACAGCTTTGGAAAAATGAAAAAACAGCAGTGGAACGTATGCGTTCGATGCTTCCGTTTGTGGATATGATAAAGTTATCAGATGAAGAAACTTCATTACTTACACCTTATAAAGATCCAGATGAAGCGGCAGATTACTTATTAGCGCATGGCATAAAAATTGTTGCAGTGACACTTGGCAGTGATGGTGTATTGATTTGTAACAGGAAAGACCGGCAGAAAGTAAGTGGATTCAAAAGTCGTGTAGTGGATACTACTGGAGCGGGAGATTCCTTTTGGGGTGGTTTTTTATCGCAGTTTGTAAGAACCGGGAAATGTCCAGAGGAAAGCTCCATAGAAGAATTAAAAACATTTGCAAGATATGGAAATGCTGTGGCAAGTTTGTGTATAGAAAAAAAGGGTGGTGTTTTAGCTATTCCAGAAGAAACAGAAACACTTAAGCGATTAGGGGAAGCTTCTTTGAACTTTTAATATATTGATAAAAACATATTCTAAGAAATCTTTCGGGTTTGAAAAATAAGACGTTAGGAAAAGTATTTTCTAATGTCTTATTTTTTTAGATTTTCCTTACTTTGCAAAGAATAAAGGTTGACATATGTTTACCTAAATGCTACGTTGAGGTAAACAAAAGATTACCAAACAGGAAGATGAAAGGAAACGAGAGACGGTATGGAAGAAAAAGCAATGCTTTCGCAGGGGGAATGGAGAATTATGAATCTGCTCTGGGAGAAGAAAAACCGCACGATCATGGAGATGGTTGAGGATTTTGCAGGGGTGACGGACTGGGATAAGCATACATTGATTGTTATGTTAAAGCGCATGGAAGCAAAAGGGGTCGTCGCATACGAAACAATCGGACGCACAAAGCATTATTATCCAGTCGGAAAACAGGCGGATTTTGTACAGCAGGAAACAAAGAGTTTTTTGGACAGAGTATATCGGGGAAGTTTTAGGGAGATGCTCACGACAATGGTAAAGCAGGAGCAGCTCAGCGAACAGGATCTAAAACAATTGCGACAGCTTTTGGAAGATACAGAAGAGAAAGGATAAATATATGGGAAAGTATGTGTTAGCAGCAGTTCTGGTTTCTTCTTTGCTGATCTTGCTTCTTTTATTTGTAAGGAAAGGGCTGCGCAGATTTGTGGGAAGTATCGGCGTTTATGCACTGTGGTTGTTTGTGGCAATCAGCCTGCTTTTGCCATTTCCACAGATGGTTTATAAGGCGGTAACAGGAAGAGAACTTTTTCAACAGCAAAGCAAATTCAGTGTAATGAATCTTGTGGATCTTGCACAGAAAAATCAGAAAGTTGTGGATAACAAATCAGAAAAAGAATATAACACATTAAAAAAGACATCTTTATCCACGGGGAAAACAGCGCAGAATAAACTTTCACAACAAGGGGATGTAATTGATTTTGCGAAAACTGTACAGTACGACAAATAAAATATAAAATGTGGTTGCAACAAC
>ERZ809296.1465-NODE-1465-length-27635-cov-271.305040_pt1 | contig 27635 bp, 34 predicted proteins | sample MGYA00520511_ERZ809296 | MGnify/ENA primary metagenome ERZ809296 (study PRJEB31576, sample SAMEA3212662) | Homo sapiens | biome: human-gut; feature: human gut; material: fecal | place: Sweden | collected 2012 ... | reverse complement strand
GCAACGCACACGTTCTGGTGATCGTGGGCGTTTTTCTTTTGCTCATCCTCATGGTCATGTCTGGTTTTTCCTCCTGCGGTATCCTCTTTTCGGGCGGTACACAGGTATCCGGGCAGACCATGTACTCTGCCGAGGACCGGGACATCCGGGGCGCAGAACAGGACTACAAGAAGCTGGAAAAGGAGCTGGATAAAAAGATCAAGCGCACTCCCACCGACCACCCCGGCTATAACGAGTACCAGTACCACCTTGATCCCATTGAGCATGACCCATGGCAGCTGACTTCGTTCCTGACCACCTTGTATGACGATTACACCCGGTCGGAGGTGCAGGGCAAGTTGAAGGAGACCTTCAAAAAGCAGTATAAGCTGACCACATGGGTAGAGGTGCAGACCCGGTATATGACTGTGTGGGTCATGACTCCCGCAGGAATCCCAGTCCCTACGCAGGTGCCCTATGAGTACCGCATCTTCCACACCAAGCTGGTGAACCGTGGCTTGGAAGTGGTCATTCGGGAAGAACTGAATAACGACCAATGGAAACGTTACGAGATTTTCCAAGATACCTTGGGCGGTAGACCTTATCTGTTCAACGGCGGATTGCCGCCCGGTGGTTCGGACGGCTCCGGCACACCGGGTATCGACTATCAGATTCCGGCAGAAGCACTGACGGACAGCGAGTTTGCCGCCATCTACAAGGAAGCCCAAAAGTATGTAGGCACGCCCTACGTCTGGGGCGGTTCTACCCCGGAAACCGGGTTTGATTGTTCCGGCTACGTCTGCTGGGTTTATAACCAGAACGGCTATGATGTAGGGCGCACCACAGCCAACGGTCTTTGGCAGAAAAGCCAGCACATTTCCGAAGCCGAAGCAAAGCCCGGTGACCTCGTTTTCTTCGAGGGAACGTATGATACACCGGGGAAAAGTCATGTGGGCATCTACCTTGGAAACGGCAAGATGGTGTCTGCCGGAGACCCCATAAAGTATGCTGATATTCACTCGTCCTACTGGCAGAAATACCTGTCCGGTTTTGGGCGACTTTCAAAATGAAACGGAGGGTTCAACTATGAGCGAAAAATCGGATAAGCTGCGGGCGATGCTGGAAAAAGAGAAGGAGCGCCGCATCAAACTGAACAACCGCATCGAGATTCTGGAACGGCGCATTCAGGAGGAGGATTCCGCCGAGGTCAACGAGATGGTGCGGACTGCAAAGGTCACGCCGGAACAGCTTGCTGCTCTGCTGCGGCAGTCCGCAACCGCCACCCCGACCCCGGCTGCGCTGTCTGCTGTGGGCGCAACTTTTGAGAAGGAGGTCGATGCAGATGAAGATTAAGAAACTGGGTGCGCTGCTGGTATCGGCGGCACTGTGCGCTGGCATGGCGGCTCCCGCTTTTGCTTTTGAGGGAGAAGCCGCCCCGGTGGAGCAGCCGGTTCTGCCGGAAGTCGTGGAGGAGGATGTTGTCACCATCACAGATGAAACCTCTGGTGCCCTGACCCCGGAGGGCAACCTGACGCTGGTAGACGACTACCACACCGACTATTCCGATGGCAGCGGTCAGCAGTTTATTACGCTGGTCAGCAAGTCGGGCAATACGTTCTACTTGGTCATCGACCGCAACGCCAAAGGGCAGCAGACCGTCCACTTTATGAACCTTGTGGATGAAGCGGACCTTTTGACACTGATGGAAGAGGATGTCGCCGATGCCTACACCGCTGAAAAAGAAGCGGCGGCGCAGGCAGAACAGGACAGACTGAAAGCCGAGGAAGAAGCGAAAAAAGCCGCCGAAGAAACGGCAGCATCCGGCACAGAACAGCCCACGGAAAATAAGGTCACAAAGATCGCATCCGGCTTTCTGGGCGTGGTCGTGCTGATTGCACTGGCGGCAGGCGGCAGCTTCTACGCTTTCGCAAAGCAAAAGCAGAAAAAGCAGGCCGAAAAAGAAGCCCTTGACCCCGATGCAAACTACACCGAGGACAAGGGCGACTTTGAAATACCCACTGAGGATGAACCGGAAGAAGCCGGAGAGGAAGATACCGAACCCATCTGATTTTAAGGCGGCATTTTGCCGCCGTACATATTGCAATCCAAAACAGAATGGGAGGGATTTTTATCGCAAAATTAGTCGTGGCAGAAAAGCCCTCGGTGGCCATGTCCTATGCAAAAGTTCTCGGTGCGACCAACCGGCAGGACGGCTACCTTGAGGGCAACGGCTATCTCGTCAGCTGGTGCGTGGGGCACTTGGTAGAACTGGCTCCACCCAATGTCTACGATGCCAAGTACGTCAAGTGGAGCATTGCAGATTTGCCCATCCTACCGCAGAAGTGGCAGTATCTGGTGTCTGCGTCCACCAAAAAGCAGTTTGGCATCCTGCAAAAACTGATGCACCGCCCGGATGTGGACAGCGTGATCTGTGCTACGGATGCAGGGTAGTGCGGTTGGGTGACTTAGGAGAAAGAAAAAAGAGACCTCATCTCGTTGAAAATCAAATTTCAAAATCATTAAAGGAGCTATTCAAATGAAACGAAATCAGAATTTCGACCTTAATCACTCTCAAAAAGCGCTTTCCTGCCGCTACAACATGGACACCAACCGGGTGGAAACCCGATTTGAAGATGGCACAACCCTTTCCATTGATTGTATCGCCATTGAGGACGAGTACGGCAATACCCCGGCACAGCGAGCTGAACTTGATTGGCTGCTATACAACAATCCGCTGGAGTACGCACGGATGGTGCTGAGCGGGGAGATAGAGCACTACCTCACGCTCGGTTGTGACCATGGCAAACTGAAAGACTAACCTCTAAATAGGCCAAACAACCCGCTACTTGCAGTCGCTGCAAATGGCGGGTTGTTGGCTTATTTTAAGTTTTTCCTTTGCTCATAGTAGTGCAAAATCAATGGCCCAACGGTCAAAGAAATCACAAACATCAGGCAAATCTACTGGTTTCTTATAAATGTCGTTCTAAAATTCAATGGATTTTGCTATTTCTAGCACTTGTTTTTTTCGACACGAAAGTCGATTCAACCCTATATCTTATGTATCTCTCGATGATTTCAAGTTTGCCATTTGGGTGGCTTGATTATTGAGAAAATTCTAAATTCCTAAAAGGTCTATCATTTTCATCAATCGCATCGTTATTGAGAATAAGCACTGCACCACCACTTAACAGAGGAGACAGCTGTAAATAGCCTATATTATTTATTGAGAAAATGAAACGCTATTGCAACAGTTGAATACTGTATATTTTATCAAATTGATACGGATCTGATAGCAACACCTTACCGTTTGATATCACAAGAATGCTTTCGCCTTCTTTAAGATACGACAACTGAAGATTTCCTTTCAAGTAGTTTGATGCGCCATAAATTATATAATTGTCATCCGTATCATATAATTGATTTTTTGCAGTCGCATAAATACAATTGTTCTTCAGGTCAACTTCTTCAACTATAAGTTCCGATTTTTTTCTTCCGGATGTATTCAATTGAAATAGAATGCAGAGAGCCACTGCCACAAATGCTATGCCAACCATAATCTTCCGTTTGCATTTCATTTTATCAACCTCTGTATGAAAGGAACAGCGTATAAAGCGATTGTGTTATTCTCAATGCCCCTGTATAAGAAGTCGGATATGAAGAACCATCAATTGTGCTTCCATCTTTATGGATTCCGATAGCTACATACCCAGCTCCAGAAATATATTCTACAAGAGGACCACCACTAAAGCCACCTGTCAAATCCCAATCGCCCTTGAGATATTTTGAAGTCTGACTTCTAATATACCCAGAAGATTTACACATCCGATATCTCGCATCGGCACCATTTATTTGGCTCGGATAGCCATAAGCATACACCAACTGTGATGATGAATAATTGCTAGACTGCCAATGTAACCCAAGCCATCCCGTTTTCGTTCCTAAATTATTCTTGAGCGTAATAATTGCCCAATCCTCTGAACTTGTTCCAGCAAGATAAGAACCACTAACAATCATCGAACTTGCCGATACATTTTCGCTTCCAAAAGGTTTACTATTATCAGATCGAGCAGGTGCGACATTTACCGACTTAACGTAGGCTTTTTCCTTTATACTATATAGATTATGTGCTGCTGTTGCAAGTGCATTAGGCCCAATCATAAATCCAGAACCATAATTTGTCCCTCCATTATTGGTCGTTATCTGTAGGCATACCGTGCTACAATATGGTGTTGCTGTTGGATTATCAACAACAGTGATATCATTGCTTCCGATAATCGCATACAGATCGGGTAGATCAATATCCGAAATCTTTCCATTTGGAAAATAGCCTGCAGTTGTCTCTCCATCCGTGAAGGAATTGGTTTCAACTATAATTTCCTCTATAGATTCTTCTTTTGTATCAAAATCGTATCTATGGTATCTCTCGATATGAGATTTTCTTCCATCACTTTGATTATCTGCAAAAGCAGTCAGCCCAGAGTTAAGCTCCATTGAAGAAAGAGCCACAATCCCACTTGCTTTCAAAAAAAATTCTACGAGATATTTTTTCACTAGCCATTTTAATTTTCCTTCTTTACTTTTAGAGTATACACAAGATTTCTTATACATCAGTTGCTCTGCATTGGAAACGCCTCCGTAAAATTTTTCATACGTTAGAGCCATCCTTATTTTAGGTTTCAACTTTTACTTTCGTAAAAAATAAATACCACTGATTTTTTATCCAATAGCCGTGCTAAGATTTATCTCTATGGGATTCAACACATGCGTCTGCTGGCACAACCAAGCCCAATTGTTCACTGTAGTAGTAAACAAGTCGTCATAGTTGTTGTCATATGCAAAATCAAATGTGTCATGAACGGTAATCAAATAATACATTATAGAATTACCAATCATGAAGCCTGTTCCAGAGGTGCTTACCCTATGCAATGCATAGAATAAATCTGCATTATCAGACTTTTGAATTGTAAAAGACCAACTTCCTCCGCTAAAATCTTTCAAGCCACTATTAAGTACTTTGTTTTTATAATTATTAAAAACTGTTGTCGTGTTTAACTTGTCAAGCAATGGCGTCGAAGAGTCCGTCACACTCTCAGAATAGTCAATATTATATACAGAGAATTCAACCATAAGAGCCGCACATTCATATCCCTTATCCCGTGCAATTTGCGCAGCTGCCAACCATGCAAGCTGTGTATTATTTAACAAATTTCCAGATGCGCGTGTTTGATCTTCATCTTTCATCTTATCGATAAACTTATTTAATTCATCTATCGACATTCCCGAAAAATCAACATGATACTTATCATTCATGCTTTGAATAACAGGATTGCTAGCTTTACGGCTGCTTGTATTAGCAGCATAAGACACAGTATTTATCGAAAACAAAAAACACACCGAAAGAACTAATGATACGAACCTCTTCATAACGAACCTCCTTAAATTCTGTACTCTACTATATAAATTGTGTGCTTCTCATCGTCCCAGACAACGAGACTAAAATTCACATCTTCAGAATGTAAAAGCAATGTATTCATTTCGGCTTCCGAGCATAGTTCCTTATGTTGACTATTATCATAAAGAAAAAAATTTCCACTTGCAATTTCAGGAATCTTAAAATCCAATCCAAAATATGACGACACATTTTTTAATATAGAAGATATAGTTGGGGAATCATTAATTTTCTCCCATGAATCGAGTTGATGAACAATCTTGGTTGCATCCACATCGTAGTATACCGCTAACATTATCCCATCATTTTGCAATCCGCCATAAGCCTCATATATCAACGATTCAGAGTATGTTGCTTTTCCAATTTTGAATTGTTTCAAATAATCTCGTTTTTCATATTTGCTTTTTCTTCCAAGCATAAAGCCCAAAAGCAAGCACAGTGCGACTATAGCTAGGTATCGGATAACGTGCGTTGATCTCGCCTTTATAATTACCTCACACCTTTCTAACTTGCTGAAATATATAACAAGCTTCACTTATCTACTGGTACTTCCAGTAATGGTTTCACTCCGCCCATCGGAATAGCTAAAGGTTGCAGAATACTCCAGCCTGTAAGATTTTCCAGGCTTAGTGTTAAAGTTACCGCTCCCCACGCAGGTTGAGGTCGTGCTGCTGTTTGAGCAGCTGCTTACTTTTTGCCATGTTCCAATTGTTCCCTTTTCATAGAGAACGCCTGAAACGCTGATTTTCTTTACTCCAGTTCGTGTCTGGGCATCAACTTGATAGTATGTTTGGTAAATAGATCCGTTGACCGTACTATCGCCTACATACCGCTCAGACTTTTCAACGGCCATTGCGGTGCAAGCAAAACTCAAGAGAATCACCGCTGAAATAACAATGGACAACAAACGCTTTTTCGACATAGACATACACCTCCGTTTTTTCGCTCCTATCAAGAGCCTTTGTATAATCAACGTAATTCGCATCCGCTTCGTTTCAATTTTCAGGAGAAATTTTTTCAAATTTTCCATCTTTGTAAGTTCAGACAAAAAGAAAACCGGACATTTGTGAACTCTCACAAGTGCCCGGCTTTCTTATCGGATGCCTTTTGCAATTTTCATAATCTCATCGTATGGAATGTTTCCCATAACGGTATGTGTAATCCCCCGATGTTCCCAACTTAGAGTATAAACATTCTTTCCATGTTCATCCGTACTGGTTCCAAGTACACCATCTGCTTCTCCGACCTTTACGGTTTCGTACACTGTATGCTCATTATCAAATAGGGACTGCTGCCCCGGCTGGATAATTGAGCAACGGACAGTGTAGCTTTCCTCTGTTTCTTTTGACGAGTAAACATGTAAAAAGTTTTCTGCTCGTTCAAATTTCTGCGCATTGTCCATTTCAAAGCCGTCCGGCACATAATGATCGCTGTATCCATCCGGCAATCGTTCCAGCGGTTCGCCATCCACCTGATAAGTCAACTGCATCTCAATGGGCAGAAACTTTTGAATCATCGTGTAGACTGCCTTGCGGAAGTCTGCGCTGACCGCAAGTGCGCCAAGGGTCAGCACCACCAGCGTCAAGGCTGCAACCAACACCCGTTTCAACATCGGACGGTGTTTTTTCCTCCGTAATGCCACTGCCATTCGTTCATCCCATTGAGAAGTATCCGGGTAAAGTTCTTCAAGTTGTTCTGGTGTTGGCAGTGTATCCAGTTCCTTTTGTGCATCTGCACGAAGTGCAATCATCAAGGCCGCTTCAAATGAAATGTTTGTCTGCTCACTCATGGTTACTCAACTCCTTCCATAATAGTTTTCTCCCTCGAAAGAGCCGTGTTCGTACCACTTCGTCCGTTAATCCCAGCGATTTCGCAATCTCACGATTTGTATATCCCATTGCCAAAAGGCGTAATGGGTCACGATATTTCGGTTTCATTTGTCCAATCAGTTCTGTCAACCTCTCGATATTGTCAACACTGATTATTGCATCATCTGGCACTGGCGCATTATCCTCAATATCTGGGATTTCTTCCAGCGATTCTTCGCGCCGCTTGCGAAGCTGATCATACGCACGGCTTCTACTACAACTAACGAGATAGGCAGCGAGTTCGTGACAGTTTTCTCGATGAATTTTAGAAAAATTTTTTGCAACGTACAAAAACACCTCTTGTAGCACGTCCTCTGCCAAATACGAATCATCCATGATTTTGTAAGCGGTATGGTAAACCAGCCGTTTGTATGTATTGTATACCTCGGTAAACTCTTCTTCAAAGCTTCGATCATCAAGCACACTTAGATATAACGCAAGCAACGCAATCACCTCTATCTACATTGATTGTGTGTAGTGTACCACGAACCAATAAAAATGTCGAATACCACTAATATTGTAAAGGAGCGTGATGCCATGACTCAACCCAAAACTGACCTTGCCTACCTCCGCAGCGAGAAAGCCAAAGCGGAGCAGCAGCTTCGCTACTACAAGCACCGTGAGAAAATTCTGGAACATCAGATACCGGAGTTGACCCGAAAAGCCCGTGTGCATCGTCTGTGTACCCGTGCCGGAATGCTGGAAAGTTTTCTGATTGCACCAGAAGATCTCACCAACGATCAGGTGATGGAGCTGCTGAAAATTGCATTCCGTCAACCAGAAGTTGCGCTGGCTCTTGCAAAGATGATTCACGACCTGCACGAGAGCCGCAGCGTTCCGAACCCTTTAGAATAAAGGGCGCAATTATACACCGTTCCGGTGAAATTGCGGTCTTGCAGACGGCTCGATGAAATCGAAGCTGGCGTTTGTGCGCCAGCCCGATTCCATCCCAAGGAAAACTGCATTTTCCTTGCGCTGCTTTGCAGCTATCCTTTTGCGGTTCCCGCCTAAGACCGAAGCGCACGGCACTCCGGTCTAAGGCGGCGAGCACAACCGAATACGATTCCAGACCGTTCACAAGAGCAATCTTGCTGGGCGGTCTTTTTGTTTGGAGGTGATGCCTATTCCGTGTCCGCATTTCAAAATTACCATCGTCAAGCGTAGCCAAGGGCAGTCCGCCGTTGCCGGGGCCGCTTACCAGAGCGGCGAACGGCTGTTCAGCGAGTATGACCAGAAAACCAAATTCTACAACAAGAAGAAAGAGCTTGTCCATGCCGAGGTCATGTTGCCGTCCCATGCGCCGCCCGGATATGCAGACCGTGCCACCCTCTGGAACGCCGTGGAAGCCGTGGAAAACCAGTGGAACTCCCAGCTTGCCCGCCGCATCGTGCTGGCGTTTCCGGTGGAGGTGCCGCAGGAGCAGTATCTGTCCATGATAAAAGAATTTTGTCAGGAGCAGTTTGTTGCCAAGGGCATGATTGCCGACTTTGCCATTCACGACAAGGGAGATGGGAACCCACACGCCCACATTCTGCTGACCATCCGGGCAATGGATGAACACGGCAAGTGGCTCCCGAAAGCTAGAAAGGTGTACGACCTTGACGAGAACGGCGAGCGCATCCGGCTCCCCTCCGGCAACTGGAAGTGCCATAAGGAAAACACCGTGGACTGGAACGACCAGAAGTATGCCGAGGTCTGGCGGCACAGCTGGGAAGTTGTTACCAACCGCTATCTGGAAGCTGCTGGCAGACCAGAACGTGTTGACCTGCGCTCCTTTGAGCGGCAGGGCATCCAGCAGATACCGACCGTGCATCTCGGCCCTGCTGTGCACCAGATGGAAAAGCGCGGCGTGGAAACTTTTCTCGGCAACCTGAACCGAGACATTCGAGCCGCCAACAGCCTGATGCAGTCCATCCGCAGTGCCATCCGTGGGCTGCAACGCTGGATCGCAGACCTGAACGAAAAGAAGCGGCTTCTTCTTGACGCTCTGGAAAAGGCGAAGGAGCCCACGCTTTCTGATTTGCTGGTGGACTACTTCAACCTCCGCAACGAGCAGCGCAGCGATTGGTCTGGCAAGGCAAAACTGAAATGCACTGTCCGAGACTTTGAGGAAGTCAAACGGGCGGTGGACTATCTGAAAGCCCATTCTCTGAACACCATCGAGGATCTGGATACCGCAATTTCTAACCTGAACCAGACCGCCGCCCCTCTCCGTAGGCAGTTGAAGCAGAACGAAAACCGTATGCGGGCAATCGCCCAGATCAAGGATGCTGCCGCCGCCCATGCCAAGCTGAAGCCCATCCACGACACCTTTATCAAGAAGAACTTCAAGTTGACCAAGGACGCTTATGCCGCCCAGCACAAAGAGGAGCTGGACACCTTTAATAAAGCTGTCCGCACCCTGATGAAGCTGAACGGCAGCACAGCGGTGGATTTTTCGGCATTGGATGCCGAATTTTCTGCGCTGCAATCCGGCAGCGCAGAACTGCGTACCAAACTGGAAACCTTGCAGCCGGATGTCTCTGCCCTGAAAAATATCCGCAAGTATATCGACATGGTGCTGAATAAGCAGCAGCTTTCCACACCGGGCGGCAAGCCCCCGGAGAAGGAATCGGTGCTGAAACAGCTGGAGCAGCTTCAGCAGAAAAAGTCCAACTACAAAACGATTTCTACCACCCCAAACCGCGAAGAATCGCTCTAAACGATCTTTCTGTCACCGATATGCCGTTGCAATCAGTGGCAGAAGTACATAATTCATTTGTTTTTTGCTGGCTTTTGGCTATTCTCGCTGGCTAGTGAGTAGAGGCGTACTTTTAAGGCAGAAATTTTCTCCAACACCCCCCATTTTAGGCCACTTTTTCTGTTAATAGTAGAAGCGCCTCTTTGAAAGCCGGTCATTTGTGACCTTTTTGTTAATTCTCAAAAAGATGGTTGTCTTTGGGCTGTTTTCGTTGCCTACCTATTGAGAGGATTTTTTCAAAAGCGGAGATTTGGTCTCAAGAATTACAATTCAATTACAAGTTTCTCACCAATGCTACGAAACAGGCGTTCTCGATGCCTACCAAGTGTAGGGCATCTTTTTCAAGACCATTCTCGGACTATTATGACGTTTTGTTTACAAAATTGCTTGCAATGCTACGAAATGGCCTTTTTCATCGGCTACCAAGTAGAAGGATGTTTTTCGTCCGTCAAAGTCCAGAAATCTTCCATATGTTCCTTGACAAGTGAATAGTTCAATCGTCCGGTACTTCACAAAAGGTACTTCTGTAACTCGCAGCCCGGTCATAACGAAGACGGGGTGGCTGAAATGCCAATGGTGCGGTGCAAGCCCGCCGCCGGACGATTCCCCACTCCTAGGGAAGTCGAGGACCAATATGGGAGACCTTAACTTATTAACGCAGTTGAGCACTTGTTTCGTGCTTTTCTGCGACTGGAGAATTGGAACCCACCAATTCTCGTTACATACTCTTTGTTCCTGATTTCTGCTTCAGCTGGAGGTGATCAACATTTCAGAATATCTTACCACGCAAACTCCGCTGCCGCCGTTTCTCCCATACCCACGCTTCCTTTTGGAACTTGACCTGAGTCAGACTGCAAAAATGACTTATGTGTTGCTACTCGACCGTGCCACGCTCTCGCAGAAAAATCTCTGGATAGATGAACGTGGATTCGTGTTTGTCATTTTTACGATTTGCTCTTTGGCTGAGCAGCTAGGGCGCAGCACTGTCAGTGTTTCCAGTGCGCTTAAGGAATTGGACGCTGCGGGATTGATTGAGCGCAGACGAACGCGGTTTTCTTCGCCCAATCACATCTTTGTGAAAATTCCAAATGTTGAATAGTTCTGCGTTTTTCACGATTCAAGAACCGCCAAAATCACGATTCTGTGATGCAGATTCTTAATGGCATCTGCAAAAGATATTTTTCCTATGCAGTATAGCAGCCTTTAAGACTGTATCGAAGAAAACTTTCACCTAACCAACGTAATAAAACAAAAAGAGAAAAACGAATAGAATCCATCCATTCCTTTCCGTATTTGCACCACATGAATGAGGAGGTCTGCCCTTGAACAAAGAAAAATCTGAGAAGAAGCCCACCACACGCAAACGTGCGCCGAGAAGTCCGAAGTCCGTGCGCCTGATCGTGGAACGCCATTATATCGGCAATGTGCCGATGAATACGCTTTTTCAGCGGCTTGTGGAAGAAGAAATTCGTAAAACTGCCGAATCGTATCTCGCCGCTGGCTAATTGGACGTTTTACTGCGGAAAAGGGCTTGCATCGTCACGCAGCATCCGCTACAATGTGATTGATGAGGTCTCTTTTCCATTATGGAGGTACACATGGAAAAGGACAAAAAAGTAACTGCTTTATACTGCCGACTGTCAAAAGATGACGGTTCAAACAGCGAAAGCCTGAGCATCCGCACTCAAAAGTCGATGCTTATGGAGTATGCCACACGCAACGGTTTCGGGAATTGCCAGTACTATGTTGATGATGGTTACAGCGGTACGAACTCTGACCGCCCTGCCTTTCAGGAACTTCTGGATGATATCCGGGAAGGAAAGGTGGCAACAGTCATTACCAAAGACCAGTCCCGACTTGGACGCAACCACATCGAAACCGGAACGTATATGGAAATCTTCTTTCCTGAACACGGTGTCCGCTATATTGCAATCAACGATGGTTATGATTCCAACGAGCAATCTCAGATGGATATTGCCCCGTTCCGAAACATCATCAATGAAATGTACGCCAAAGACACTTCCCGAAAGATCAAGAGTGCCCTTCGGACACGCAAGAAAAGTGGAAAGTATATCTCCAGCGGCGCACCGTTTGGCTACCAGAAAGACCCTGCCGACCACAATCACCTTGTGATCGACCCGAACACCGCCCCCGTTGTTGAGTATATCTATTCAATGGCAGAGGAAGGGCTGGGGCTTCACCGCATCGCCAAGCGGCTCCACGATGAAAAAGTCTTGAAGCCGTGTTACTACAAGAAAGAGATGTTTGGCCGCTTTATTGATGATGAAAAGATGTATGATTGGGACAGTGCCTATATCAGTCAGGTTCTGCACAGCCCAGTCTACGCCGGACACATCATCTACGAAGCCAAGCCCACCGTGTCCATGAAATCCAAAAAGCGGCGTTATATTCCGTTTGAAGAACGCGCTATCGTTCCGAATACACATGAAGCAATCATCCCACAAGACCGTTGGGAGAACGTGCAGCGAATCCTTTACAGCCGTTCCAGTAGTTTTATGTGCGATAAGACCGACTACGACAATATCTTCAAAGGCATCGTCCGCTGTGCAGACTGCGGCAGAACGATGTTAGTCAAGGTCGAGCACAGGCGCAAACGTAACAGTGTTCTGGATCAGACCTTTTATTGTTGCAGCACTTATCGGAAATATGGTGCGAAAGCCTGTGACTCTCATAATTTGGAAGCCCGTGTTCTGCATGAAGCTGTCTTTGCGGACATTCAGGCACACGCAAAGGCCGCTGTGAGCAATCGGGAAGCCCTTGTGAAGAAGATTGCAAATCAGATGCACCTCCGGGTGTCCTCTGACCGGGCGCAGCACAAACGGGATTTGAAGCAGTGTAAAGCACGAATCGCAGAAATCGAAGACCTGTATGCAAAACTTTATGAGGACGTATCAAAGGGACTTCTCCCGGAGAAACGTTTTCAAATGCTTGCAGATCGCTACGACAAAGAACAGGCTGAACTGACCGAGAAGATTGAGCAGTACGAGCGGGAAGGCCGTGCTGAACACGATCAGCTGGACAAGATTCAGGATTTTATTGATGAAGTCAGCAAGTACGCTGGTATCACCGAACTGAACTATAAGATTCTGCATCAGCTGATTGACAAGATTCTGGTATCCAGAGCGGAAAAGGTCGATGGCGAATACGTCCAGAAAATCCAGATTTTCTACCGCTTTATCGGCCCATTGGATGCCATCGAGTAACAAAGTCAGAAAAGTCACCTCCGAGAACTATCCTACAGACGCAGGGCGCGAGGGAGAACTGATTTTCCGCTTGGTGTACCAGCAAGCAGGGTGCAAAAAGCCTTTTTCCCGCCTGTGGCTGTCCAGCATGGAGGAAAATGCCATCCGAGAAGGGTTCGCCCACCTGAAGCCGTCAACTGAATACGATGCGCTGTACAACGCAGCACTCTGCCGGGAACGTGCCGACTGGATGGTCGGCATCAATGCGTCCCGGCTTTTTTCATGCCTGTACAACCAGCCTTTGGCGGTGGGGCGTGTTATGACCCCGGTGCTTGCCATGACGGTGGTGCGGGAAGCCGCCATTGCCGCCTTTGTGCCGGAGAAATTCTACACGGTTGCCCTGACCCTTGCGGACGGCGGCACCGCATCCAGCAAGCGGTTTGCCCAGAAAGCGGATGCCGAACTGCTGCTTTCCAAATGCCGAAAGGAGGGGCGTGTCACAGTGCAGAAGATGGAACGCAAGGAGAAATCCGAAAGCCCGCCGCAGCTCTATGACCTTACTGCATTGCAGCGGGATGCCAACCGTCTGCTGGGATTTACGGCACAGCAGACCTTGGATTATGCCCAAAGCCTTTACGAAAAGCGGCTTATCACCTACCCCCGCACAGACAGCCGCTTTTTGACGGAGGATATGGCGGCATCCCTGCCGGGGCTGGTGACAGACACGGGCAGGGCGCTTGCCGTGGAGGAACCGTTTCCCATCCATGTGCAGCAGGTCATCAATGGCAGCAAAGTCACCGACCACCATGCGCTGCTGCCTACGAAAAGCATGGCAAACGCAGACCTTGCCGCCCTCCCTGCCGGGGAGTGGAATGTCCTGCGGCTGATTGCTGCACGGCTGCTCTGCGCTGTGGGTGAACCGCACCGCTATGCAGAAACTACGCTCACCACCATCTGCGCCGGGGAGGAATTTACCGCTAAGGGCAAGGAGGTTCTGGAAGAAGGCTGGAAAGCGGTGGAACGCAAGGTACTGGCAGACATCCTGAACCGAAAACAGGAACTCACCGCCCTGCCCAATGCAGCGGAAAATGAGTGCGGCATTCTCAACGCCGAGCTAAAGGAGGGGCAAACGACCCCGCCGAAGCATTTTACTGAGGACACTCTGTTGCACGCTATGGAAACCGCCAGTGCGGACAGTATGCCGGAGGGCGTGGAGCGTCAGGGCATCGGCACCCCGGCTACCCGTGCCGCCACCATTGAAAAGCTTGTGCAGAAGGGTTTTCTGGAACGCAAGGGCAACAAGAAAACCAAGGTGCTGCTGCCCACGGATAAGGGAAAAGCCCTCATCACTGTGATGCCCGAAGAAATCCAATCCCCGGAAATGACCGCCGATTGGGAAACAAAGCTGCTGCAAATCGAACGTGGCGAAATGGAGCCGAGCGAATTTATGACCGAGATCAATACGATGATTACCGAACTGGTAAAGAACACGGAAATGAAAGAAGGAGCGAATGCGCTTATGAAAAACAAAATTATTGGTGTCTGCCCGAATTGCGGTGCAAATGTCGTGGAGCGTGAAAAGGGCTGGTTCTGCGAGAACCGGGAGTGCCGTTTTGTGCTGTGGAAGGACAATGCGTTCTTTAAGCGTCTGGGCAAGCGACTGGACGCTCATGTGGCGGACAAGCTGCTGCGGGATGGCCGTGTGCGTCTGAAGGACTGCCGCAGTGCCAAGGGCAAGACCTACAACGCCACCGTGCTGCTGTCCTGTGAAGCGGATGGCCGCAGCAAGTTTTCTCTGGAATTTGAGGGTGGTTGCTGATGGAGCAGAAAAAAGAAGCGGTTTACCTTATCAACGATGAACGCTATCTGCATCTCCGGGAAAACGGTGCAGGGGTCGGCTTTGCCACTTATAACAAGGTGACTGGCGAGCCGCTGGAAAGTGGGCAGATCTCGGAAAAGAATCTGCCGCCCGATGGCAGGAACGCCATTTCTGCCGCCCGGAACTGGTATCTGTTTGAACTTTCGGACGATGACCGTAAGGCCATCCAACAGGAAAGCGTAAAGATCCTCGAAAACATCCCGCAGGCGGGCATCGGCAGGCGGCGCATCTGGGAGCCGGAAACGCTGCCGAAGGATATTCGTCTCATCAACAGCCACTATGATGACCTCTATCGCATTCCAGATGGCGGCGTGATTCAGGTGGATTACCCGGATGGGCGCAGTTTTACGGCACGGGTGGAACATCTGGATGATTATCACTTTGACATGGGCGGTCTGGGCAATGTGTTCCACATCTGTCAGTTTGCCGAGGTCATGGAACGAAACCATGCAAACTTCTACCCCGAAATTCAGACACAGGACGAGCAGGCCGCATGGGAACTGGGCGGCAAGGGCTATCTTGCTATCCAGTCCTGTGAGGACGGCTGGGACTACACTATTTACCACAGTGATTATTCCGTAATGGACGGTGGGCAGCTGGATGCCCCGGAGCTGACCATTCAGGAAGCTCGTGAGCAGATTCTGGAAGCGCACCACTTGGAAAAGGGGCGGCGCCTGTTGCAGGACTACGATGCCGTCATGGATAAAGTTGCGGAAGCTGAGGAACTGAGCGCAGACCACCGCCCTTCCACACTGGAAAAGCTGGCAGAACTGGCAAGTGATACGTCTGCGCCAAAATCCTCTGCACGGTCTGCGCCAGAACTGTGAGGTGGACAATGCAGCAAAAATGGAACCAGAATTTTGACGGCGAACTCATGCCGGACATCCCGCAGAAATTTCTGAACGCAGGATGCGATGTTTATATGGTGATGCAACTGCGGCATGACGAAAAAATCCTCGATGAAAGATTTGCTTCTATGCGGGAGTTGAATCGTCGAGGCAAAACGCCCGACCCGGAGCATTACGAGGTCACCTACTACGCTGATCTGCCCGCCATGTGGCAGGATGTGCCGAACAACGAGGTTTTGGAAGAACTATTTCAGATGTTCAACCTCTCCCGTCCGCAGGATTTTGAGGGGCACAGCCTGTCGGTCAGCGATGTAATCGCACTCAAACGCAATGGCGAGGTGTCTGTGCATTATGTGGACAGCATCGGCTTCAAAGATTTACAAGGGTTTCTGGACAAGCAGCCGGAACGTCCTTCGGTGCTGCTGAATCTCAAAGAGAAGTGCGATGCCCCGGAGTGCAATCCAACCGTCTGCCGGAAAGCGAGGGACGTTCATGAACTTTAACCATGAGGAACTCATGCTGATGATGCTCTACAACACCGGCATCCGGCTGGGGCTCATCCACGAACTGCGGCTCATGCAGTGCTACCTGATGCCCGATGAAACCGCCCTGCGGGAACTGTCGGAGGGTGTTATCGAAAAGCTGAAACTGCTGACCGATGCGGAGTTTGCCGAGCTGGAATTTCCCCCGAACTGACTTTTGCCGCCTGCGGGCGGCGTACATAAAGTATTTTGTTCTTCCAAAAGATATGCTATAATCAAATCAGACAAAATTCCTCTCTTCAAGCGATTTCTCCGCAATTTTCCTGTGGCTCTGCTCGTATCAAAAATAAGGGACCGATTTTTAATTGTCAGAACGGAGGAACCATTATGGCAATCTTTGAAAAGACCATCCGAAACAAGAATTTTGATAAACTGCTTCGGAAGCTGGAACAGGAAATTCCGGACAGCAGCTGGTCGGCAGATCTGGAAGCGGGCAGCGACTTCAAAGAGGGCAATGCCCGGTGCAGCGTTCGTGTGTTTGAGCGGTACAGCATGATGGGCGGCAACCGCCTGAGTCTGACACTGACCATGTTCCAGAATGGGGACAGCCCCATCCGGCTGTCTGCCATCACCGCAGGAGGCAGTCAAGCGGTGTTCTTCAAGGTGAACACCCTCGGAGAAGAATCTTTTCTGGACGATGTAAAAGACCTGCTGGAAGAAATTTTGGAGGAATGAAATGTTTTACGCTGGAATTGATATGCTGTTCAGCATTCTGTTTCCCATCCTGTTCCTTGTGGTTTTGGGCATGATCCTATACACCATCATCGGAAATATCAGCACATGGAATAAAAACAACCATTCGCCGCAGCTGACTGTTCCGGCAACGGTTGTGGCAAAGCGAACGGAAGTTTCTCGCCACCATACAGACAATACGATGGCGCATACGTTCACGACCTATTATGTGACCTTTCAGGTAGAGAGCGGCGACCGCATGGAGCTTACCGTAAGTGGTTCGGACTACGGAATGCTCGTGCAGGGCGACATCGGAAAGCTGAGTTTTCAGGGCACCCGCTATCTTGGGTTTGAGCGGAACTAAGCGTTCTCCTACATTATATAGTAAGGAGTACTGTATGAATGATCTATTTATCCAAGGGCTGACCATCGACTGGAACAGAGTTCGCCCATACAATTATGTTCGTCAGATTCCTGCCATCAGTGGAATCGACACTTTTACATTCCATAAGCCCATTACGTTCTTTGTTGGCGAAAATGGAAGTGGAAAATCTACGCTTCTGGAAGCAATCGCTGTTGCTTACGGCTTCAACGCAGAGGGTGGAACGAAGAACTATTCATTTTCCACATACAACTCCCATTCGGAACTATGTGAGGCTATGACGATTTCCAAGGGGTATCGCAGACCAAAGTTCGGGTATTTTCTCCGAGCAGAGAGTTTCTATAATGTAGCCACCAAGGAAATCGACTATTCCGATGACGATCATCCCTCCAAAGGCTATCACCAAAAATCACACGGTGAAAGTTTCCTCGCCATTGCGCAGGACTACATGGGTGCAGATGGAGTCTATATTTTTGACGAGCCGGAAGCCGCTTTATCCCCGCAGCGGCAGCTCACGTTACTGATCAACATTTATCGGTGTGCCCAAGAAGGGGCGCAATTCATTATCGTATCACATTCACCCATTCTCCTCGGAATGCCTGATGCTGAAATTTTTAGCTTCGACAATGGCACGATTCATCCTTGTCAGTATGAAGATACGGACAGCTACGTTATCACCAAAACATTTGTAAATAATCGGCAGCATTTTTTGAACCAGCTTCTGAACGAAGAAACGTAATGCCGGGAAAGGACATTCCATATGAGTGATTCTACGTTGAAAGAGCTTTGGCAGCAGGTCGCTGAAAAGAAAAGCTGCGAAGCAAAACAGAAAGAACTGACCGCCCAGAGAGATACGCTTGCTGATCGCCTGAAAAAGCTGGAAAAATCCAAGCTGGCAGAGCAGGCTGATGTGGACCGTCTGGAGGGACACAGCCTTGCCGCATTTTTCTATCAGGTGATCGGAAAAATGGATGAAAAGCTGGACAAGGAACGGCAGGAAGCCTATGCAGCCCGTGTCAAGTACGATGCGGCTCTCCATGATCTTTCTTCCGTTGATGCCGACTTGGAGCAGATTCAAAATAGACTGGAACGGCTGTCCGATTGCGAAAGGCAGTATCAAGCTGCTCTTTCCGAAAAAATCAAAAGCATCAAAGCATCTGCCCACCCTGCCGCACAGCAGGTTGCAGAAAGCGAAAGCCGCATTGCCGCGCTGAAAGTCCAAAAACGGGAGCTGCTGGAAGCCATCAACGCCGGAAAGACCGCCCTGCATACGGTCAATGAAGTTCTGGAAACCCTCGACAATGCCGAGGGCTGGAGTACATGGGACGTAATGGGCGGCGGTTTGATGGCCGATCTTGCCAAGTATGAGAAACTGGACGATGCACAGGAACAAATCGAACAGCTCCAAGTGGAACTGCGGCGGTTCAAAACTGAACTTTCCGATGTTGAAATCACCGCAGACCTTCAGGTTACGGTGGACAGCTTTTTGAAATTTGCGGATTTCTTCTTTGACGGCCTCTTTGCAGACTGGGCAGTTCTGGATCACATCAATCAGGCACAGAGCAGGGTGGAAAACACCAAGGGTCAAATCAAGCGAGTCCTCGCACTTCTGAAAAAGATGCGCGAAGATATTGACGTCCAAATCGCTGACGAAAAAGAAAAGCAGGAGCAGCTTGCGGTGGAAACTGAGCTGTAAGTTTGAAGAGTCCGCTTATGTGATATGATTCGATAAAACCGAATTTGCAGGAGGTGTTTCGATGAAAACAAGAAGGTTTGCTTTATGTCTGGCAACGGTTTTTCTGGTGGCGATTTATATCAATATCCAGAGAAGCCATACTTTCACCCTTTCAAACGATGAAGGCACCATAAAGACAGAACAAATACAGCCACTTTGGGGAACTGTAAAAGTGAGCGGTGATTGTGATACTGAGGTGGTCTTTACCGATGTAGAGACTGGAGAAAAATACAGAATCGGATATATTACACAGGGCGTAACGGAAAGAATCAAACTCGAAAGAGGCAAATGGTATAAGGTGGCGGGCGGAGGCAACCTTACACTGAATCCGGTAAACATTCGAGTCGAATAAATGTAAGTTCCTTGCGAGCAGCTATGAAAGCTGAAGCTGAGAAGAGAGTTTTGAATATTCACATATGAAGGAGTACAGTTCTATGAATTACGGATGGGCAACTGTTTTCACTTTAGCGGCATGGTTTGCAGGGCTTGTGATTGATGTAAATGTGCGGGTCGGCGACCTCGGTTTACGAACCGTGCTTCCCGTCATCGTGATGGGCTGCTGCATCATGAAATTCATAAAGGACAACAATATTCAATAATCGATTTTTATTACATCCCTTGCGGGCGACCCTCAAAACGGTTGCCCGCTATTTTTATACCCTAAAATCTGAAGAAGGAGGCCAAAATGCCAAGCAAAACCGAAGAATATCTCGCCCTTGCCCAGCGCACGGCGAACGGCTTGACTCGGTACTGGGAAAGCTGGACGGACTATCTGACCACCGCATCCCGGCTGTACAAGTACCCCTTTGCAGACCAGCTGATGATCTACGCCCAGCGGCCCGATGCCACCGCCTGCGCCGACTATGACATCTGGAACAACCGGATGAACCGTTATGTCCGGCGCGGTTCTAAGGGCATCGCCCTGCTGGATGAATCCAGCGGATTCCCGCGCCTGCACTACGTTTTCGATGTGTCGGACACCGGGGTGCGCCGTAATTCCCGTGACCCCGACCTGTGGCAGTACAACGATGACCTGAAACAGCCGGTTTCAGAAATGCTCGCCGCCACCTACGGCATCAGCGGAGAGCGTGTCAGCCAGCAGCTTGCGGATGTTGCCGGGAAACTGGTGGCGGATTACTGGGACAACAACAGCGAGGACATCAGCGCCATCGTTGACGGTTCGCTGCTGATGGATTATGATGAAGCCGGGGTGGAGATGCAGTTCAAGTCTGCCGCCGCCATTAGCGTCACCTACACGCTGCTGGAACGCTGCGGGTTTGAGCCTGCCGGGTGGTTCGACAAGGACGATTTTCAGGCAATCTACAATTTTTCCACCCCGGATGCCGTCTTTGCCCTCGGCGCAGCAGTCAGTGACATGAGCCGGGAGGTGCTGCGGAACATCGAGCGCACCGTAAAAACAACCATTCGCCGCCGAAACAATGAAAGGAGCCAGCATGAATATGAGCAGCAATCTGAGTTACACGCAGACCGGGGATTATCTTCTCCCGAACCTGACCCTGCATCAGCCGAAGACCCCGCTGGGCAAGTACAGCAGGATGCGCCTGAGCTTTCTGAGGCAGCAGCACCCGGCACTGTACAACACGATGCTCCTGAACGGGAGCCTGTACCCGCACCTGATGGAGGTGGAGCAGACGGCAGAAAGCCGGATGCAGCAGACCATGGCGCAGCTTCTGAAACAGAACCCGGCCCCGGACAAGGAGCAGAATCAGATGGCATGGGTGCAGCACATGAACAGCCTGCGGGCACAGGCAGAGGAACTGGTGCTGAACGAACTGATTTACAGTTAAGTTTCTTCGATGCCCACATTCCCACCGAAGCCAAACAAATTGAATCCATCGACCAAGCGGAGAGCAAAAAATCGCCCTCCGCTTTTGTTTTGTCGCAGGCTGAAATTGAGAATGAACTGCGCAAGCATGGTTCCGGTTTTCAGGATGGCAAGCAGCGGATCATCGAACTGTACCAGACACAGCCCGACCGCAAACTCCGTGCCAAAGCGTTGGCAAAGGAGTACGGAATCGGTGGGCACTCCCACGATTATCTGGATGGCAGCAGAGGGTTTGTCAACCACGACAGGAAAGGAATGGAATTTGACCATTACCCCGAACACAAGAAATTCACGTTAAGCTGGACGCAGGTGGAAAAGTATATCGACCTAATGGTCCAGTCCGACCGCTACCTGACGGATAGAGAAAAGGAGCATTACACGCCCCCTGTGCCCATCACCGTAGAGCCAGATGCTACCTTGACCCATGCCAAAAACCTGATCCGGGAGTTTTGTCAGGAGGAGTACGACTCCGAGCCGGACTTTTCTGACCTGTCCAAGATCGGCGTTGCCTACACCAACGCCACCGATGAGGATGTCCAAGACGCTGCTATTTTTACAGGAGCAGAAGATCAGCAGTGCCGAGGAACTGCGGGAACGTGCAGCGGCGGCAACGGAACGCTATCATGCCATGGGCGATTCCATCAAGGCGGCAGAAACGAGGTTGGCCGAAATCGCCGTCCTGAAAACCCACATTATCAACTATGCCAAGACTCGCCCGGTCTATGATGCCTACCGCAAGTCGGGGTACAGTAAAAAGTTTTTGGAAGCTCACCGGGAGGAAATCACCCTGCACAAGGCGGCGAAGGCTGCCTTTGACGAGGCAGGATTGCAAAAGCTGCCGAAGGTCAAGGAGTTGGATGCGGAGTTTGCAGAACTGCTGACCAAGAAGAAAGCATCTTACCCGGACTACCGCAAGGCACGGAACGAGATGCAAGAACTGGTTCGTGCGCAGAAAAACGTAGAACGCTTTTTTGCAGACGAAAAGGACACCACCGAGAAAACCCAGACTCGATAAACGAATACCGCCGAGGAGCTTTCCTACTTGGGAAGCGTCCTCGACGGCTTTTTTAGTTTATATAGCAGCGGTCCTGTTTTATAAGCCAATCTTCACACAGCCGCTGGGCTTCATCCTTTGTGCAGCAGGTGCAGTTGAAAAGCCTGCCACGGAAAGAGCAGTAGGTGTAGTGTACCTTCGGGACTCCATTGGCATCTCGAAAATCAACACAGCGTTCCTCACCGGGCAGCAGATAGATCGTATCCATGTTCAGCAGCTCCTTTTACCTTCGTTCATGTGCCAAGGGGCACAACGTTTGCTATTGTACCATGTACCGTCCCAAAAGACCATTGCTTTTTTGACCAAAGATACGCACAAAAATTTTTCGTCCCAAAAGTATCCAGATGGCGTTGAGTAAACGCTATTGGATTGTGTATAACAAAAATTGCGACAGGTATGCTATTGGTGTGCAACAAACACAATTAGAATGTGAGGTCGCTATGAATACGCTTTTGGGTCAACGAATACGAGAGCAGCGCAGAGAAAAAGGATGGACAATCGAGCAGTTTGCAGAACGGGTCGAGTTGTCAGCAAATTATGTTGGAGACTTAGAGCGCGGAGTAAAAATCCCCAAACTGGAAACCTTTATCCGAATCGTAGAGGTGTTGGACGTATCTGCTGATGTGCTGATCCGGGATTCCGTTCCATCCGCATCCCATGTGGCAGATGACGAACTGAGCAGAAAGCTGAGCCAGCTCACACCGGGGCAGAAGAAAGCTGCCATTGACATTCTGAATGCATACACCGACAACATTCCCTATATTACAAAATAACACCTATGTCAAAGAACGCCAGCAAACGTGCTGACGCTCTTTCTTTTTGCCCGCAAATAGTCTATAATCAACACTATAAGCGTGCATATAACGCTAACAGTGAGTGTTTGAGGTGAACGACATGACAATCCTACCCAATATCGAAGAAGCAATGGAAGATGCCCGGAATGGAAAGCTGAGTCCGTATTGGCAGAACGACCTATACCGTGAATGTCACCGTCAGAAGTTATCGGACGAAGAACAGCAGGCCCTTTCGGAACTGGAGCGCATTTTGTCCGAAACTCCACAATGGAGCAGCGAAGAAGAATTGCATCATGACATGGCGAACATCGGCGGCAGAGTCTGGTACTGCCACTACTGGGAGGAACACTACTCCATGGTGCAGTTGACGGAAGATCGCAACGGCAGATTTAATACTGCCTACGTTCTGGACAGAAACACTTCCCCGGAAATGCGCCGGGAGGCTGCACTGCTGGCGCAGAAGGAGCTTGCTGAATGTATGCAGAAATGGGGCATTACGCTTCTGGATGCGCCTGTTCCTGAACAGATGAAGTACGATTCTCTTGCAGAAGCCGCTTCTCACCTCATGCAAGTTTTGAACGACCCAGAGCACATCACCGGGTAAAAAGCGTCCCGAAGGGATGCGCAGCCTGCATTGGAAAATGCAGATTAAAGGGGCTTGGGGCATTCCCCAACAAGCGTTTTGCAACGCAAAATAAGCAGATGTATATACGTCTGCACTGCTTGCTGGTACAATGTCATCGATGAAACAAAAATAGTTTCATCAAAGACGGTTATATGGTTGTGCCGATTTCCAAAACATAGTAATATTGAAGTACTAACTGGGGCTGAAAGTGGCAAAACTGCTTGCTTGGTTTCCATTCAGGAATTACTAACAGCGTAGACCGTCCGTTCGCTTCGTATACCGTCAGCGTCACAAATTGACACCAATTTATCATTCTTCACGAAGTATGTGCTAAAATCTCTTGACAGCACCTCACAAAATATGTTATCTTTTGTAAACATCCCTGAAAAGATATGACCTTTTCTGGGGACCGAACACAAACCGATTTTTCTCTGGAGGAAAGACCCATGAAACAGGAGATCATCCGTAAACTGAGCGCTGCCGTGGCCATGAGCCTCGTTGTTGGCGTCTCTCTGGCCGCCTGCGGCGGCAGCAGCAGTTCCACCGCTGCCAGCGCGACCAAGACCGGCTCTGCCGACGGCTTTGGCGGTGCTGTCACCGCCACCCTAACCGTGGATGCCAATGGCACTGTTACCGACTGCAAGCTGGAAGGTGCACAGGAGACCGAGAACATCGGCGGCGCTGCACTGGAAGAGCTGTCCAAGCAGGTCGTGGCCGCCAACGGCCCCGCCATCGACGGCGTTGCCGGTGCCACGGTGACCACCAAGGCTGTCCGGAAGGCTGTTGCCGCCGCACTGGGTGTGGAGCTGGCCGAAGAGGCCCCCGCCGACTCTGCTGCCGCAGCCCCCGCCGAGCCCGCCGCCATCGTCCCGGTGGAAGGCGGCATCCAGATCGGTCAGGCCTATGCTGCCGCCCACGGCACCAAGTGCTTCACCGAAGCGGTGGCTGTGGTGAAGGATGACGTCATCCTCGCCGCCTACCTCGACGATTTCCAGTTCACCAGCGCCGATGCAGGCGTGACCGCCGTGCCCAACTCCGACTCCGACTTTGCCGCAGGCTACGCCGAGGGCAAGGTGCTGATGTCCAAGCGGGCCAACGCTGATTATTACAGCAAGATGATGGCTGAAAAGGGCGGTTCCACGGTCGCTCTGGACGCAAACTTCGACGCCATCCAGAACTTTGCTGTCGGCAAGACCATCTCCGAGCTGGAGGATGTGGCCGCCAAGGGTGCCGAGGCTGTGGACGCCGTCTCCGGCGCAACGCTGGTGGATACCGCCGGTTATCTCTCCGCCATCGTGGATGCCGCCAAAAACGCCCAGACCACTCAGGCCGTGGAGTTCAACGGCAGCTCCGAGGACCTGAAGCTGAATGTGGTCTATGGGGCCGCACACGGCACCAAGTGCTTCACCTCCGGCGCTGTCGCCACCGCCGGGGACACCATCGTGCTGAGCTACATTGACGAGTTCCAGTTTGCCGGTTCGGACGCCGGGGTCGTCGGCGTGCCCAACTCCGATTCTGACTTCGGCGCAGGCTACGCCGAGGGCAAGGTGCTGATGTCCAAGCGGGTCAACGCCGATTACTACAGCAAGATGATGGCCGAAAAGGCTGGTTCCACCGTTTCGCTGGATGCCAACTACGACGCCATCCAGAACCACGTGAACGGCATGAGCATTGCCGACGCCGAGGCTCTGAGCAAAGATGAAAAGGCTGTGGACGCCGTTTCCGGTGCCACGCTGGTGGATACTGCCGGCTACGTTGGTGTGCTGGTGGATGCCGCAAAGTAAGGCAAGAAAAATAACGTTCCTCTGAACACAGCAGCGCCCGCCGGGAGATCTCCCGGCGGGCGCTGCTTATTTATTATATGTTTTATTGTATCCAGAACGGTTCGCCTAAACCGAGGGCCGCGCTGCGCGCTTCTGACGTTCCTTCTCCCTGTAGCAGGTTTGCCACAACAATGCGACCTTTCAGGCCGTATTCAACTGCTTTCAGTTCTAGTTAAACATGAGTGCTATCAGGAAGAAAATCATAGCAATCCCCACGAGCCAAGGGATAATTTTCTCTTGATGAAACTCTCGGAATCTCAATGATCTTATAAACAGAACACCCAATAGGCCGATGATACACCATGCTGAAACGGTAAGACAGATATCGTACATGTTCCTTGCCTCCCTCGTATCTCTTGTATGGCTTGATTGTATCTTATCCCTCCGATTTCACACATTCGGCATAGGTTAATGGGAACGAGGCTTTCAGGACAGCGCTTTTCCGCACCGTCCAGTCGTTTTGCCGCAGGAAACGCTGGTATTCCTCGCTCGTCCATCTGCTGTGGAGAGGGAAGCCCGCCAACTTCATGAAAAATGCCTTGACCTTGCCGGAAAACGAGTTCCCCGCGTGGGTGAAGGTCGGCGCAATGAGCACGCCGTCCTCTTTCAGCACCCGCTTGATTTCTTGCAGGGCTTTTTCCGGCTGCGGCACGATGTGCAGCGCATTGGACACGATCACCACATCAAAGGACTCATCCGCATAGGGCAGGCGGAACATATCCTGCACGGAAAAGTGCAGCTTGGCAGAGTGGTTATCACGCTTGGCCTCGGTAATCATCTCCGCGGAGGCATCCGTCGCCTCGATGTGCGCTGCCGCGTTCACAATGTGCTTTGCAATCAATCCCGTGCCGGTCGCCAGCTCCAGCACCGTTTTGGCTTTCACCACCGGCCGGATCAGCTTATACATCTCTTCGTATGCCGCCCGATCCTTTCGCATAAAGCGGTCGTAACGACCGGCATTTTTGTCCCAGAAGGTCTTTCGTTCTTTCATAGCCGTTGCCCTTATCTCTTCTTTATTTTTTGCCGCATTGTGCCTCTCGGAAAGGATTCAAAGTGCCGCTAAATTTTCCCGTGCAGGCATCTGTCCCGCCGCTCTCTGGCGTATTCCAGCAGTGCATTGCACGCCGGACAAAGCGCCTCGCCCCTTGTCCCATGCACGCCACAACAATACCGGCGCACCATGAGGGTAACGGTTTCGATCTCCTTTTCCTTGTTCAAGTTCTGAAGTCCTTTCTGTTTTATACACAGTTAGTCTACTCTAACCGTCTGGTGGAAGAAAAGGCAGGCCACCTGTATGCAGTCTGCCTTTTGCCTGATGCGAAAGCCCGCAGACGCGCGGGGCTTACAGCACCAGCGAGGGCGCGGTGTAGACCCGTGCCTTCAGCTCGCTGTTGAGCATATACAGCCCCTTGCTGTCACCGCCGAACAGCTCCATCTTGGTGATGAGGTCGGCGGCGTTCTTCTCCTCCTCGCCCTGTTCCTTGATGAACCAGTCCAGCATCTGCATGGTGCGGAAGTCCCTGACCTCGTATGCGGCGGCGTAGATGGCATTGATGCTGGCGGTGACCAGCTTCTCGTGCTCCAGTGCCTTTTTCAGCGGGGTCATGTGGTCGCCTCGTTCCCACTCCGGCTTTGCGATAGCCTCAAAGGTGACGCCCTCGCCGTTATTCTGCAAATACTGATAAAACAGCATGGCGTGATCCCGCTCCTCCTGCGCCTGTACCCGGTACCAGTTCTCAAAGCCGTCTAAGCCCACGGAGGCGTAGTAGTTGGCAAAATCCAGATACAGATAGGCGGAGTAGAACTCCTTGTTGATCTGCTCGTTGAGCAGCTTCGATACGTTAGCGTTCATGATACTTCTCCTCCATAAGATTGTCTTTTTCCTGCTCCCGGCAGGCGGGGCAGATATACCGTACCCAGAGCGATGCTGGGATGCTCCCTTTTCATCTCCAGGAACACCTGCTCCGCCGTGGGATGCTGCTGCAGCTCCGTTACGGCGGCCAATATCTCCTCTGCGTATTTTGGCATACCGCCAACTCTCCAAATGCAAGAATGAGTCTTATTATTTTGCTTTTATTATACCTATATTTTTTTCTCTGTCAACAACCACAAAGGGCTTGTGCTCCAAAAGCTGCCTCGAAGCCGATTTTCTCAAATTATGTGACGCCGTCACAGTAAAACCGCTTGTCACGCGGT
>ERZ809296.1464-NODE-1464-length-27647-cov-72.444839_pt1 | contig 27647 bp, 24 predicted proteins | sample MGYA00520511_ERZ809296 | MGnify/ENA primary metagenome ERZ809296 (study PRJEB31576, sample SAMEA3212662) | Homo sapiens | biome: human-gut; feature: human gut; material: fecal | place: Sweden | collected 2012 ... | reverse complement strand
AACCCATTGGGTTCGATCGCCCGGCAATTCCATGCGCAAGCATGGCAGCGGTATGTAATATCGCAGCCTTCAGATAACACAAAAATCCAGACATCCTTATGATGCCTGGATTTTTTCGCTCCTGAGAACACCACTGCGATCCGAACGCCCAAGAGATGGACGCAAAAATATAAAAAATTGGAATCCGAACGATGAGGTCCGGCGTATTCTTTCTCATTCTGCTTGGAATTCGTGTGGGTTTCAAGGGAGCCTTTTTGCGCTGTCTTGCTTGACAGGCTGGGGGAAATATGGTACTTTATGTTTAGCGATACAAAATACTTAGAAATGCAAGGATGGTGCGGATGGAAGAACGTTTTTTGCAGCAGCTCAAGAAGGGCGTGCTGGAGCTGCTGGTTTTGCAGACGATCTGCCGGGGGCCGACCTATGGCTACGAGCTGATCGCGCAGCTCGGCAGCCGCTCCGGCGGGCTGTTTACGCTCAGGGAGGGAACGCTCTACCCGATTTTATACCGGCTGGAGGACGACGGGCTGATCGAAGCGGTCTGGCAGCAGGAGACAGGGCGTGCGGCTCCGCGGAAGATCTATTCCGCGACGGAAAAGGGCAGAGAAGAAAATGAACGCCGCCTCGGCCTCTGGGCCGGATTCCGGACGGCAGTGGACCATTTTTGCGGGAAGGATGCAGGACATGAATGAAAAACAGCTTGCGCGCTATCTGCGCGCTGTCCGGCGGCGGCTGTCGCTATCGGGGCAAATGAAGGACCGGGTGATGGACGACCTGCGCAGCTCGATCAATGAGCGGCGCGAGGCCGGGCAGACGGATGCGGAGATCTTTGCCGCGCTTGGCCCGGCAAAGCAGGCCGCGGCAGAGCTTACCGCGCAGCTGCCGGGCTACGCGTTCCGCAAAAGCCCGCTGCGGTTCGTCTGCCTTGGCGCGGCGGTGCTTGCGCTGCTGGCCGGGCTTCTGAAAACCGTCACGAATCTGCGCGGCTTTGCGTCCGTCGGCGTTATCGGCGGCGCGGACGGGCCAACGGAAATTTTCATCGCCGGGCCGCAGATTTTTGATTGGGCAGACGTGATCGCCGCCGGGATCGTGCTGGTGCTCGGACTCATCGGATATCTGCTCCTGCGCCGTCTGCCGCCGAAAAAGGGCTGAAGCCCATATAGGAGGAATGACGCACATCCGCCGGGGCATCCGTCCGGCTATGCCGGCAGCAGCAGATTGACGGCTCCGGCCAAAAGCATGACGAGGATCGGGCTGAGCTTTGTTTTGCGGAGCAGGACAAGGCAGACGGCAAAAATCGCCGCCATGGCCCAATTCGTGTCCGCAAGCGTCACGGCCTCTCCGGCCCAGACTGCGTTCGTCAGAATCAGGACGCCTGCCGAGGCGATCATGGCCACGACCGCCGAGCGTGGCTGTCAGCGCACCGGGTACGCCCGCAAGCCTTGTCCCGACAAACGTGGCCGCGTTGATCGCAATCGGGCCGGGGGTCATTTCCGCGATGGCGACAAGATCGGCGAACTCCTGCAGACTGAGCCAGCTGTGCTGCGTAACGATCACATACCCGCCGCCGAATGTAAACGCGCTGAGATACAGCGTGGAAAGAAACAGCTTTTCAGCACCTGTTTTCTGCTCTTCATCCGATTCGTCTCCAATCCTACGCGGCCATGCGCCGCGCTGCTTTGACCATCGTACCACAGGAAGCGGGACTGTAAATGCCGGATTCGGTCTGCGCCTCCGGTGCGCAAAAAACGTCCCATGCCATGCGTATGGCAGGGGACGTCGCGGAATGCCGGGTTACAGCAGGATCTTTGCCAGCTCGTCGATCGTCTCGTCGAACACGCGCAGCGCGCTGCGGACGGTGTCGGGCTTCGTGAGGTCGACGCCTGCGATCTTGAGCTCTTCGAGCGGATAATCGCTGCCGCCGGTCGTGAGGAACTTCAGATAGCCGCTTGCGTCGCCGGTCGTCAGGATATGCTCGGCGATGGCCACGGCGGAGGAGAAGCCGGTCGCGTACTGATAGACGTAGAACGCGCGGTAGAAGTGGGGGACATACGACCATTCGGGGTCGATGTCCGCGTCGATGCCGATGCCGTCATAATAGGTGGCTTCGAGATCGTGATAGACCTTGTTGAGCGATGTGGCCGTCAGCGGCTGGCCCGCAGCGTAGAGATCGTGCGCCTTGCGCTCGAACTCTGCGAACAGCGTCTGCCGGTAGAGCGTCGTGCGGAAGCTCTCAAGGAAGTGGTTGAGGATGTATGCGCGGCGCTTTTCGTCCGTCTCGGTCTTCAGCAGGTACTTGGTCAGCAGGACCTCGTTGACCGTCGAGGCGACCTCGGCGACCATAATGCGGTAATCGTGGTTGACATAATCCTGCGTCGTATCGGAGAACCAGGAGTGCATGGAGTGGCCCAGCTCATGCGCCAGCGTGAACGCGTCGTTGAGTGTTCCGGCATAGTTCATCAGCACATACGGATGCACGCCGAACACACCGCACGAGAACGCGCCGGACTGCTTGCCGTCGTTCTCATACACGTCGACCCAGCGTTCGGCGAACGCGCGGTCCAGCAGCTTCTGGTATTCCTCGCCCAGCGGCAGCGTCGCCTTCTTGACCAGCTCCTTCGCGTCCTCAAACGCGATGGGATAGTCGACGTCCTCCACGATGGGGACATACAGATCAAACACGTCGATTTTGTCGAGCTTGAGCGCGCGGCGGCGCAGCTCCAGATATTTGCGCATGGAGGGAAGACTCTCGTGCACGGCTTCGATCAGGCTGTCATAGACGGACACGGGCACATTGCCGCCGTCCAGTGCAGCCTCGCACGCAGAGGCGTAGCCGCGCTGATTGGAGAAATAGGTGTCGAATTTGACGGAGCCGCCATAGAGCGTGGCAATGGCATCGCCGAACTGCCGGTAGGTGCCGAACATGGCGCGGAACGCACCCTCGCGCACGGAGCGGTCGCGGCTCTCGCGGAAGACAGGGAACGTACCGGCGGTGAGGCGTACCTCCTCGCCCGCCTCGTTTTTGACCATCGGCAGCTGCAAATCAACGTCGGTCAGCATCTCAAACGCGGCCTTCGGCGTGCCTGCCGCGTCGCCCAGCAGCGCCAGCATCTGCTCCCGCGCAGCGTCGAGCGTATGCGCGCGCATACGGACGATATCGTCTACTGTGTGCCGGTAGGTCGCCAGCGCCTCGTCCTGCATCCATTCGTCCAGCTTTTCCGCCGGGATCGCAAGAATTTCGGGGTTCAGGAACGCCGTTGCGGCGCTGAACTTGACGAGCAGGCTTTCGCTGCGGGCGGCCATTTCCTGATTTTCCGCAACAGAGCCGTCCTCTGTCTTCTTCAAAAACGCATAGACATAGGGCATCTCAACCTTAAACATGGAGGCATAGACGGTGTCAAGCCCCTTCTTGAACGCTTCCTTGGACGTGCCGAGTGTGCCGGGAATTGCGGCCAGCGGTGCAAGCGCGGCCTCAGCCTCCTGCATTGCGGCTTCCCACGCCGCAGTGTCCGGGTAGATCTTCGTCAGGTCCCACTGGAACCGGATATCCTGCTCGCTTCGTTTCATAGCGTATCCTCCTTTATAGATACTTCTATTATAATGACCAAAATCTTTCCTGTCAACGTCCGCTGCGGATGGGCAGGCAGTTGCTTTTTTGTCATATTCAGGGTAAAATAAATAAAAGAACCTCAATTGGGGGAATACGATGAAGAATACTGCTCATTCCGCGCGGCAGTTTGCTTTCTGCTGCGTGACCACGGTTCTGACGGCGCTGCCGGCAGCCCCTGCGCTGCAGTGACGTCCGGCGCATAAAGTGCCCATAAATTTTTGGAAAACTTCTCCTGATTATCCTTGCGCATTGCGGCAGGATGTGTTATAATAAAGAAAAAATGAAGACGTCTACCCAGAATGCCGGACGGAGAGAACTCCTGCCCGGCGCGAAGCGTCCGCGAAAATCCAATGGCGCAGCCATTTTCAACATAGATAGTTTTCACTACAAGAAGCAAACAATAAAAAAGGAGGAAATCTGAAGTGATGAAGAAGAGATTGATTGCTTTTTTGTTAGTTCTGATTATGGTGCTCGGTATGCTGCCTGTGTCGGCCTTTGCGGCTGACGACGGTGTCAGTCCGCAGGCGCTGGAATCGAATAAAACACAAACAATCAAGTACCAGATTCTTTATGTCGGCGATGAGTTCAACACTGGCTATAACTATGGCGTGTCTGTTAATAAGACCTATACATGCCAATATAGCACAGGCCATTCTGGCTTCAATCATTCGATTCTGATCAGCGAGTTCAGAAATGTCGGCGTTCCTGCGCTGAAAGGCCAGCTGGATTCTGGCTATGAATTCGTTGGCTGGGCGAAAGAGGCCAAGAAGAACCCCACAATTTTTGACTTCAACACCGCCGGTACGACTGCTACGCAGACAACGTATACGATTTACTTGGTTGCGAAAAAACCAACCCCACTCCGACCTACATGTACTATCTGTATTATAAGTATAACGACGGCACGGACAGTACGTGGCTCACGGATGTGACGGATCGGCCCACGGCGGCGACTACCTTCACGTTTAATGTTAATAGAGCGAAGCTGACCCGCTCTGGCTATGATCACATTGGCTGGGCGGACAAGGCGGATGCTGTGACTGCGAAGTACACGGGCGGAGATCCGATCGTACTGACCAAGGACAATCCGACCAAGACCATCTACGCCATCTGGATGCCATTCTTTGAACTGAAGTATGATGCGAATGGCGGCACCGGTGCGCCGGCTAGTCAGACGCGTACGGCAGCGCATCCAACGGTGAACCGGGTTACCTTTACCGTCCCCAATCAGACCCCGAGCAAGGAAGGCTACACCTTCAAGGGCTGGGCTGACAGTTCGACTGCGACCACTGCGCAGTATCAGCCGGGCGACACGGTTGACGTTAAACATGAAAACAGCCCCAAGACCGTCTACGCCGTTTGGGAAGGGAGCGATCCTATTCCTGTTCCCTCCTATGACGATCTGAAATCTGCTATCGGGCAGATTCAGGTAAAGGACGTCAGCACGCCCAGCTGCGGGACGGAAAACTACGACCTGATCGACAACACGCAGAGCGAGCCGTTCAACTGGACGAAAACGGCGAGATTGGATCAGCCGGGGAAATACGACGTGACCATCAAGACCGCGCCGTATGTCGCAAAGTACAACAGCGAAAAATCGAAGACGCATGAGCTCAACAATGCGAACCAGACAACGCTGAAGCTTGTAATCAGCTACGAGAATAACACGTGGAAGCTGGACGACGGCCTGCGTGTGATCGAGGTTAAGCACAGCGAGCAGACCCCACCCACCGATAAGCCCGCCAAGCCCACGAAAAACGACGTGACCGGCGTTGTTGTAGATATTGTCTGCGTTACGACAACCGGAACGCATGATACGGTACAGTATCCGCTCGGACACCCGACCGACGCACAACATACGATCGGCGAGGTCGTAAGCGATGGCGCGGGCGGATATATCTGCCCGGTGACTGTCCGGACGGCATGGTTCGTGCAGCAGGCCAGCAATCTGGTCTGGAAGGTGCAGCACACCCCGACCGCGCAGACCATCACGTTCAACCTCACCTATGATAAAAATAGTAAGACGTGGGTGAAACCGGCAGCGAACCCGCGGATCGAAGCCACGCATGAAGTGACCCCGCCCAGAAAGCCCGCGCTGAATGAGGGCAGTCCGGTTTGCGTCCAGTGCGAAAAAACCAACAGCATACATGTTCAGAACGGGAAGGATTACGCGCGTATGTATTTCGGCGTGTCTGATTCCACCCGATATACGGAAGTTCTGAAGGACGGCAAAAACGTCTGGAAGGATGACAACGGCGTCTGGACATACCAGATCAAGCTTAAAAAAGACAAGTATATCGAAGCGTTCAACACCACTCCGCTTATCAACTCCGAGCATACAGACCTGTATCCGGATCAGGACGCCTACGTCACATGGAAGCGTGACGGCAACCAGTGGAAGATCGTCCCGGTCAGCCCGAACCAGAGCGGCATCGGCGCAGTCATCAACGTCACCTGCAAGCTCAAAGCCCCGACGGCTGACGAGCTGAAAAAGCTTGATATGGCTGTTCAGGTCAAGTGCGTTGTAGATGCTGCGCAGCAGCATACGAGCGCCTACGGCCTGCTCGGCGAGTACGATAAAGACTACTTCGTCGGCGAGCCGAAGAAGGTCGGGGACGACTGGCTTTGCGACATCAGCTATGACCCCGACCCCTATGTGGCCGCGTTCAACAAGGCGTTCCCGACCCCGAAACATATCCAAAACGATGAGAAGATCGTTCCGGTCACGCTGATCTGGGTCGGGGGCAGCTGGCAGATCAAGACTCAGGGCCGCGTGCTTGTGACAGAGGTATATACCGTCACCTTTAATTCCTACGGCGGCACGCCCGTTCCGCCCGCGCAGGAAGTGGAATACGGCCTCACCGCGACCAAGCCTGCCGACCCGACGCTCAAGGGCTATACCTTCGACGGCTGGTATCTGGACGGGGAAGAAGAACCGTTCGACTTTGGTACCACCATCACCTCCGATATCACCCTGACGGCAAAGTGGGAGATCAACAAGTACACCGTCACCTTCGATTCCTACGGCGGCAGCAAGGTTGACCCGCAGGTGGTCGAATACGGTCTGTATGCACAGGAACCGGAAGAGCCGACGCTCAAGGGCTTCACCTTCGCGTACTGGTATCTGGATGACGAGAACGAAGCCTATGACTTCGAAAATACCCCCGTTACCGCTGATATCACCCTGACGGCAAAGTGGGAGATCAACAAGTACACCGTCACCTTCGATTCCTACGGCGGCAGCAAGGTTGACCCGCAGGTGGTCGAATACGGTCTGTATGCACAGGAACCGGAAGAGCCGACGCTCAAGGGCTTCACCTTCGCGTACTGGTATCTGGATGACGAGAACGAAGCCTATGACTTCGAAAATACCCCCGTTACCGCTGATATCACCCTGACGGCGAAGTGGAACATCAACAAGTATACCGTCGCTTTCAATACGGACGGCGGCACGCCTGTTCCGCCCGCGCAGGAAGTGGAATACGGCCTCACCGCGACCGAGCCTGCTGCTCCCGAGAAGACCGGCTATACCTTCGACGGCTGGTATCTGGGCGATGAAAAGTATGACTTCTCCGCTGCTGTTGAGCAGAACATCACCCTGACGGCGAAGTGGGAAAAGAAGACCTACAAGGTCGTTGCCAAGCTGTATGTAAACGGCAAGCCCGCTTACTATCAGAACACGGACTTCTACACCTATGAAGTTTCCGGATCTTACGGCGAAGACATCGACTTCGACACCATCAAGGCAAAAGCAGTGGAGCAGGCGAAGCAGATCAAGAAGGCTTCCGCTTCCTAAACCGCTGTGATCCTTGAGGATCACGAGCCGAACGCCGTCTGCGCGACTTATGGCGAACATCAGCCCAATCAGGCTACGCACTATGTCAAGGTCAATGTCAAGACCGAAGAGAATGTCGTGATCCTCCAGTCCTTTGCGGGCAAGACGGATCTTACGACCCTCCACACCACGACTGCGCCCTATGGCACCAACGTTGTTGAGTTCCTGAACGGCCTCGGCCTCGACCTCGATGTCGCTGGCTATACGCTCGACACGGACGAAGACGGCAATACCAACTGGTACAAGAAGGACAGCCCCAAGTGGACGTTCGGCGCGAACGATACGATCAACGGCTGGACGAATGTTCTGCTCAAGTACACCATCACCCCGCACAACATCTACGCATACCTCCGCACCGGCGATTCCATCGGCGACGTGCTTGAGCTGAACGAAGCCACGCTGAACCGCCTTGGCCTGACCAAGTACAACACCGAGGGCTTCATCTCCATCGGCACATTTGTTTCCAACACGCTGCTCACGCAGGACGAGTACTACGGCTTCGACGAGGACGAGGCATTCCTGGATGTCCTCGCAGAGCTGCAGACGAAGCTCGTGCCCGAGACTGGCGTTTCCCTTGACAAGGTCGGCAGCAAGATCAACTGGAGCTGGCTCTATCAGCCGTCCGACGTGGATGACCGCATTGCCGGTTACCCCACTGAGGATACAGATGGCTATCAGCTGTCCGGTTCGCTGCTGCTCTACGGCGCAAAGTTCGAAGCTGGTGCCAACGATGTCACGGGTATGCCCACGGCAGCCTACGGCGCGTATCTCGACTACTTTGTTTCCGGCGAAAGCTTCAACCTGCCCGCCGCTCCGACCCGCCCCGGCTATGACTTCAAGGGCTGGAAGATCGGCAATGCAGTGCTCACAGCTGGCGCAGCCTACACCGTCGATGAGGACGACATGGTCTTCACCGCACAGTGGGAAGCCAGAACCGATACCCCGTATACGGTCGAGCATTATCTGGAAAAACTCGATGGTAGCTATGCTCTGGACACGACCGAGCCTCTGAAAGGCACGACCGACACGACCGTGACCGCAGCCGCAAAGTCCTACGATAACTTCACCTATGACAGCACAGTTCCCGACACGGTTGCCTCCGGCAACATCGCTGGTGACGGCTCTCTGGTTCTGAAGCTGTTCTACACCCGCAACACCTACGACTACACCGTCCGCCACATCAAGCAGCTGCCCGACGGCTCCTATGACGAGGCAAACGCTGAGGTCGAAACGCTGAGCGGCAAGTTTGAAGCGCTCGCAGCTGTGACTGCGAAGGACTACGGCTCTCACTATCCGACCAACGACGCTGACACGAAGCAGAACATCAAGATCGAAAAGGGTCTGACGATCGATGTCAAGTATGATCTCGACGAGCATACCCTGACCTTCGAAACCAACGGCGGCTCCGCCATCAACCCGGTCACGGTCCGCCACGGCAATGCAGTTGCAAGACCCGCTGACCCGACCAAGGACAAGTACACGTTCATTGGCTGGTATGCCGACCCCGAATTCACCGAGGAGTATGACTTCGCAACGGTTCTGGAAGCAGACAAGACCATCTACGCCAAGTTTGAACTGACGTCCACCCCGATCGGCGACATCTATGTCCGCTACGACGTTCTGCACATCAAGCAGCTGCCCGACGGCACCTATGATCTGGCCAACGCTGAGGTCGAGCACCTGAGCGCCAAGAAGGACACCACCGTCACAGCGGTCATCAAGGATTACAGAGCAACGCATCACGTCAATGTCAACCGCACGCTGAGCAAGCTGACCGGCACGGCTATCCAGCCCTACATGGGCGTGGACGGCAAGCCTGTCTACACCATCCTGTCGGTCTACTACGATCTGGACTTCCATACCCTGACGTTCGACACCATGGGCGGCTCCAAGATCGCGCCGGAAACGGTTCGCCATGGCCTGACGGTTGCGAAGCCCAAGGATCCCGTCAACGGCGGCTACATCTTCGACGGCTGGTACACCGACAAGACCTACAGGATCCCGTACAACTTCGCGACCCCGCTGACGCAGGATACGACGATCTATGCCAAGTGGTTCCTCATCGTCCTGCCCGGCGTCACCGTCAAGAAGAACACCCCGAAGCTCAACACCGCTGATCACTTCGCGTATGTCCAGGGTTATCCCGACGGCACCGTGAAGCCCGCAGGCAACATCACCCGCGCTGAGACGGCCGCGATCCTCTTCCGTCTCATGGATGATGCGTCCCGCAAGACCTATTACTCCACCAAGAGCGGCTTCCGCGATGTCGCCTCCGGCAGCTGGTACAACACCTACGTTGCGACTCTGAACAACGCCGGTGTCATCACCGACAGCTCCAACGGCTACTTCCGCCCGAATGAAGCCATCACCCGTGCAGAGCTTGCCGCCATGCTTGCCAAGTTCTCCGAGACGACCAGCGCTGCGAACTACTTCAATGACGTGTCCGCCAAGTACTGGGCGGCCAACGCCATCGCCATCTGCGCCAAGCTCGGCTGGATCACCGGCTATCCCGACGGCACCTTCCGTCCGGACAGAAACGTGACCCGTGCTGAACTCATGGCTATGATCAACCGTGCCACCGGCCGTGCACCCAAGTCCGCCGACGCATTCCTGCCCGGCATGAAGACCTGGATCGACAACACCTCCGATAAGTGGTACTACCTCGACGTGCAGGAAGCTACCAACAGCCATTCCTACACGGTCAAGGGTTCCGAAACCTGGACGGCTCTGACCTCCGACCCCAACTGGTCGCTGTACGAGTAAGCCTCTTCGGACGCAATTCCCCGGTATAATCCAAATCAGCCCCTGCCGCCAATTCGGCGGCAGGGGCTGAAAAATTCCCCCGGCGGCGCAGTCCACGACGGACTGCCGCTGGGGGAAGCTGTTTATTTTTGGACGCTGCGCGTTATAACCGGCCCAGACGGAACTGCTCGATCATTTCACCGGTCAGGCTGATGTGGGAGTAATCCTCCGGCAGCTCGCTGCGCAGGTGCCAGTTCGCCTCGGCCAGCTCGGATTCCTGCACGGTGATCCTGTCGCTGCCGTCCAGCTCACAGACGAAGCCCATCAGGAGCGTGTCCGTGAACACCCACGGCTGGGATTTGTAAAAGCGGAGGTTTTTGACCCGGAGGCCAGCCTCCTCCATGACCTCGCGGTGCACCGTGTCCTCAATCGACTCACCGATCTCATTAAAGCCCGCGATGAGGGCATATTTTTTGAACGGCCGACCGCGATAGCGCGTGAGCAGCAGCCGGTCGCCGTCGTGCACCGCGACGATCACAGCCGGGCAGATCTTCGGGTAGACCGTGTTTTTGCAATGCGGGCAGACCATGGCGCGCTCGACCGTGCTTTTCTCCATGCGCGCGCCGCATCTGCCGCAGAATTTCTGGGAATCATACCAGCGGTACAGGCTTTCGCCCGCAGCGGCGGCGAACAGCGCCGGACTCGTCCCGTCCGTCATGGCGCGGAGCGACGAAGAGGGAGCATAGCGGAACGTGTCTGTCTCGCCGGGGTGGGCGGAGACGAGATAATATGCCGTTTCGTCAATGGAAAAGGCGTACTGCGCCTCGCCGCCGTCCGGGATCTCGCACATCCGGGGCAGTGTGAGCGTTTCGCCGCTCAAATTACAGTAAACTGTATGATCCGGCTCAAAAATCAGCGCAATATCATCCGGCGACGGTGCTTTCCACGACATTTCATTGTGATACATATGCGGATACAGATCCTGAAGCATAGCTTTCCCTCCTCAGCGCCCGGCGAAGAACACTTCGATCTCCGCCCGGCCTGCCTGTACGCTGCCCTGCGCGAAAAACGGCTTTCCGCCGCCGCGTCCGTGCAGCTGCGCGTTCAGCTCCTTTACCAGCTGCCGCAGATCGCCGTCCTGTTCGCCGACGGCGTATTTATAGCCATCGGCGTCGCTGCCGGCAAAAACAGCCGCACGACCCCCGCAGGCCGACATGACCAGATCGGTCAGCCGCCGCAGGCTGTCCGGGTTCATCGCAGGCTCAAACAGCAGGACGTTTCCTGCCCCGGCAAGTGCCTGCGCCTTCTGCGCAAACACAGTTTCCTCCAGGCTGGCTGCGCGCTGCTTCTGCGCAGCCTCCGCGTCCAGAAGCCGACGCACGGCGGCAGCCGTCTCCAGCGGCTTCGCCGACAGCAGGCCTGACACGCGCCGGTTCTGCTCGGCAATTTCGCTCAAATAGGCAAGCGCACGTCTGCCGCACAGAATTTCCAGCCGCACGCCGTCATGGAATTTCACGCAGGAGAAAATTTTGATCAGCCCAATTTCCCCGGTGCTGCTTACGTGCGTCCCACAACAGGCGCAGATGTCCACGCCGGGGATGGTCACGATGCGCACCTGCCCGGTCAGCTCCTTTTTGCTGCGGTAGGGGATGGTTTTGAGCGCCTCGGCATCCGGATATGTAATTTCGATCGGGACGTTTTTCCAGACCCACTCGTTGGCCTCGGCCTCGACGGCGGACAGGTCCTCCTGCGTCAGCATACCGGAAAAATCAATGGTCACAAAATCCGCGCCCATGTGGAAGCCGACATTTTCATAGCCGAAGCGGCGGTGTATCACGCCGGAGAGAATGTGCTCGCCGGAATGCAGCTGCATGAATTCGAACCGGCGCTCATAATCGATCTGCCCATCGACGGTCTGCCCCACGGCAAGCGGCTGTTCACAGAAGTGGACGATCTCACCGCTGCGCTCATGCGTGTCGGTCACGCGGACACCGGACAGAACGCCGGTGTCGCCCGGCTGGCCGCCGCCCTCGGGATAAAAGCAGGTTCTGTCCAACACAACGTCATAGCCGTGCTTTCCCGGCTGACAGGATACAACGCGCGCTTCAAACGCTGCCTGATGCGCGTCCTGATAATAGAGCTTTTCTGTTGCCATTTTGACACCTCTTGTCAGATTTTTAACTATCATAGCACACAATCCGTCAAAATTCCACTGGAATTCGTTCGGATTTTGGTTGACAAACCGGGGAAATCAACCTATTATATAAGTTGGGCGATTTCAAAAGCGCCCGATATTCTGAAACAAAAAGGGGGAAGAACAAATGGACGCAGGAAGTAGTAGCGGCACATCCGCAGGCCGAAGTCGGCTCGAGCACCAGCCGCCTTTGTGCGTCCAGTGCTTGCAGCCCCTGTCATTCTTCGATTGATGTGCCTGCGTTGTGTCTTTACCTTCCTATTCTTTACATTTAGGAGGAACAAGACATGGCAGAAAACAATTTTTCCCTGCAAAAGACCCTGACCATGCTGCTCGACGAGAAGAAGTATCATTCTCTGCGCGACATCCTCAGCACCATGAATCCTGCCGACATCGCCGCCATTTTTGACGATCTCGATCAGGCGCGCCTGCCGCTTCTGTTCCGGCTTCTGCCGAAGGAGCTGGCCGCCGAAACGTTCGTCGAAATGGAGCCGGAGGCGCAGGAGCTTCTGATTCAGGGCTTCTCGGATTCCGAGCTGAAGGAGGTCATCGACGAGCTTTACGTCGACGACGCCGTCGATATCGTGGAGGAAATGCCCGCGAACGTCGTGCAGCGCATCCTGACCCAGGCCGAGCCGGATATGCGCAAGCAGATCAACGAGATCCTGCGCTACCCGGAGGATTCCGCCGGCTCGATCATGACCACCGAATATGTCTCCCTGCGCCCGAATATGACGGTCGAGGAAGCGATTTTGCGCATCCGGCGCACGGGCATCGACAAGGAGACGATCTACACCTGCTACGTGACGCGCGGCCATAAGCTGATTGGCCTTACGAGCGTCAAGGACCTGCTTCTGTGCGAGGACGACGATGCGACCATCGAGTCCATCATGCAGGAGCACGTCATCACCGTCGGCACGCTCGACGATAAAGAGCAGGTCGCCCAGATGTTCAGCAAGTACAACTTCCTCGCTCTGCCGGTCGTGGACACGGAGAACCGGCTGGTCGGCATCGTGACCTTCGACGACGCCATGGACGTCATGGAAGACGAGGCCACGGAGGACATGGAAAAGATGGCCGCTATGCTGCCGTCCGAACACCCGTATATGCGTTCGACCCCTGTCGAGATCTGGAAAAACCGTATCCCGTGGCTGCTGCTGCTGATGGTTTCGGCGACGCTGACGGGCATCGTCATCACAAGATTTGAAAACTCGCTGGCCGCCCTGCCGTGCCTCACGGCGTTCATCCCCATGCTGATGGATACCGGCGGCAACTCCGGCTCGCAGGCCTGCGTGTCCATCATCCGCGGCATCAGCCTGAATGAGATCGAATTCCGCGACCTGGGACGCGTGGTCTGGAAGGAGATCCGCGTGTCCGTCCTCTGCGGCGTGTGCCTGGCAATCGCCTGCTTCGCGAAGATCATCGTGGTCGATATGCTGCTGTTAAAGAGCGAGAGCGTGACGTATCTGGTAGCCTTTGTCGTCTGCGCGACGATGGCCGTGACGGTCTGCCTTGCCAAGATCGTCGGCTCAACGCTGCCGCTGCTGGCTAAAAAGCTCGGCTTCGACCCGGCTGTGATGGCCTCGCCGATCATCACGACGATCGTGGACTTCCTGTCCCTGCTTGTCTATTTCGCTTTTGCGACCGCAATGCTCGGCATCGGATAAAAAACCGCCCGCTGCACATAATGTGCAGCGGGTTTTTGTGCAAAAACGGCAAAAAACAGACGCAGTTGGTAGGGGCGGGGCTCTGCTCCGCCCGGCGGAAAACGCTGCGTTCGCGTGAGAACTTGCGGCAAATTCGTATGCAGTTACCCACTTGGTTGTAGGGGCCGACGACTCTGTCGGCCCTGAAAATGCTGCGAATTCGCCATGGATTTCCGTAAAAATGCTGCGTCCTGCGGGCGGACAGAGTCGTCCGCCCCTACACCGAAATGCGCAGATGCATACGAATTTGCCGAGGATTTCCGATGATTCGGTGCATTCTGCCGGGCGGAGCAGAGCCCCGCCCCTACCAAAATTGTGCGTATTTTTGGGGGTGCTCCGAAATCTGCTGCGGTCGAATCCGCTCAGCGCAAAACTGGGAACAGGAGCTTCTGGTTTTCCTGCGTGTACATATTTTCCCGCGTAATGAGGACGCAGGAAACCTCAACGAAATCGTCGGTCTGCTCGCCGTTTGCCACGCGAACGGCCTGCTGGACGGCCACGTAGCCCATGTTGAACGGCCGCTGCGTGACAATGGCCTGAATGATGTTCTGCTCTAAAAACTGGATCTGCCGCTGCGAATTGTCGCAGCCGACGACATAGACGCGCCCGCCCATGCCCAGCTCGACCAGCGCGTTTGCCGCGCCGACGTTGCAGACCTCGTTCGTGCACACAAAGCCCCGGATCTCCGGGTCGGCGGAAAGAAGCTCCGTCGTGATCGTCTGCGCCTGCTCGGTCGAGTTGTCGCAGCAGAAGCTGCCGAGGATCTCGATATTTCCTGCCTCGTTCAGTGCGTCCAGAACGCCGCGCGTGCGTTCAATGCCCGTTGTGGTCGTCAGCATATGCTGAATGACCGCGACCTTTCCGCCCTCCGGCAGATAGGATGCCATGGCGCGGCCCATCTCCAGCCCGATCTCATAGCTGTTGCTGCCGACAAAGCAGGCGCGGCCTGCGGCATTGACGTCCGTGTCGATCGCAACGACGCCGATCCCGGCAGCGATGGCTTCCTCCGTTGCTTCCGCGCAGCGGTCATAGTCCGCGGCAGAGAGGATCATGACGTCCGGCTTATCCGCTGTCACCTGCCGGATCAGCTCGATCTGCTTGTCAATGTCAATTTCGCGCGGCGAGGTCAGGACCTTCAGCTCGACGCCGTATTCCTCCGCCGCCTTTTCAACGCCGGACAGGAGCGTTCCCCAGAACTCCGCGACCTCTGTCACGGTTTTCAGAACCAGCGTCACCCGCAGCGGCTTCTGTGCTGCCGCGCAGCCCGCAAGATTCAGGAGCAGACAGAGCAGCAGGAGAAAAACGGTGCATTTTTTAATCCTCCGCATGGCTGTCCTCCTCCTTTCCACGTACAATGGGCAGCACTAGCATGACCATTGTGCGCACACCGGGCGTAGAATAATACTTCATAACGGCGTCCGGGCCGAAGAACAGCTGCAGCCGCTCGTTGACGTTATAAACGCCGATCTTGGTGCTCTCCGCGTCGGATTCCTTTTTGTCGAGAATGGTTTCCAGCTGCTCCGGCGTCATGCCCACGCCGTCGTCCTCGACGGTGATGAGCAGGCGGTCCTCCTCCAGCAGCGACTCAATGCGCACCGTGCCGCCCTGCTGCTTGACCTTGATGCCGTGATAGATCGCGTTTTCCACCAGCGGCTGCAAAATGAGCTTCGGCAGCAGGCAGTCCTCCGTCTGCGGGTCAAGGTCGATCTCGTAGCGGAGCTTTTCGTTGTAGCGCATCTTCTGGATGGTCAGATAGCTGCGCACATGGGCGATCTCCTTTTTGAGCGTGTTGGTGTCGGAGCCGTCGCCGATGGAAGAGCGCAGCAGCAGCGCCAGCGCACTCGTCATCTCCACGACCTCCGCATTGCGTCCGGCGTGGCTCATCCAGATAATAGAGTCGAGCGTGTTGTAAAGAAAATGCGGCTGGATCTGCGCCTGCAGCGCCTTCCATTCGCTCTTGCGCTTCTGCTCCTCGCTGCGCAGCCGTTCGTCCATCAGTTCGGCAGTTTTGGCGATCATGTGGTCAAAGCTGTCGGACAGCTGGCCAAGCTCCGTGCGGGAGGATACCTGGCTGCGCACGTGCAGATCGCCGTCCTCCACGCGCCGCATCGTCTGCATCAGACGGCGGATGGGTCCTGCGATGGAGCGCGAGAGCTGAAGCGCGAACACCAGCGCAAGAATGAGCGCCGCCGCCGCGATGAGCAGATAGGTCTTGTAGATCCTGTCCTGACTGCGCAGCAGCTCCTGCGTGTAGGCAACGCCCACCGCCGTCCATCCGGTGGCCTCCGATGCGCAGGCTACATAGAGCCTGCGCATCCTGCCCTTGCCGGAGAGCGTGCGGCCGTCCGCCGCTGCCAGCACCTCCGCGACGTTTTCCTCCTTCAGTCCCGCATAGATCAGATCCTGCTGCGGGTGCCAGAGGATGCCGCCGCTCTGGTCGATCAGATAGATATAGCCCCGGCTGCCGAGCTGGATATCCGCGCAGAGCCGGTCGATGATCTGGTAGTTAAGGTCGATGAGCAGAACGCCCTGCATATTCCCTGCGCGGTCGAGCACGGCCTTGGAGAACGAAACGACCCAGTTGTACTGGCCCGCGATCAGGTTTTCCACGCGCGAGGACGACACCTGCACCTCGTTCGGCTCCTGCAGCGCGGCCTGGTACCAGTCTGCATTCTGGTAATTGGAATATGTGTTGAGCGACGCACCCTCGCTTCCGAACAGCGCGCCGCCGGATTCCGGGATCAGGGCGATGGCCGTGATCTCCGAGCGGATCTTCTGTGCGGCGGCCAGCTGCTCCTGCGCTTCGCGGCAGGCCGCGTCCGTCAGCCGGTGCTCGTTGGCCGCACGTAGATAGGCCGCGACTGCGCCGTTGTCGACAATAAAATCGGAAATATCCTTCATGTACTCCACGTACATATCAAGCTCGGCGTTGACGCGGCGGATCAGCTGCTCGGTGTACTCCGTCGAGCTGTCCAGCAGCTCGTTCGTCGAGACGCTGATCGACACATAGGTCATGGCTGCCGTAATGACGAGGATCAGCAGCATGAACAGCGCCGCGATCCGCGTGCCGATGGAGTGCCGGGAAAAAAGTCGTGCTTCGGTCATGTCCCGCTCTCCGCCTCCCTGTACTGCCGGGGCGTCATGCCGGTTCTGCGGCGGAAGGTGAGCGAGAAATAATGCGGGTCGGCAAAGCCGATGCGCTCGGCGATCTCATAAGTGCACAGCCCCGTTTCACGCAGATATTCCTTGGCCTTCTCCATACGCAGGTTTGTCAGATATTCCACGAACGACTGGCCGGTCTTTTCCTTGAATACCGTTGAAAAATAGCTGCGGCTGACGCCGAGATGCTCCAGCACGTCCGGCAGCTTGAGATCGCAGTCGGCATAGTGCTCGTTAATATACGCGACGGCCAGACGGCCGCAGCGGGCGGCAGGCGTGTCGTTCTGCTGGGCCTGACATTGCAGAATATAGCCCTCAAGCCGCTCGACGGACAGCCGTACCTCCTCCAGCGCATAGCCCTGCTGCGGAAGGAGCATGGCGGGCGCGCGCAGCAGCTGCTCGCGCGTCAGATGCGAGGCCACGAGGATCTGCAGGCGCTGCAGAACGGGGCGGCACTCGCTCTCATGCACCCTGCGGCGGCGCATACAGGTAAAAAGCGTCCCGGTCAGCTCCAATGCACGGCTGCCGCTGCCGGATTGGAGCGTGCTTGCGATCTGCGCCGCAGTCGGACAGTCGTCCGTCTGCAAAGAGCCGGAGGATTTGCGCAGCTCCGGGTCAAACAACAGTGTCTCGCCTGTGGAAAACGCGTAGCCCAGCGCGTGCTGCGCCTCCTGCGCAGACTGCCGCAGGCCGTCAAGCCCGGCATAGGCTCCGCCGATCCCGATGGGGGCGGTGATCTCCGCCTCCTGCATCACTGCGCGCAGATGGCGCGCTCCGGCGGCGGTGCGCGCCATGAGTTCCGCCGTTTCATCGCCGCTGACGATGAGCATAACGTGCTGGTCGCCGAGCAGCCGGAGCTGCGCGGGCGCACAGCCCTGCGCCACCCGATGGCCCTGCGCCTCAAAGCCCTCGGGGCGCTGCGGCAGCGCCGCCAGCGCGACCGCATGGAACCGCCCGCCAAGCTCAACACCGGCGGCAAGCGTCGCCTCCGGCAGCTCCTGCGCCGTGTCGGACTGTAAAAGCCCCTGAAAGAAATGATCCTTCAGCACCTCGTCTGCCAGCACGGCCCGGCTGTAAAGCCCCTGCCGGTTGTCCCGGCGCGAAAGCTCCGCAGACAGGTTCTCCAGCAGCTGATCAAACTCCTTCGGGCTGACGGGCTTGAGCAGATAATCGTGGACATGGTACCGGATGGCCTTCTGCGCATAGGAAAACTCGCTGAAGCCGGTCAGCACGACGACGATCGTGTCCGGAAATTTCTCATAGATGTTCCGCGCCAACTCCAGCCCGTCGACAAAGGGCATACAGATATCCGTGATGACCACATCCGGCAGCACGGATTCGAGCTGTTCAAGCGCCTGACGGCCATTTTCAAAGACATGGGGCGGCGCAAAGCCGAATTTGTCCCAATTGGTGTTCTGTGCCATGGACTCCCGGACAAGCATTTCATCCTCTACAAGCATGATCTGGTACATACGGCGCGCCCTCCTTTGTATTTGTTATTAGTGTATAACAAAACGGTCAAAATTGCAATCAAATTTAGCAATTCGCCAATATGCCCGTGCGGTATGACGCGGAAAAATTCGCCAATATCGAACGTATCCGGTTGCTGAACGATATTCGGCATGATATAGTAAAGGAAACGCAATGAACAGAAAGGAAGCTTCAGCATGGCAGAACAGGAAGGCAAAACCATACACTCCGTTGCGAAGGCGATCCGTCTTCTCGACATTCTGACGGAAAGCGGTCAGCCCGCTTCCCTGACGGAGCTTTATCAGAAAACCGGCTGGCCGAAGAGCACGATCCACGGTCTGCTGTCCACGATGCGCGAATCCGGACTGATCGAGCAGATGCCGAATGGCCGCTACTGGCTGGGCATCCGCCTGTTTGAATACGGCTGTGCCGTCTCCAACTCATGGGATATCGGTACGATTGCACGGCCGCATATGCAGAGTATCTGCGCTGAACTTGGCGAGAGTGTATTCCTGTCGGTTTTTGACCGTGCAGCAGTCGTAACGCTGGCAGAGGAGGAGTCCCGCGCAAGTCTTCGCGTCGTGTCCGAGGTCGGCGCACGGCTTCCGGTCTATTGTACGTCGCAGGGAAAGCTGTTTCTTGCCAACAGTTCCCCGGCGGAGTGCCGCCGCATTCTTACACACACCGAACTCAAGGCCTTCACGCCCCATACACTTACCACGCCAGAGCAGTTTGTGCCCGAACTTACCCGCATCCGTGAGCAGGGCTACGCTGTGGAAAACGGCGAGTATAAGATCGGCCTGCGCTCCGTCTCCGCGCCGATCCATGACGTGACCGGCGAGGTACGCTACGCCATCGGCTGCGTCGGAATGTTCCGGCAGGTGCAGTCCGACGAGTTTCTCCGCGCCATCCGCCTCGTCTGCGCCGCAGCCGAGACGATCTCCCGCGCCATCGGCTATCACGGATAAACAGGCCCGCCGGACAGTTTTTTCTGTCCGGCGGTTATTTTGCTTGCATGTATGCGGCATCGCATGATATACTGGAAGGGAAAAAGAAAGAAAAAGGGGGATCCTTCATGTCCAAGACCTTCCTGCGGCGGCTGTTCGTGCTGGCGCTGTGCGCCTGTCTCGTGCTGCTGGCCGTATTGCCCGCCGGGGCCGATTTCGGCGATTATTCCGGCGATTCCGACTACGGCAGCTCCTCTGATTGGAGCAGCTCCGACTCCGATTGGGACTGGAGCAGCAGCGATTCCGACTATTCCAGCAGCTCCGAATCCTCCGGCGGGATCAGTACCATCGTCGTCGGAGCCATCATCGTCTTCATCGCGATCGTTTCGACCTCACGCACAAAGAAGAAGAAGGGAGCGTCCGGCGGCACCAGCTGGTCCGCGGCTGCGAACCGCAAGCTGAAGCCCATGGCTGAGTATGAGCAGCTCGACGAAAACTTCGACAAGGCTGAGCTGACCTCCAAGCTGTCGAACCTGTATGTACAGATGCAGGATTGCTGGCAGAAGAAGGATATCTCGCCCATCCGTCCGTACTGCACCGACGCGTTCTTCACGCAGATGGACAATCAGATCCAGCGCAAGAAGCAGCAGGGCCAGACCAACTACATCGAGCGCATCGCGGTTCTGTCCGTGGAGCTGCGCGGCTGGTGCCAGGAGGGCGGCAACGACGTGCTCGTCGCCCGTCTGAACACGCGCATCGTCGATTACACGCTCGACGACAAGACCGGCAAGCTCATCTCCGGCAGCAGAGACAAGGAGAAGTTCATGGTCTACGAGTGGGATCTTGTCCGCACGACCGGCACGAAGACCGAGAAGGACAAACCCATGCAGACCGTCAACTGCCCGAACTGCGGCGCACCGGTCGAGATCAACGCCAGCGCCAAGTGCCCGTACTGCGGCAGTGTCATCACCCTCGAGGAGCACGACTTCGCCCTCAATGCCATCCGCGCCATCTCTCAGCAAACGAGAGGATAACGCGCCCCGGCAAACGCATTCCACTAAAAAACTCCACCGCCCAGGCCGAGCGGTGGAGTTTTTTGAAATCTAGCTTCTGCGCGGCGCTTACGCCTGCAGATTGAGCGCGGGATTCATATAATAGACGTTTTTCTCGTCCAGCCTCCGGCGCAGCAGCTCAATGGCCTCGCCGAAGCGCTGGAAATGCACGATCTCGCGCTCCCGCAGGAAGCGAATGGCGTCGTTCACATCCGGGTCGTCAGAAATGCGGAGGATATTGTCATACGTCACGCGCGCTTTCTGCTCTGCTGCCAGATCCTCCGTGAGGTCGGCGATGGGGTCGCCGGTGACGGCCATGGTCGCGGCGCTCCAGGGCGTGCCGGAGGCGGCCTGCGGGCAGACACCGGCGGTGTGGTCGACAAAATAATTCGCAAAGCCTGCCGACTCGATCTGCTCCTGCGTGAGCGTCCGCGTCAGCTGGTGCACGATCGTGCCGACCATCTCCAGATGCCCCAGTTCCTCAGTACCAATGTCGGTCAGCAGCCCCTTCAGCTCAGGATACGGCATGGAATAACGCTGACTCAGATAGCGCAGAGACGCGCCAAGCTCCCCATCTGGACCACCATACTGGGAAATTATAACAGCTGCCAGCTGCGGGTTCGGGTTTGCGATGCGGATGGGGTACTGCAGCTTTTTTTCATATACAAACATCGTTTATTCCTCCGTTTCCGCGTCCCAGGGCCATGGATCGTCCAGCCATGTATAGCAGCCGCCCGCGGCGGCCTCCATCTGCGTGAGCGCCATGCCGCTGTCCTCCGCCTGCTGCCGCAGCATTTCATACTGCTCGACGTACTGGTTGAACAGCTGCACGGCCTCCTCGTCGTCCGCGTGGGTATCCAGGTACAGGCCAAGCTCGGTAATGGCGAAATTCGCCGCCTGAAGGTCCTGCATACTCTGCATACTGTCCGCGCTGCGCGGCTCGACGCCGCTTGTGCCGCGATATGGAAGGTCAAGCCCCGGAAACAGCGTACCCTTCATCAGCGCACGTCCCGCCGTATAGCGGTCGGGGTTCTGCCCCTGGAACGGGACGTAGGGATTGGCCAGCGGCGCGCAGGCGGGAAGCGTTCCCCGCATATCGCCGCAGCTTTCGGCAGTCTGGGCTGCCTGTGTCTGCATATCAGCCAAAAAGATCGGCTCCTCTCAAGAGATTCGGGCGCATTCGCCCTGAACCAATCTATGCGGCGCTGCTTCGACAGGTGAACGGGGACTCTGTACTTTTTCTCCGTCAGATGGTATACTGAGATAAAATGCCACAGCCGGGCGCTCCGGATGCGGCAGCTTTTCGGGAGGTTCCTGTATGCTTTCTGCGTTTCACGGCCTGTGTATGGCGCTGGCTGACAGCGTCCCCGGCGTGTCCGGCGGGACGATCGCGTTTATTCTCGGCTTTTATGACGATCTCCTGCGTGCGCTGCAGGGCCTGTTCAACGGAAAAGGTCCCGTGCGGCGGCAGAGCCTGCGCGCGCTGCTGCGCTTCGGCATCGGGTGGGGCGTCGGAATGGCTGCCTGTATTCTGGCGCTGGCGGAATTATTTGAGCTGCACGTCTATTTTATGTGCAGTCTGTTTCTGGGGCTGAGCGCGGCGGCGTTTCCGCTGGTAGCCCGCGCGGAGCGCGGTGCGCTGCGAAATACTGCGCGGTACGCGCCGCTGGCGCTGCTCGGCGCGGCGCTCGTCGTGGGGCTTACGCTGCTGCGCGAGGACGCGGCGGTTTCGCTGCGCGTCGACTTTTCGGAGCTTCGCGTCTGGCCGCTTCTGTACCTGTTTGTCTCCGGCGCGATCGCCGTCAGCGCGATGATCCTGCCGGGGATCTCCGGGTCGACGCTGCTTCTGATCGCGGGCGTCTATCTGCCTGCGATGCACGCGCTGCGTCAGCTGCTGCGGCTCGATTTTTCCGGGCTTCCCGGCATTCTGGCGCTTGGGCTTGGCGCAGCGGCGGGCGCAGCGCTGGCTGCCCGCGCCATCCGCGCCGCGCTGCGCCGCTTCCGGAGCCAGATGGTGTGGCTGATCCTCGGCCTGATGGCAGGCTCACTGTACGCCATCGTGATGGGCCCCGCCGGACTTCAGACACCGCAGACTCCGGTAAGCCTTCAGACGTTTTCGCTGCCGGGCTTCCTGCTGGGCGCGGCGGTGCTCCTGCTGCTGGAGCTGCTGCGCGCCCACCGGCCGAATGCGGAAAAATCATCACGGTGACGCACCGGCGGGGGACGGAGCAGCCACGCCGCAGGGCCACCTTTTCGATTCTTTTTGCGTTTTTTCTCAAAATGTAGTATAGTGTACAAAACAAACAGGAGGCGCATACGATGATCGAGGTCGAGTTATCTAATATTTGGGGGAGCGTCAGCCTGCCGGATCTGCTGTCCGGGGAGAAGGATCTGTTTGACGCGCATATGCAGCTCCGGACCAACGTGCCGGACGGCCCGGACTTTCTGGGCTGGCTGAACGCGCCGGAGGGCGTGATGGCCCGCGCAATGCTCGCGATCGGCAAGGCCGCAGAGAAGATCGCGGAGCTCGGCGATACACTCGTGGTCGTCGGCAACGGCGACGCGCCGCTTGCGGCGCAGGCGGCGATCCGCGCACTTGGAAAAGAGGGGAGTGTCCGGCTGATTTTTGCGGGCACAAGCCTGTCCGCAAGCGCCTACGAGCAGCTGTGCAGCCGGCTCGAGGGGCAGGACTTCTGCCTGCTTCTGATCGCACAGAGCGCTGTCGATATGGAATGCGGCGTCGCCTCCCGCGCCGTCCGCTGGCTGCTTGACCGGCACTACGGGCCGGAGGCCAGGCAGCATATCTTCGTCTGTGCGCCGAAGGACAGCCTCCTGCATGGTATGGCGCAGGAGGAGGGATATACCTTCCTGGCCCAGCCTGCGCAGCTCGGCTGCGCGGATTCGGCACTTTCGCCTGCGGCGCTTCTGCCGATGGCGGTTTCCGGGATCGAGCCGCTCAGCGTGCTTGAGGGCGCGGGACAGGCGTATCATGATTATGACCTGCGCGCGTTTGAAAACCCTGTCTGGATGTATGCAGGCGCGCGTCACGCGCTGGAGCTGCGTATGCGGCGCACGGAGCTTCTCGGCATCTTCGAGCCGGACTGCATGGCACTCGGCCGCTGGTGGGCCAGCAGCACGGCCCGGCGCAGCTGCCGCGGCGGATACGGCGTTCTGCCCGTCCCGGCAGAGCTTCCCGGTGCGCTCGACACGCTCGATGCCATGCTGGACGGCAGCCGCAGCGCGTTTGAAACCTTCCTGCGCATCCCGCTGCCCGCGAGACGGCGCAACATTGAGCTTGACTGGAAGGATTACGACGATCTCGGCTATCTCTCCGGCCACTCGGTCGGCGAGGCGGAGGGCGCGATGTTCGACGCGCTCGTGCAGACCCACGCCTCGCTCGATATCCCGCTGATCATCCTCTCCGCCGGGCAGCTGGACGCGCCGCAGCTCGGCGAGCTGTTCTACTTCCTGGAGCTGACCGCTGCCCTGTGCGCTGCGACTGACGGGCTGAATCCCTTCGACCGCAAGCGCAGTTCTCCGACCAGAGCGCAGGCAGCTGCGCTGCTGCGCGGCTGAAGCCTGCTCCTGTTTACGATTTTTTCACAAGTAGGTTCTTGTGTTTCCGGCAGAAAGCTGGTACAATGAAGCTGACCACATGAGAAAAGGAGGAATGCCCGTATGGTCAATATTATGATGGGCCCCGAAGGCTCCGGCAAGACGAAGCTGCTCATCGGTGCTCTCAATCAGGCAGTTCAGCGCGAATCCGGCAGCATCGTCTGCATCGAGAAGGGCGATACACTGCGCTTCGATGTCGACCACAAGGTTCGGCTCATCGACATCAAGGAATACGCTTACGGCGGTTATCCGTTCCTGCGCGGCTTTATCAGCGGCCTGCACGCGGGAAACTTTGATATCACGCATATTTTTATCGACAACCTTTACAAGCTGTCGCAGGACAGCGACCCCAAGGAAACCGAGAATTTCCTTGACTGGTGCAGCGTCTTCTCCGCAGAAAACAGCGTCGCGTTTACGCTGACGATCGCGGGCGAAGCCAAGGATGCACCGGAATATATCGCAAGATATATGGACTGAATTTGAGATCGCAGGCGCTGCGGGCCTCCCACAGCGCCTTTTGAACGTTGGCAGAGGGGGCGCGGCATGGAGCAGCAGGAATATGCGCAGCGGGGCTATCTGCGCGAGGATTTTCGGCTCTTTCACCTCAAGGGCGCGATGGAGGAACAGCTCGATTGGCACTACCATACCTTCCACAAGCTGATCTTCTTTCTCGGCGGCCAGTCCGGCTACGGCGTCGAGGGGCGCAGCTACCCGCTTGAGCCCGGCGACGTGATCCTCGTCCCGCAGGGCTGCGTCCACCGGCCAGAGGCCGCGCCCGGCGCGCCGTATGAGCGCGTCATTCTCTATCTGTCGCCTGACTATCTCGCCCGCGCAGGCACGGCGGAGTGCCCGCTCGACAGCTGCTTCACGCTCGCCACGGCCCGCTTCCGCTTTGTCCTGCGCCCGCAGGAAGAGCGGCAGGCGCTGCGCCGCACGCTCTTCGCGCTGGAGAGCGCCTCCGCACAGCCGGGCTTCGGGCAGGAGCTGCTGGCAAAGTCCCTTCTGACGCAGCTGCTCATACTCCTGCGCCGCGCGATGGACGCACAGCCGCAGGCCGTGGAGAGCCTTGCGTCCGATGAAAAGATCGCGGCCATCATGCAGTATCTCTCCCAGCACCCGACGGAGTCTGTCTCCATCGACGATCTGGCCGCCCGGTTCTATATCAGCAAATATCACATGATGCGGCGCTTCCGCGCCGAGACGGGCTATACTGTCCACGCGTATCTGACCGGCAAGCGCCTCGCCCTCGCGCGCGAGCAGATCGCCGCCGGGACGCCCATTCTGCAGGCGGCCAGCGCCTGCGGCTTCGGAGATTACTCCGCATTCTGCCGCGCCTACCGCCGCCAGTTTGGCCAGCCGCCCAGCAGCGCAAAGCAGGATGCCGCCGAAACGCCGAAATCGCGAAAAAAGGCTTGACAGCGGGGCGACAATATGCTATGATTCTAAGGCTGAATTTGTCAGAGTGCCTGCGGGTGTAGCACAACGGCCAGGGCACCAGCCTTCCAAGCTGGGGACGCGGGTTCGATTCCCGTCACCCGCTCCATTATGCGCCAGTAGCTCAGCTGGATAGAGCAACTGCCTTCTAAGCAGTAGGTCGCGGGTTCGAGTCCCTCCTGGCGTGCCAATTCAGCCGGGCTAAAAAAAGAAAATTTCATATGGTGGGTGTAGCGTAGTTGGTTAACGCGTCAGATTGTGGCTCTGAAGACCGAGGGTTCGAGTCCCTTCACTCACCCCATTTTCTTTTTTTATGCAGGATTTTGCCGATACGCGCACGGGGATGTCGCCAAGCGGTAAGGCACAGGACTTTGACTCCTGTATGCGTAGGTTCGAATCCTGCCATCCCTGCCATCTGACCCGCTAGCTCAGTCGGCAGAGCACCTGCCTTTTAAGCAGGGTGTCCGGAGTTCGAATCTCCGGCGGGTCACCATGATTGCCGAACACTATAGATGAAATGGCGAAAAAGCCAGTCATTTCAACGTGTTCGGCAATTTTTTATTCTCAAAATTCTTTGGTAACTCCATAGATGAAATCACGGATGGCAGGGGTTTTGAACCTCTGTTTTTCCATATTCAAGGGATTTTTGCTGTCAGCGCCCTTTTTCAGAGGGCTGCGGCGGCAAGATTCCGGAAATAACGAAGAAAAATCTTTCACAAAGTTATGGGCGCTGGATTGTTGGTTTTCACGAACCAATGACCAGCGCTTTTTTTGCGCTCAAAAAGGGCGCTGGGATTGGAGGTATGAATATGAGCAAAGAACAGACAGCAAAGAAAGAGAGATTTCTGAGAGAGGTGGAGCGGCAGCTCCTGCGCAAAGGACTGGATTCGGAGATGACGGAAGGCGGGATACTCAACGTCAAATGGCACGGTCAGTTGCTCTGTGACGTTGATGGCGACGGTGTGGTTTGTTTCCCGTCGAAGACGGTCATGGGAGTAGACGCAGATGCGTCGCTTCAGACTGTGATACAAATCGCTTCGCAGGTCAGAGAATATATGCCGATCTTTGCACGCGCTCCCGCACTGAAAGCAATCGGGCTGGAGGGCAGCTACAAAATCCTCGCAGATTTCGGGGACGCGGTGCTGGCCGGGCGGCTTGGGAAAAAGGGCGCTAATTTCGTAACATGGGAATGGGATTTTGACCGCAATGGTGTGCATATGGGACACTACTTTATAGAGGACTATGCGGGTGCAAAACGAGACTTCGCCGCCCGTTCCAGGTTGATAGAACCCCAGCGCCTTTTTTCGGACAAGGAACTGGGTGTGATCCGGAATGCGTGCGAGTTTGCATTGGCGGATGACGCGACGCTCACATATGGCGACGAAACGCGGCTCCGCAGCATACAGGAGCAGATCGAAATTCTTCTGCCAAGAAATCAGGAACAGGAACAGGAGCAGGAACAGCGTTCCGAGATGGAACAGACAATGTAATAATCGCAGAGGGCCGGGATTTCTTTTCAGAAGTCCCGGCTTTTTTGCGTTCTGGAGGTGAACGATCATTGTAGATAAATCAAAGCACTGGAATCTGCACATCAGCCGGTGCGCGCCGGACTGCCCGCGCGACCCGCCGGAGCCGCTGGTGTGCAGCGACTATGAACGCTGCCAACACTGCAATTACATGGCGCACGGCTTTCAGTGTGACCACGGAAATGGCAGCTGCGTGCTGACAGACATGGAAGAAATCAATGAAAGGAGGAAAATCATTGTTTGATGCGATGCTGAAAAAAGATAACGACCCGCTATCGGCTGCCGAGATAGTCGAGTTTCCTATTCCGGAAGCTCAATACGAGGAAACGATTCGTGCGTTGAATGGAATTCAGAGCG